>Ga0126326_1000120_pt1 | contig 41699 bp, 35 predicted proteins | sample InaspJWI67metaG_FD_94485 | JGI IMG/M metagenome (GOLD analysis project Ga0126326, IMG submission 94485) | Marine gutless worms symbiont microbial communities from Oahu, Hawaii - Inanidrilus sp. 1 OAHU.JWI-67 metaG | ecosystem: Host-associated > Annelida > Digestive system > Unclassified | place... | reverse complement strand
TATCCTGGTTCATGGGTGGTGTATCCTTTCCTTTTTAGTGTGGCCGGTTGACTGCTGCTAACAATCTACCGGTGGATACACCGCCTTTTCCTTTAAACACAACTTTTAAATATAACTCGATTTGCAACAACATAACCCTCGTCGCCCGAAACGTAGTTACTCATCGTATCTCCAAAAACCCATGTGAAGCCGTAGGCTATGTCTGTATCTATTACATCGGGGGCTCCAGATCCCACACTTTTGCCAGGATCTTGAATGTAGCTCGGGGGTGGTGGCGCAATTTCTAAAGTTGCTAGATCGGCAAACGTTAAGGGATCCGGTCCAAAAAGTAAATGAACCCACGAACTGTTCGAATTCCAGCCGGGAGTTTCATAAACTTTTGCCCTTGTATCGCTCAGATCATCGAAAGTCAGATCGTACGATTTGCTTCCGTCGCCATTGTCAATAAAGAGTGTTTGGAAGGAAGGGTTAGATGGTTCGTTGGCAATAACAGCATAATTTCCAAATCCATCAGTAACCCAAATGTTAAAATAGGGTGCGACGGCAGGGCCTGAGCCTGCACTAAACCTACCAGTTTCATCATAGCGCGTTATAAACAGCCTTCCTATTTGATCGAATGAGTTGCCGTTAATGTCATTAGAACCCCACCCAGCCTTCATTCCGCCTTCATTTATGATAAATTCAGTTGCTCCTGACACATAATTATTGTTTGTTTGAATCGTGGGTGACCCTGATGCGCCATTACGAATAACAAAACTATCAAAGCCCGCATGGGCGATTCCATTTACACATATCACAGCGAGACACGCTATTGATCCAAAAATTATAGAAGTAAGGTTCTGTTTTACTGCATTCATTGTACCTCCTATCTTTAAGATTGGAATATGTTACAATGTATTATCGATTCACCTCTACATCTTTTTGGGTTGGAATCTTAGATTCGCACGGGACCTTGGTCTGGCACAGCCCGCAGCCCTTGCCTTCGAATCCGTACTGGGCTTTGATATAGGGCGTGACCTCCTGGCGCATGTAAGTTTTGCATTTGACCTTGTCATGTCCGGCTTCGGTGATGGCTTCGGCCGGGCAGCGGGATATGCATTTGCCGCAAATTCCCTGGGTGAAAAACAGGCAATTGGCATGGTGGTCGGAGTAGGGCCGCGGTGTGGGATCGATCCGGATCTGTGCCACCACCGATCCAACCCGCATGGCTTTGCCCACCGCGGTAATGAAGCCGTCACTCAACCCGAAAGTCCCCAATCCGCAGGCATAAGCCGCATGTCTTTCAGACCAGGTGGATGCATATCCGTGCTGGTCCGACATTCTTCTCTCCCAGTCCGGCGACAGCATCGGGGCTACGGTATTGATGCTTTCATTTTTAAGGGAGTTCTCCACGTGACGCCGCAACTTGACATTGACCTCCTCACCAAAGGTGCGCGCCCGGGACCAGCTTTCGGCCGGATATTGGGTTTGCCGCCGATTGTCGGCTTTAGTCGCCCTGGTTTGGGGCAGTATCCAGCTGATAATGGTCAGCTCGGCGGGTGTAACTTCGATGTCCGGAAAGGTTTGGTAAAAAATCTCCAGCGGTGTCCAATGAAAGGGGCCGACATGCGCCTTGTAAGCTTCGAACAGCGGATCGTCTCCGGCTGCAAATCCTACCAGCGGTGTGTCGAATGCTCTCTTTTTATCCGGGTCCTGAAGATGATTTTCCGGTGAATGATCCATAAAGTCTTTGATCAAGGTCGTGATCCATTCTGCGGGATCCTTTAGGTTTGAATTTGGCATGTGATTCTCCTTGAATAGAAGATAAACAAATAACTGATTAATCCTTGAGTTCTAAAAATAATCCGCGCAATTTATTGAGGCAAAAAAACAACATGAGTATTCCGCAAACCGGTACGGCCAGATAGGCGTATCCGGTGGGAAAGTTCCAGGAAGTGTATGGCACGCGCATTCTAACCTGAAAGACCATAAAGCCGTAAGTTATCAAAGCCATAACAAAGGCCAGGAATACAAAGTTGATAACAATCTGAAGTTTTCTTTTCCTGCCGGGCTGCATTTTGTTTATAAAAAAATCCATAATCAGGTGATCATCGGTAACATACAGGGCCGTGGTTGCGAGAAAGACCGTCCAAATAAAAACAAGACGTGAAAACCCGGGAATCCAGAACCAGGTGATGCCGAAGAAATTGCGCAGTAATATGCGCAATATGTTGACTGCAAACAGCAGCGTGAAGCAGATACCGGCCGAAATTTGAACTCCTTTGAGTAATTTTGCGAAGAGTCTGTTGATCACTTTATTCACCTTAAAACAGCAGATCCGGTAAAAACGTTACGAATATCGGCACATAGGTTATCAGCAGCAGAACGGTAATAAGGGTCAGGGTATAGGGCCAGATGCATCTGACCATTCGATCAAAATCGATGTTGGCAATTTTAGTTTGAATGAACAGGATGCCTCCGATCGGCGGCGTCAGCAGTCCGATCATCAGGTTCAAAACCACGATAACGCCGAAGTGGGTTGGATCGATACCTAGCTCAACCGCGATGGGCAGCAATACCGGGAAAAAAATCAGCATCACGGGTACCGCATCGAGTATGCAGCCCATCAGTAGAAAAAATATGGTCGTAAAAACCAGAAACACATGTTTACTCATCTGCATGTCCTGAATGACACCCAGGAGCTTGTCGCCCAGCTGCTCCACTGCCACAATGTATTGGTATAAGCCGACCACGGCAAAAATGATCATTATCGATGAGGAAAAGATGGCAGTCTCTTTGAAAATAGGGAACAGGTCTTTGACGGTAATACTGCGGTAAACGAACAAGGATATCATCAATACGTATAAAATTGCCAATGCGGCAACCTCCACCAAGGTAACAAATCCGAAGACAACCCCGGAGATGATGATCAACGGCGCGATGATGGCAAAGATCGAATCCTTGATCAGCGGGAGAAAAAGGCGCAGGCTCATTTGACTCTTTACGATTCGATACTTTTTGCGCCGGCTCACGATAGCCACCGCAACGGTTAAAAACAGCGCCATGAGCACACCGGGGACAACGCCGCCCAGGAAAAGCTTGCCCAGGGACAGCCCGCTGATCACGCTGATAAAAATCATCGGTATACTCGGCGGAAAAATAGGACCGATGACGGCCGAACTGGAATTGATGGCCGCCGCAAATTCATCATCGTATCCACGATCTTTCATGATCGGGTGCAGCACGGCCGACACGGAGCTGGCATCGGCGACCGCAGAACCGGAAATACCCGCCATGATCAAACTCACCACGATCGACACATAGGCCAATCCTCCTCGAAAGCGACCGACGAAAAAGTCGGAAAAATCGGCCAGTTTTTTGGTGATCCCCGCCCGGTTCATGAGCGTCCCGACACAAATAAAAAATGGAATAGCTGCCAATACGGTTGAGTCGATGCCGCCGACCATCGTTTGAATAAGGATGCGCAGAGAAAAATCACCCTGCAGCAAAATGTAGAGCATCCCGCTCACACCCATCGCGCTCCAGAGACTAAAGCCGAGGCCGATGAACAGAAACATCATGGCAAACAGGAGAATTATCATGGCACCGATCCCGTCGTTGCGGATTTTACATCAGATGTTTTACCAAAGGGATGTATTTTTCGATTAGATTTTTATTGGCTTCATCCCCGCCCGGCATGTTCCCGCTGATAAACAACGGCGGCTCTACTTCCATTGCGACAAGCTTCTTGGCGGTCTCGATCATGAGCAGGTTGATCGTGAACACGTTGCAAAAAGTCGATGTCGGCCCGGTTTTTCTTTGGGTCCCTTCGATTTCGACGATTGCATCCCCGTAGGGCAGGTGGTTGTTGAGGAAATAATCCACTTCCTGGTATAGGTTTTTCCCCTTAGGATGGCGGGCGGCATGGTCTTGCGGCAACGCATCTGCATACGAGCGCGACGTAATTCCGATGGTTATCATCTGCCTTTTTTGGGCTTCCTCCACGATGTCGATACACATTGAGTTCACGCCGTAGGCATTGCAGATAATGATAACTTCACCTGGCTTCCGGCCCACTCGATAAGCGTCCAATACTTTTATCCCATACCCGGGAGTCCGTTCAATCATCATGGATCTTGCACCACCGTGTATAAGGTTGGTGCCCGGATCAAGGATTGCATTTACTGCAGCAAATCCACCCGCTCTCCAGAACACTTCTTCAACCGCCATGTTCGCATGCCCGCCCGGCCCTACGACATGCACGGGTTCTTCGCGCGCGATCACTTCTGCGACTTCGGCTGCAGCAGCCTGAATTGTTTCGATTTCCCCGGAAATTTTACCGAGGATATCGATAATGGTGCTCTTGTAAAAATCCAGCTCTTTGTTATCCGCCATTTTCTTCTCCTTGCTTAATAAAGAACAAGGAAGAGGAATGTGTTCCCCTTCCTTGATCCTGGGCAGTCTCTTATTATACTCCGGGTTATTGCATGTTCCGAATCTTTTCCATTAGCCCCTCAGGCCATTTGGTGCCGTCCCAGTCATCAAAAATGCCGACCACGGCGTTGCGCACCGAATCGATATCCAACTCGGGCGGCGCAATAACCGTCATTTTATCATTCAAGATTTTGTAAGCATCTTCAATCACTTTGGCGGTAAGCTCGGTTTCATAGGCGCCGGCCTCCTCGCTGGACTTGTAAATAATGTCGCGATCGCTTTCAGATAGTTTATCCCAATGCGTCATCGAGAAATAAAAGGTTTCGATATCGCGTATATAATCTGTTTTGACATAGTAATCCTGCACCTCGTAAAATTTCTTTGTGGCGACGACCAGCGAGCCGTTCTCCTGTGCTTCAACGACACCGGTTTTCAAAGCCATGTAAAGTTCGGCATACGGAATTTGCTGCGGCAGCGTGCCAAGTTTTTTCCACAACCTTTGGGCCGTCTCGCTGGCAGCCACCCGAATTTTTAGCCCCTTAAAATCTTGTGCGCTTTTAACAGCTCTGCCTTTCGTACTCAATCCTCTGGGGGCTGTATCTCCGTTGATATTCACAATCTTGATTTTGGTGTCCGCCTCAACCTTGGCTTGGACCGGTTTGAAGAAATCCGACAACAGCGCTCTGCGCATATGATCGCAATCTCGATACAGAAAGGGCATCGAAGTGATTTCATAAGGTTCGCCACCGCCGATCCAGGCCAGGGTATTGATACCGCCATAGACCATTTCCAGGTCGCCGGATTGAAGCTGGGTGAACATTTCTTTGGGCCCGCCAAGCTGGCTGTTGGGAAAGACTTTTACCTGAATGCGGCCGTTCGAATATTGGTCGACCAGTTCCTGGAACTTTAATGCGGCTTTATGGGTGGGATGCTTGAGATCTCTGATGTGGCCGAGTTTAATCGTCGTTTTCTCTGCGTATCCTGTCGCAACACCAAGATGAACACAAAGTACAATTGCCAGCAGAACGAATAAGAGTTTTTTCATTTCGCTCCCTCCTTTTTTCAAAGTTTGAGGTTGATCCGACAAATTGACAACTATTTTCTCTTTAAAATCCTATTACCGGCTCCTTTAACATGTGAATTTAGATGCAAATGCATCCCGCTAAAAGCGGAGTGAACTATTGTGGTTGTCAGAATAATGTTCGGTCATCCAAAGTTGGTCTATCAGCTAAATTTCTATTTATTAGATGTTTGATGCAAGATTCAGGATACCAGATACAGGATCACGGTATCGCTCGCGCAGTGCAGGCGCTTGCGCCGCGTGACGCTTTTTCATTTCATATAAGAGCTTAAACTATGGTTTTTAATTTGAAACCTGAATCTTTAGTTTGCTACAAAAGGAATGAAATTATAAAAATCGTTATTTCCTACTTAATGCCATCCGCATCCGGTAGGTTGGTTGTCGCTTTTGGTGGGGTTGCTGGTTGTATCCTTTATCGACCTGCGATTAAGTTTCACCAGCTCCCCCATTAACTCTATTGGCAATATCTGATTAATGAGGTCTCTGTCAAGATCCAAGCGGTGATGAAAAAATCAGCTGCTCAATTTCGTAAAAATACGCTCTTTTCTCGGGCAATCGCACTAGGCATATATCACTACGATGCTCGTTTCTGGATACCGGATACCGGATGCCGGATACCAGATGCCAAACATTTGATATCTTAAGAAATTAATAGCCTTCAGTCCGCTCAATCTTGGAATAGACAGATTGCCCCTGCTATTTACGTAAAAGTTAGGTCTGGGGTGACACATAGGAGGTACCAATATACATAATCGAGTCGCACCAGGGAGGGCTATAGGCCCTTATTGAAATCACATCATGAATCCACATGTTTTATGCCATAGCCAGATTGAATATTTTAGGAATGCTGCCCATCGAGAGCCTCCTTTCGAGGGCCTCAGGATCGAATGACAGGGTCGAACGATCGATTTGGATAGAAGAGACACAGCGGAGTGATACCATAAATCTTCAATCGTCAATCTTCAATTTCCGGCTTATCCGGGTTAGGCATTTCTACCGCTTATAAAAACCTCCTTGCCATTTCGAATCGTCCTGACGATGTCCAGCCGACCGTTTCCCTCGTGGTAATCAAAAAAAACGAGGTTGGCCGGCGAACCTTCCTCGATTCTGCCGTAATTTTGGGGCAGCCCCATGATAGTTGACGGGTTGGCTGTGCACAGCGGAATGGTTTCGGCCAGGCTGCAGCCGGTGCAGGCCATAAAATGCGCAATATCCCGGTCTAAAAGATGGGCGGCACCGGCCAGAAATTCGGTGCCTGCAAGGCCCAAGTGCCCGTCTTCAAATACCTGGAGATCGATGTTGTCAAACTGGTAGATACCCGGTCGCAGTCCCCCATAATAAGCCACATCGCTGACAAGAATTAACTTTTCCAAGCCCTTGGCCCTCTTGAACACTTTGATGACCGCCGCCGGCAGATGAAATCCATCGCAAATGATACTCGCCGCCAACTCATCGGCGGCCAGCTGCTCCCAGATGTAATTTTTCAATCTCGGCAGCAGACTATGGCTGCCGTTTCCCAAGTGGGTGGTCATGCAGGCGCCGGCTTCTATGGCCTCCTGAATGCATGCCGGTTCAGCCCCGGTATGGCCGATGGCAATGTGAACGCCGGCTGATGTGACCTTCCGAATAAATTCAATGGCCCCTTTGCGCTCAGGCGCCAGTGTGATCAGCCGGATAAGACCCTGTGCGGCATCTTGCCATACTTGAAAATCGTTAAAATCCGGATCGCGCAGATACGCCGGATCGTGCGCTCCCCGGGGACCCTCTTCCGGAGAAAGATAGGGCCCCTCGATGTGAATACCGGCAACTGCCGCTGCTATATCCTCGGAAGCGCTGACGGCCTGCGTTAATACTGCAAGGTTTTTTATCATTCTATCGTTGGGAGATGTAACAATGGTCGGGAAGTGCTGGGTGGTGCCGGAGGAATCTAAGGCGGAAATTATTTTTTTTATGGTATCCTCGGATAAATCCTCATGACTGTAACCATGGCCATTGTAGCCGTTAACCTGTATATCTAAAAAGCCCGGAGCAAGATAGCGATGTTCATCAGATGCTTCAATATTTTTCACCCGGCAGATGCGGGCCTGCTCGATTTCTATTTCAACCGCCTCTCCGGTTAGAGCATTAACACCTTCATATATCATAACTTATCTCTGGCAAATAAATTAAATGGTTTTGTGTAGGTGACAGCTCTTAGTTTTTCACTGTCCGTATGACAATGTATTCACCGCAAAGTCGCCAGGCTCGGCTAAAGTTGCGACCCGGCAGGCTAAGGGCGAGGAATGAATTTTCTTATCATTTGCCGCCGAGATCCGTCTTCGCATTAAGCTTCAGTGCGCCATATCTCTTAAAAGGACATCACTTCCCGCAACCGGGCGGCATATGAGAACCGTCGGCGGTCTGGCGTTAGGTGTATAATAGCGCTCGGTCAGGTTATGAATAAGATTTGGGACAGCATCGCGGCGGGCCAATACCATCATGCAACCGCCAAGACCCGCGCCGGCAAGCTGAGCGCCGACCACGCCTTCTGTTTGCAGCGATAGATAGACCATACGATCAATTTCAGGCAGACTGCAGTGATAACTGCCGGGCTGCCATTGCAGCTGCGCCCGGCTTACCCGCTCCAGATCACCGCTTTCCAAATCTTGGATAAGATTCAAAATATAATCGTTCGAAATCGGTGCCTGGAATGGCGTTTCGTTTTCGCGTTCGTCGATCGAAACGACGCGATCGCCATCATGTGAGGCATTCATCAGACGCCCGACATATTCTATTCGGCCGTCTTTCATCGCTTCGGCATAAAGCTTGGCCCGCTCCATTTCCGCCAGTCCGAAAAGAACAACGCCGCGAATGGGGTACTGCCCATCCGGCGGGGGATTGTGCTGGTTGAAAAACAGGTCAAGGTCAACATCCGGCAATAACGCCCGCAACTCATCCTGGGTGGCCTTTTGCGGCAGGTGCAGGAGAATGCGGTATATCCAACTCAGCGGTAGGTTAAGACGCTTCATGTTCACATCGCGCAGGTGATTCAGCACCGAGGCATACTGCGGGAAAAATTTCTTGATCAGCAGAAACCCGATGCGATAGCAACTGATGCGGTGGTTAAAAAGATCCCTGGCGTTGGCGGTTTTCTGCGCTTTGACTCCCGAATCGCAAACAACCAGCGCATAATCTTCCGGGAACGGCACGATATCGAGGATGCTGAAGTCAAAAAATGTGACTTTGACAACTTTACCCTTTTGGCCGAACTTGACGGCGGCATGGTCGGCAGCCCCGCCCCGGGTTCCCACAAACCACTCCCCTTCACCGCAAAGATCGACCAGCTGCGCTGGAAACGTGTCCAGCTGATTAACGGTTACGGTGGCTTCTGCCGCGCCGACCACCAACGAGGATGAGGAGCTTAATCCGGCCGCCATGGGAATGTTGCCGCTGACCACCAAATCCATTCCTTTCAGTTTTTCTGTCGTGAACTTTTTTTGAAGGCGCAGGACAGCGGCCTTGATATATTGGGCCCAGTCACCGCCATAGGTGTGCACCATCTCGGATACTTTCTCGCTGTTGACCAGCGAAAGCCAGTCATCCCAGGGCAGGTCCTCGACCATCTCACTGATTGAAAACTCCCTGTCCGGGAAATGATCGGGGTTTACGCTGAATAGCCGCACCAAATCGTCTTCCCGCGGCCGCACGGCCATCAAGGTCTCGTATCCGATGGTCATCAGGTTGCAGGTTCCGCCCTGATGATCGATGTGACGGCCCATGACATTTACCCGCCCCGGCGAACGAACCAGAAAGGTCTTTTTATTCGGGCCGATAACGCTGTCCGCGTGCTTCAGGATTGATAGATAAGCCTGCACCCGGTCGAATATCACTTCTGTATCGACACTGTACAGCTCGACAAGCTCTTTCCAAAGGTTTTCATCGGCCGGTCGGCCCCGGCTCTGCAGCCCCTGAAATGACGTCAGCCAATCGGCCACGGTTCGGTATGATGCTTCTGAAAGCACTTTTTCGAGTACCGGCTTCTCGCGATGGGATTGGATCACGGCTTCGACTTCGAGCAGCTCCGATGGGTTGTTGTACCCCAACACACCGTTGGGATCCTGGACCGCCAGATATTTAAGCCGATACTTGCGCCGGCCGTTTTCAATACGCATTGACAGGTGGTTGACCATTTCGGAAAGGTACTCTTCCTGCTGGGCATTGTCGCGATCCAGCCGGGAGAGTGCATACCGCAGTGCTCCGGTTTTGATAAGATAGACGCTTGTGTTGAGCCATTCGGCTCTGTTTATTTCAGCCGGAGTCTTGATCAGGGTTTTTCCCGGAACATCTAAAAATTCAAATCGTGTCTTATGCTCGGGTAGAAGCGTTGAAATTTCTGCGGCGGATATATCGCGCTTTTCAACGGCCAGAACATGCCAGAGATTCCCGAAAGCTTTCTCAAACTTGATATCCTGCGGCCGTTTTCCGTCGACCGTGAATCCAGCCTCTATGATCCGGCGCAGGGCATCGCAGATTGGGACGGTTCCACTACCGGTAAACTCGCGCAGCTCTCGGTATATCTGGCGATGGCGGATGTCGGCCGCTTCAACGATCCCCACCAATTGTCCCCTGCTGCCGATAACCAGGCGCCCCTGACTCGACCGATGTCGTTTCGGAACGGCTAATACGGCCATATCGCAGTGCTGACTGTAATATAGGTCAAAGAGTTGTTCGAGAACGGCAGGTTTAATAATCCGATCGCCGGCTACCAGCAGCACGTCCTGCTCGCTTTCGAGTCCATCGAGGACCTTCATGGCCTGCCGGGCGGCATGCGCGGTTCCGAGCCGCTCGGCCTGGTAAGTGAAAATGACATTGTCAAAGGCCGCCCCAACGGTTTCGATGACCTGTCCCGCTAAGGCACCAACGACCAAAATATGCTGATGGATTCCGCACTTGTTGTAAATTTTTAAGGCGCGATTGATGGCAGGCTGACCGTCGATGGGAAAGCACACTTTGTGCTGCTTCGTCGAGCCCATGCGGGTGCCCTCGCCCGCTGCCAAAACGATCGAGTATCGCGGAGCGCGACCGCTCATTTTCTGTCTCCATTTTTCGTGTATTCTGTTTTTATTTAACCGTAGCTATTTTCCGGAAATATCTGAGTCTGAATTCTATATTTCTTAAGCATGGTCGCCTCTCAAAGTCAATGAAATCAAAGCACGAACATTTTAAGATAGCCTTGACATGAACGCTTATTGTTATCACTAATGGTGGTGGAATTTGGAATCTCTTTAAGAAAATGCGCTGAGCCTGATGCTGCAAACAAGTCACCGGCCGGCATATTCGCCCACCGGGTTCGATTTAAAAGCCGACAAACGACTATAGCTGTTGTCATAATTATGTGCCGGTTGAAAGGAGTGTACGACAGTTGAAAATCCCCCCTGGCCCCCCTTTTTCTAAGGGACAGGGGGATTTTTTAACGAGGACAATCGAAACAAATTTCTTGCATCCGCAATAATCCTGATTTCCCATATATCGAAGGAACGAAAAATGAATCAGAGCAAAAACTTCACCCGTCGCGATTTTCTGAAAGTTACCGGTGCCGCTGCCATGGGGTCGATCATCGCCCCCCCGGATGCTTCGGCTGATTCCCCCGATGAAACGGCGTCAATGCCGATGCGTCCATTCGGCAATACAGGGGTGGACGTGCCCATTTTATCCATGGGAGGAAGCTTGGACCTGCCGCAACTGATTCTGAAAAACGCTTTCAACCGGGGCGTAACGTATTGGGATATGGCGCACTCATATATGGGCGGCAATAGCGAAAAAAGCGTCGGTAAATATCTGCTCAAATTTCCGGCGGACCGCCAAAAGATCTTTTTGGTAACAAAATCTTACGCCTGGACTCTCACAGAAATGACCGCAGAACTCGAGCAATCACTTGAAAGAATGAAAACCGACTACGTCGACCTGTTTTTTGTCCATGGTATCGGAAGCATTGACGAACTTGGTAACGACATGAAAGTTTGGGCAGACAAGGCCAAGGCTGCAGGAAAGTTCCGTTTTTTCGGATTCAGTACCCACAGCAATATGGAGCAGTGCATGCTGGCAGCCTCGAAGCTTGGCTGGATCGACGGGATAATGATGTCTTACAATTACCGCCTGATGCACACCGATCTCATGAAAAGAGCCGTGGATGCATGTGTGAAGGCCGGCATCGGGCTGACGGCAATGAAAACCCAAGGGGGCGGTTCGATAGAAGCGAACCTGGAGGCCGAACTGAAGCTGGCCGACAGATTCTTGAAAAAGGGATACTCGGAAGCCCAGGCCAAGCTTAAAGCGGTCTGGGAAAACCCCAACATTGCCTGCGTATGTTCCGAGATGCCGAATATGACCATTCTCATGGAAAATGTGGCGGCCGCATTAAACCGGACCCGGCTCTCCGCCCGCGATACGCAAGCGTTGCATCAGTATGCGCGGGACACCCGTTCGGACTACTGTGCGGGCTGTGCCAATATTTGTGAATCAACTTTCAGCGGCAGGATTCCCATAAGCGATATCATGCGTTGTCTGATGTATTGGCGAAGCTATGCGGACTATGACCGTGCCGTGAAACACTTTAATAAAATTCCCGAAAACACCCGTCGCCAAATGGACGGATTGGATTATTCTAAAGCCGAACGGAATTGTCCCCAAAACATGCCCATCGTCAAACTCATAAATGAAGCGATAAAAGAATTATCTTAACCATTCTTGAATCAGGCTTCATCGGTTTCCCCATTCACCTGTTCATATGCCTTCCACATGGGACAATTTTTTGAATGCACCGGGTGGTGCAGCAGCCGGCCCACTATCGACTCCGGATTTTTTCGGGCATCCGGGCCAGGTTTCATGCCTCGTCCGGGACCGTGCTGGCGGTGTTTAACTTGCTAATCCACTCCAACATCATTCTTTGGAAGACCAGGCTTTCTATGTTTGATTAAATAGCCGGGGTGTATGTATCCCCGGCCCAGAAAGATTCCTCGGCACGCACCGCAGCATGCCACAAGCCACCCGTTAACCGCCGGTTCAGATCAGTAGCGGCAGAACCCATACTCCAGCGTGAAGAACGTCGGTTTCAAATCGGCCAGGGGTTCCCGCAGCTTTGCCAGTTCCTCTTCGGGTCCGTGAATTTCAAAACGCGTTATCTCGGCAATTTTCAGAGCCTCTTCCAGTAGCGGTCCTACGTTATCCAGATGGGCCAGCACTCCCTCGGCATCTTCATAGCCCTCACGGCAAAAAGCCACATCACCGGCAAAACTGAATCCATAATAATGGCATTTGGGCTCCGCACTGGTTTTCTCGACAAACCGCTCGCACAGCGCCTTAAATTCCTCGAGCTTGCCACTTTGAACGTTGAAGTAGGGCACGATCGTACAGCATTTGTCCTGGGTTGCCATAGGTACCTCCTTTGTTGGGATTAGGTTGTGACGATTTCAAGGTCAGGGTTGGTGCACAATTGCGTCAGGCTTTTTCAAGGGCCGCTTTGACTCACTCCGGGGTCATCGGCAGCTGCAAAGGCTTGACGCCAGCGGCATCGTGCAGCGTCGTCGCAACGACGGTCCCCATGTTGATGATGGCCGGCTCTCCGCCTCCCTGACCTCTTTGACGATCGTTTGGCAAGACGCTTCGGCCACGTTATTGACGAGCACGGTGCAGGCACCACACGGGCCTTCACCGCAACCGTATTTAGATCCGGTGATCCCTAAGTCGGTGCACAAAGCCCACAATAGGATTCTTTGGCTGTCTACTTTCAGGCGCACGGGTCGGTCGTTGAGTGTAAATTGGATGGTTTCAATCATCACGGTCTTCTTTCCATCGAATCTCACAAAGGTTTTTCCGATTCATCTATAACCACAAAGACACAAAGGACACAAAGAAAAAAACTGGGAGAGTTATTTTGAAAAAATATGAACACCCGCCTGCCATGCAGATGTGTGTTGCTCTGGTGTAAAAATGGATATGTAATTCAAATGATTAAATTTGCGTCATACCGGTTTCAAGGCATTGCGGGCTGGTCGAACATCGAACGCCCAACATCGAATGTTGAATAAGAAAAGATGAAGGAACGGACTATTGGATATTCCTTTTTTCAATCGACATTGGACGTTCGATGTTCGACGTTCAGCTTTCAATGTTATCCTGTACGGCATAAATGTAACCTATAAATTTTTACAATACAGAACAGCATTTATGGCCTATCGCCCCTGCTGCACCCACTTGGGCGGCTTCAAGCGCCCCCCGCTCACATCCCGCATTTGTACGCCACTCAGGGTTTCGCACAGGTGCCCTTCTTCGGTATAAATCCAGATATCAAAGATAATGATAACGGGCTCGGACGTTTGCCTTACAGGCGTTATGCGGCTGATATATTTTTGCCCGGCCTGCGTGGGCCGGCATATGATCCGCTGGTCAAATCCCACCGGAAAGCCGACAACGGTCGAATAACGCTGGCCCCAGGCGCAGGCTGCGTGAAAGGCCGCATCGAGGGCAAACGGCGAACCCAGCGGCTGCAGGGGCGCAGGGGTCGATGAGGTCTGCAGATGGGCGATAGCCCCCTTTTCAGTAACAACCAGATCCTCGATAATATTTTGATAGGCCGGTCCGAAAGGGACCAGGTCCTTGTAGAGCATTCGGGCCGGAATTTTAAAGGGCCTTCCTGTCAGGGATGTGGCGGTTTTAAATTCCGGAACTGACACCTCTGACGGTCTGCCGCTAAAATGAAGGGTCACGTGCTCTTTCAGGCGGCTCATGGAAGATTTTTTCAAACGGTTTTTGGTCAGCAGCTTGGAAGAAACCCGCCCGTTCCGGTCGATATAAGTTTCGTTGATTATCTCCGTTACCGTCTTATCAATGATGTGTTCGAGATAGAGAAATTTATGGAATGCAACACCAGTGATGGTTGACGTATCGATATCCGCAAGAAAACTGCGACAGGAACGCGCCAGCAGCTGCATTGCTTCTACGGCCGGAAACACGGCCCTGCCGTCGAAGCGATGATCACCGAGATAGGGTCGAATTTTTATTTCGAGCGGCAACCGCCTTTTTTCACTTACCTGGGAAATATCTTCCATAGGTGTGCTGTTTTTTCATCGATGGCGACGGGAACGCCGGATGCATTGGTAGCGCAGTGGCGGGTAAACCCTTTGCAGATTATCTGGTCTGTCCCGCGATGGGTGATGACGTAGTTGAAGCGCAGGCGAACCCGCTCGAAATCCGAAGGATGCGTGTAGATCCACAACGGGTCGTCGTAATAAAGAGGGGCAAAGTAATTGAGCCCCACCTCGATGATGGGGTAAACGAAGCCGCTTTCCTCCACCTCCCGATAGGGGTAGGCAGCATCCCGCATGAGTGTCGCCCGGCCGAGCTCGAAATAGCGCAGGTAATTGCCGTGATAGACGACCTGGGAGCGGTCCGTATCCGCATAAAGAATACGGCTCCTGCACCGGTGCCAGACCAGCCCCCCTTGGCGGTCTCTGACATAGCGCTGATCACCATCCAGTATTTCCGGTACAAACGGTTTGGGGCGCATCTCACACACCTTTGAAAACGATACAACAGTTCGTCCCGCCGAACCCGAAGGCATTGGAAAGAAGAAATTCATAGCTGTGACGGCGAGTCTTATTGGGAACGACATCGATATCGGCCAGTTCGGGATCCGGTATGTGATTGACCGTGGGCAGGATTACCCCCTGCTGCATCGCCTCGATTCCCAGGGCTGCTTCAATGGCCGCTGAAGCTCCCAGGGTATGACCGATCTGTGATTTGTTGGAAGATACCGGTATCCGTTCTGCGCGACTGCCGAAGACTTCCCGCAGACACTCGATTTCAACTCTATCCCCTTTGGGGGTCGACGTTCCGTGGGCATTGACGTATTGAATATCTTGGGGCTGAAGACCGGCGTCATCGATCGCGCTACGGATGGCATGGATAATCGTTTCCTGATTGGGCAGCGTGAAATGGTAGGCGTCCGATGTCCAGCCGATTCCCATGACTTCAGCTTTCGGTTTCAATCCGTAGGTGGCCAGCGTTTCTTCTGCAGCCAGAACCACAACCCCGCCCCCTTCGGACAGAACTATGCCCTTGCGGTCGATACTAAAGGGCCGCGAAGCCTGGGTCGGATCATTGTAGGCCCGGTCGTTGGGACCCACCCGGATGGTGGCCAGCATGTTGGCAAATCCCTGTATGATCTCCGGCACAAGACAGGTCTCCACACCGCCGGCCAATGCAAAATCACAGTCGCCGTCGCGGATCATGCGGGCACCGATGCCGATGGCATGATTGCCCGAAGCGCAGGCGCCTTGTGGTGAGAAAATCGGTCCGGTAAACCCGAGCAGCATGCCGGCTTTGCCGGACGGCAAGTTGGCGCACAGGTTGGGCAGAAGATAGGGGCTGACCTTATATGGGCCGCGGTTGACGTAATTGTCCATGGCGACTCGAAATGAATCGGTTCCGTTCAGGGCCGAACCGATCAGGCACGAAACCCGCGGTCCGGTCTCGGCGTTTACTTCCAGCCCGGCGTTGATCAAGGCTTCCTTGCAGACGGCCATGGTCAGAAAAACATAGTCGGCATTCCAGTTATAGGCTTCCTTGGGATCCATGAAATCCAGTGTCATCGGATCCCAATCCGGAATTTCTCCGACGATATTGGCGCGCGAATTAGTCTGGCACCGGGTTACGTGACGGAAGCCGGCTTCACCGTTTACCGCCCGCTGCCAGGTTTTTTCAAACGTTTTTCCAAGCGCGGTGGCAGCGCCGTAACCGACGACAAAAACACGTCTGTTCGAAGGTGGTTTCATCCGTCACCCTAACTTGTTCTGTGAAAAACGATACATGCGTTACAACCGCCGAATCCGAATGCGTTTTTCAGCACGTATTCCTGGTCGCGCCGCCGCGCCCCCTCGGCCGCGCAGTCCAGGACCAGTTCCGGATCAGGTGTATAGTTGATGGTCGGAAGGACGATGCTGTGGCGCATCCCTTCCATGGCCAAGATGGATTCAATTGCACTCGATGCGCCCATCGCGTGACCCATAAGGGATTTGTTGGCCGAAACCGGCGGCAAGGCATCTTTGAATATGGTCTTTAGCGCATGGTATTCGATCCCGTCACCCACCTTGGTGGACGCCGCGTGGGCGTTGATCACTTGAATATCATGCGACAAGATCCCTGCATTGTCAATACTCTCGGCGATACAGCGTGCGACGGTCTCTAAATTTGGCGCCACAAAGTGGTGGGCATCGGAGGTCATGGCCCAGCCGGCAATTTCGATTTGATAATCGAGACCGTGGGCCTGAGCGAATTCTTCGGTGGCAATGATGATCGCGCCGGCACCTTCGGAGATGACAAAACCTCTTCGGTCGATCGAGAAAGGGCGGCTGGCGCGCCGGGGCGGCTCCTCGGGCTGGCCGGGTTTGGGACGATAAGCGCCGTTCATGGTGTAAAAACCGGCAACGATCGGCTCAACCAGGGCAAAATCCACTGCGCCGCAAATGGCCACATCGGCTTTACCCTGCTCCAGCAGCATGGCACCGATGATCATGGACGTCACGCCGGTGGCGCAGGCGGTGATCGTGGCGGCAATCGGACCGGTGGCCCCGGTCATAATAGATACCTTGCCCCCCACCATAATGATGCACGAGTTGGGATTGGCGTACGGTGGGGGCAGTTTGTTTTCCGAAACCATGCGTCGATCGGCGTGCAGGACCGCATCCTGCCCGCCCACGGCGGAGCTGAATGTCACCGCCACTCTGGGTGCCAGATCAGCTGTAATTTCGATCCGGCTGCGCTCGAGGGCACGATGCACCACCAGCATGGCATATTTGAATATGGGCGACGGCCACAGGGCCAGCTTGCGGGGGCTCAAAAATGGATGGGGCGCTGTGTCGATTTCATCGACCTGTCCGGCAATTCGAACCGGAAAATCATCGGTGAGTGGAAACCGCGTCAGCTCACCGATGCCGCTCTCGCCGCGAATCGCCCGTTCCCATTGATGGTCCAGATCGGTACCCAGTGGCGAAACAGCATCATAGCCGACGATGACGACTTTTTGATCAGACATGTATATTTATCCAGAAATGACAACGGGCATATTGCCCGATATTGTTTTAGCAGATGACGGCGGGTATCGAAAGCAAAAGATATGAACCGGCGCGCATTGTTCGATTATTTTACGGGATTTTAGGGTTGATTCCTTACCAAGGGATAAACTGATACAGCTTGGCAAACATCTCGTAGACCTCAATCCAATTCTGAAAGTCTTCGGTTGAGCGCATATGGTCCCGTTTGTTGACCATTATCCAACTCATGTGAGCCGCACCGTCTTTGCAAGTCAAGCAATCTCGCGTTTCCGATGTGCAGCATCGGTGCATGGTGTTTAGATCGGATGCCCAGCGGATAAATTCAATCAACCGCTTGGGCTGGGGCTGCCGGTCGTCCAGCGGTTTGGTAACCGACGGGCATTCGGTCCATCCGAACTTGCGTCCGAGCATTTCTCCCGTGGTTATGATCTGATGGTAGTATTTACAGGATACGACCGTATCCGTATATTTGTCGAGCATGTCGTCCATCTCCCACCTGATGGCCTCCAGTTCCTCCGGTTGCCAGAAAAAACCGTCAACCCCTTCATCGTTGGACAGCAGCTGCATATGGACTTTCAAGCCGGCATCTCTTATTTTCCTGACGATCCGCTCGGTTTTTCCGATCTGTTTGGGTGTGATGGTATACAGGTAGTACGTATACGGATCACCGGCATAGTTTTTGCTGGATATTAAGAAGGTGTCCTTGCCCCGGAGCACTTTTTCATCGGCTTCATCGCCCCACAGGGATATGCCAACCATCATGTCCGGAAAGCGGTCTCTGGGGACTTTGATCAAACCGTTGGTGGCACAAAAAGTAGGCAGCCGTTCATAAAACGCCGCCACCCGGTCCAGACACAGGGTCGGCTCTCCGCCGATCAGTATCGCCAGATTGACACCGCGCTCCTTCTCCCGGTCGATAAACACTTCCCATTTTTCGATGCTCCTCTCTTCGGGCGCGGCTTTATCTTCATCCGAAGAAAAGAAAAAGCAGCCCTTGCAGCGCAGGTTGCAGCGATTGGTCACATCATAGATCGAGCTGCGGATATTGAGTCTTGAAATCCTCTTGTAGCGTTCATACCATTGCGGATCCAGCAGTGAACTGACAGTTTTCATTCAACAACTCCTTAAGATCTCTATCACAAGCAATACATCAGATACTCGCCCCGATACAGGTGTAAATACTAGAAGACATCCCATCCGGGCGGTGCCGCCGGATGATCCGACAGGTTTTCTCCTTTTTCATAACCCATTACCCAAACGGCGAGGTAGGTATCGACATAATCCAGCCAGGCTTTGAACGTCTCCGGATCGGAGGCATGCCGATACAGCCTGGCTGTTACCACGGCACTGCCGGCGGCATAGTGCCGGCAATCGGAGCAATCCGTATCCGGTACGCAACAGGCGGCATCTCTGTCCCAGGTAAGATCCGTTCGATACTGCCTGAACGAGCGGCCGAGACCGATGGCGGTGGACGGGTTCATCCGGGGATAAGGGCAGGCATACAGTTCATGCAGTCCGCAGCGGTGCGTGTGCGCCACGGCGCTGTACGGTGAAAAAAGGACGCTGTCCGGATGTTCGGCCAGAACGTTCAACATCGCCTCCCGGGTTTGCTGCAGGGATGCCTCGGTATGACACAATTCGCTGCGATAGTCTACCGGGGCTGAGAACATGTTGAAGGTTACCTTGCATCCTACGGTGGCAAGCGCTGCGACGACCTCGAATACTTCTTCGATATTGTTTCTGGTAAAAGTGTAGACAAAGACCGCCCTGGCATCCCCCCGGTAGTTTTCAATTTGCCGGGACAGCATGTTTTCTGCTTTACGAATGCGCCGGCTGGTTTGGTCATTGCCCCAGACCGAGATGTGAACTTTGTATCCGACCGATTCGGGGATAAATTTGATGCCGTTGGAGGCGATCGCCCCCAGGGGCATTTGCTGAAAACAAACTTCGAGTAACTCCGGCACCAGGGCCGGTTCGGCGCCGGCCAGCACGACGTAGGTGATCCCCCGTGCCTTTTCTTCTTGCATCAGGCGACGCCAGGCCTCCGGGTCCGGATTTTCGGCAGCGAACTGCTTTTCACCTTCATAATAGTAACAGCCCTCACAGCGAACGTTGCACCTGCGGGTCATGTCGTAGGTCGACTCGCGCAGGAAAAAGTATTTGCGGACCTTCTCCCAGCGATCCCGAATAATGGGATCCGCCAGAATATCCGAAAATTTCCAGACCTTTTTTGCGATATCTTCTCCAGTGAGAATTTGCGTGGCTGTTGTCATAAGCGTCGTATGTCTCCGGAATCAAAGGTTGCGGTGGCCTGCGGAATTTGCCAATCATCGGCACGGTCCTGATCGAACAGATGCCGGGTGCTAGGATATCTTTTTCTTGATGTATTCGCCGATAAAACGTACGGTTGTCAATTTGGGATAATCGTCTTCATCGATTCTTATCTCGTATTCATCCTGCAGTACAAGAGCCACTGTGGCCAGGTCCATACTGTCGATGCCGACCTCATCGACCAAATCGATGTCGGGATCGAAGGATTCAGGCGTCACATCCTCCAGTTTGAGTTCATTGATCAACACTTCGGCCACACGGATAATGATGTCTGCTGTTTCTGTTGCTGCTAACATTGTTGTTCCCCCTAAAACCGATATTTGAGTACAGTTACTGAATTCACTAGGCCCTTTATAAGCCAAGAATTAAAAATTTGGGTCAAGTTTTTTTATCAAACATGGTCCAAAGATACTGGATGCCGGTCTCTGGCCTCCGGCTCCGCTTCCAGCCCGTAGAGCCTACAGGCCGGAGGGTAGAGCCTACGCCTCGGAGAGATACTGGATTTAAGAGGAAATTTTTTCATTTATCCAGAATCTAGCATCAAGCATCCGGCATCGGCTCGCCTCGCCTCGAGCAAATCATCATTTACACCGCCTAAGCGTCGGTTAGAGGCGGAGCTTCGCTAGTATAAAGCATATCATGGGTCGTCGGCGGCGCCAGGCTATCATGAATAAAGGTTGGGATTATAACACTTTCATTGCTGCCGTTCAATCACTTGTGATCGAAAATCATCGGCGCCGCCGGTTCATGTTTTATTGCCGCGCAGGTGCCCGGGCAGATCTACCTGCTCAGGCACCTCGCCCGGAGGTTCGAAGGGCGCGGCAACCCTTTGCGATCCCGGGCTTCGCGTTCTTTGGACAAATCCTGGGAATAAAGCGTACAGGAAGACTTTTTGAATATTTCGATCGTTTTTTCCTGCAGTCGAATAGATCGTATAATCGGTATCATGAATTTAAGCATTCTGTTATCAAAATACCGCTGCAAGCAAGCTCGTCTCTGACCATGATTCGAAATGAATATGAAAATTCATTGCCTTTCTGAGGACGGGCATAAAGTTCGATTTCATCATCAGGTTCGATTATCTGTTTGAACCGGGTCCTCTTGAGTCCTGAAATTTTCAGTGCTTTGCCCTTAGCCAGACCGATGGCTTCAAGCACCAGCGCGATCTGAGCAATCCCCGGCAGGATTGGTTCACCGGGAAAATGCCCTGAAAACCACAACGATCCGGCAGGCACTTTCGCTTCGGCAACAACCGGGTCCGATCCTTGAGGGGGTAGAAGCTTTAACGAATACCAATTTTCCCGTCCTGAAACTGAAGTCATCGGTATGGCGTCGATCATTGAATCAAATATTCCCAAAGCGGGCCGCTGTGGCCGCGTGCGTACATGCCGGCCACAATCCGGGCGGTCTCATCCCCACCGGCACCGATCACCCAGTTCATGCGTCCGTTGGCCTGGTGCTGCACCCGCTTGACAATCTCTTCACTGCTGATGAATTCGGACTGGTAAAAAACCGGTTCAAGCAGGTCCTGGGTGTCTGATATCTGGCCCGTTTCCACGGCCAGATCATACAATGCCGTATGCGGGTAGATACGGATGCCGCAAAAAAAGAATAAAACGGTTTTTTCCAATTTGTCAACATTTATGAGTGTTTCCGACAGGGTGTCACGGTTCTCACCAGGCCCTCCCAGAAGGAAATAATGGGCAACGTACAATCCGGCGCGAACGGCATTGCCATGGGCCTCGAACACATGTTTGGTGCTGAACGGTTTTCGGTAGGATGCCAGAATTTTATCGGACAGGGATTCGGTGCCGAATTCAACATGGGTCAAGCCGGCATCCGCTAAGAGCTGAAAGTATCCCTCAGGCGCGCGGGTCGGTGCAAAAAAGCTCCCCCATGGAATGGAAACGCCGTGTTTAATAAACTCCCTGGCAACAGCCATGCTGTGGGAATAATCGGCGTTGAATGCCGAATCCGTTACGAACAAGTATTTTGCGCCGCAGTGCTGCAGCCTCAAGGCGGTCTCAGCTATCTCTGCCGGCGGTATCAGCCGCAGGTTTTTACCCTCGATGTGCGGATAGGTGCAATAGATGCATTTGAAATTGCATCCGCGCTTGGTCTGCAGATTAAGCATCCCTCCTTTTTGCAAATAAAACTTTAGGTGGGAATTATCCTGATCGATAAGACGGCCGAATGATGCATCCCAGGGCTCCGGCAGAAAGGCCTGGTTGTCTCGGGTGATAACGCCGGGAATATCAAAGACCTTTTCTTGCGCTTCGAGGGCATCGAGAAGTAAAGCCAGGCGTTCGCCTTCGCCGATTATCCCGTAATCCGCCTGCAGCGCGGCCATCATTTCAGTCGGAAAAATCGTAAATCCGCTGCCTCCCAGAACTATCGGTGCGTCGGAAGATTTACGGATAACCTCAACCAGGTTCTGATAGATTCCGATAAATCCCCGCGAATCCGTGGTGTCCGTATTATCGACATTTCTGAGCGAAAGCCCGATAATATCGGGCTTAAAATCACGGATAACCCCGCAAAGATCGTTATAATCGTCAAAATCATTGACATCCGCAATTTTAACCGAATGCTTTGTGCGAATCGCACCGGCCACGTAATCCAGACCCAGCGGGTAAACCGGGTAAGGGGCCATCAAGGTGTTGGCTGATACTAGTAAAACTCTCATTGGAAATCAGAATGGTTAATTTTAACCCTATAGTCGTATAAAATACTGTATTCAAAGTTGGCTGTTGCAATGAAAACCACTGCAAATGTTGACAGATCCTGGATCCTGGTTTCTGGTTCCTGAATCTTGAATCCCGGATCCTATATCTTGTATCTTGAATCCTGCATCCTGTATCCTGTATCCAGCATCTGCCCAGAAAAAACGATCATCTCACGCAGAACGGCAATGCTAGGTAACAAGAATACTTGCAATGTCAAGGATACCTCAAGGCAAAACTTCTATTGCCGTTACATGTCGCCCCAGGCCGATAACCAGCGCACCTCTACCACTCAGGCAGCCGGGTTTTTCCCCGCCCAATTCTGCGGGCACGTCGGCGCTTTGGACCAGCCTGGTCGCCAGCACGGTGGCCGTTGCCGAAGCCGAGGCGTACTCGCCGGTATATTTCCGGTAATCGATCACTGGACCTTTAAACCCGGTCTGCGCCAGTAAATCTTTCAGCTGATTTTCCCCTTGCTTTCTAGCGACCAAAGGAATGCCCCCCAGCAGAGCGCCGTATTTTTCAGTAATTTCATCAGCCCCGCCCAGTGCTTCGATCAACATCGAAATAATTTCAAGATGATTTTCGGCCCGTGCAAAGAAAGCGGAACGAACCCGCATACCCGATTGTGAATCGGCTTTTCGCAGGCAAAGGGCACCGCCGCCGTCTGAAGGCCTGACATCCGGCAGCAGTGACCGGTCGAAAAGCGGTGACAGCTTTTCATGGTATTCATCCGCACCGATTACAAACATGGCTTCACCATCCGCTATATCTCCGGCAAGAAGACAGGCTGTCATCAGGGCCTGTTCAAAAGAGTAATCGCCACCGGTTGCGGTAATGTTGGGGCCGGTGGATTGAAAATGGATGGCGATCTGTCCGGCCGGTGAATTGTGTACCGATCCGACGAAGTTGGTGGGGCTGGTAAGTTCTTCGGTAGCTTGACACATGTTGTCGAAAAAATCATATGTTTCGGACAGCGCTCCCCAGCCGGTTCCGAAGAATACGCCAGCCGGCGATGTCGGGAGTCCGGATGCTTCATGAGCGGCAACAGCCAGCGCAAGGGCCATGCGCGGCAGCCTTTTCATACGGCGAACAGTGGCCGGCGCCAGGTTTTTTGATATTTCAGCAACCGGCGGCATTCCCCGGCAGCCTTTTCCTTGAAACAGATCTTCCAGGGTCTGCTCTGTCCGGCCCGATCCTGTGATGCAAGCCGATCCGACCACGCTCAGGAACGCCGGTGCAGCGGTTTCTTTCGGGCGGCGGTCGAACGCAGGCTTTGCGAGGATAACCGCCGAATTATTCCCGCCGAATCCAAAGGAATTTGACAGGACGACATCCAGATCCGCCCTGGCCGGTTTCATTATCGGATCCAGTTTTAGAGCTGGATCCGGTCTTTCACATCCAGTGTTGGCCGGGACTCGACCGTGTTTGATACACAGGGCGGAAATGACCGTTTCAATTGCGCCGGCGGCGGCAAGCGAGTGCCCGAAGGCACCCTTGACCGAAGACAGCAGCGGTTTGCAGTCGCCGAATAGGGTGTCGATCGCGCTGGCCTCCGACAAGTCATTATGGATGGTGCCGGTCCCGTGCAGATTGATATAGTCAATATCAGCCAGCGCAACACCGGCTTCTTCGACCGCCGCCTGTATGGCGGCAATACCGCCGGCACCCTGCGGGTGGGGCGCTGCCGGATGAAAGGCATCACAGGCCAATCCGGCACCGAGAACCTGTGCGTCGGCATTAGCCGGGGGTTTTTCATGAGCTTCCAGCACCAGCATCGCCGCACCCTCTGAAACCGACATTCCCTTGCGATCGCGGTCAAGTGGATGGGCACCGTCGGGATCGATGAGCTGCAGCGCGTTGAATCCGTAATAGGTGAGTCGGCAAAGGGCGTCCACACCGCCGGCCAGGATGCGCTTCACGCTCCCGGTTTTCAACAGATTGGCCGCAACCTTCAACGCAACGCCGCCTGAAGAGCAGGCCGTTGAAATGGTAAGCACCGGCCCTCGGCAGTTCAGCTCACGCGCCAGGTAATCCGCCACGGAGCTGACCGAATGATATGCAAAAGACTGTGGATCGGTACTGCCGCGCTTTAAGTTCTCTTCCGTGGTCAAGACGCCGCCTGTTGTCACACCGATGACAATGGCACATGGGGGCTCCCCCGGAGCGTTGCTCAGGGCTTCCCGGGCTGCGACAAGCGCAAGGCTGTGAGTTCGGGGAACGCTGCCGGTTTCGATGGTGTCTTTGATTTCACCCACAGGCAGGGGTCTGCCTTTAATGATCGGAAAAAGAGTTAAAGGCTGAATACCTGATATGCTTTCCCGTATGGCGCGGATTGTCTTCGGGATACCCCGGCCGACCGGACTGATAATCCCCATACCGGTAATGAAAATTCGAACAGGGGTCAATTAGAAACCTCTGGAGATTTTTCATGGATATATTCCGCCAGGCTTCTTAAAGAAGCAAATACCTTCGCTCCGAGTTCTCTGTCCTTGATGGCTACCGAATAATCCTTTTCCATCATCAGCACCAGCTCCAGGACATCGATGGAATCGATACCCAAATCGCCTCCCACAAGCTGGGCGTCAACGTCGATATCTTCCGGTGTGACACCTTCAAGACTGAGTGTGTCAATGATCTTTACTTTTAATTCGCTTAAGAGTTTTTCAAGCAATTTTCCAGTGTCCGTTCTATAGTTAAAAATTCCATCCCATTTCAAATGCCGTACAATCCATCCCGGTCCGGGATGATTCTTTACAGCATAATAAATATATTGTACCATGGCGCAAAATTTAATTTTATATCCTTTTATTCTAATATTTTCAACCAATATTATTAAAATGGCGTCTTGAAATAATGGAAATTGATCTGGATGAATTCCTGCCGCACCGGGATCACATGCGGCTTGTTGAAAAAGTTCTTGCTGTGGATGCAAAAAGTGCGACGACCGAATCCATAGTTAACGACACCTGGCCGCTGTGCGATAAAGACGCTGTCCGTTCGCTGGTCATTATTGAACTGGTGGCACAAACCGCCAGTATCTGCGTCGGTTGGAAAACCAAGTTGCAGGATCCCTCATCCGAGGGCGGTCGCGGCTGGCTGGTCGGGATAAAAAACGCTTCGTTTGTGCGCGATAAGATTCCGCTAAATGCCCGTATCATCACCCGGGTGATAACAGACTTTAGTTTCGAGAATTACACGGGAATTGTCGGCACGGCCGAAACCGATGCATCGCTGATCGGCGAAGTCCAGCTTCAGGTGATGCAGTCGGAAACGGATTCGGTAATTGTGCGAAAGTAGTAAATCAGCGCCTCGGAATTTCTACAACTAAATGTAAATAAAGAATGTTTTTTGAGGCATCCGTTTTTGCCTCCATTATGGAATACTGGAAGAGTGGAACGATGGAATAGTGGGTTTTCAGAGGATATTATCCATTATAAACAATATCGTAAAGACAAATTTTACCGTATTACCCAATATGGCAATATCCTCTCCGAACCGTAAGCTCCAAGAGCCGGAGGTCAAAACCCATATTTCCGATATTCCAGCATTCCACCATTCCAACTGGGGCGAAGCCCATAACTTGCATATGAGGAGACGACACCCATGGGCGGCAATGATAAAAAAAAAGTAGCCATCGTTACCGGCGGCAGTAAAGGCATCGGGCGGGCGATATCCGTCGAACTGGCCAAAGCCGGCTATTTCATCATCGTCAACTACCGGTCGGATGACAGCGGTGCTTCCGAAACTCTCCGGTTATTGCAGGACGCGGGCAGTGACGGGGAAACGATGAAATTTGATGTGACCGATTCCGAATCTGCGGATGCGGCCGTTGATGATGTCGCCTCCCGCGTCGGCAGTATCGAAGTACTGGTAAACAATGCCGGCATCATCGCCGATGACCTGTTCGTCATGATGCCCGCCCGAAACTGGAATTCCGTCATCAACACCACCCTTAAAGGATTCTATAACGTTACCAAACCGGTCCTGATGAAAATGATCGCCAACAAACGCGGCGCCGTCGTTTCCATATCATCACTGGCCTCGCTGGTTGGAAACCGGGGACAGTCCAATTATGCTGCGGCCAAGTCCGGTCTGAACGCCGCCAGCCGGGCCATTGCAACCGAAGTGGCCCGGCTGGGGATCCGCATCAACGTGGTGGCGCCCGGACTGATTGAAACCGAGATGATAAAAGATGCACCGGTGGCAAAAATAAAAGAAATGATTCCAATGGCCCGCATCGGCCGCCCCGAAGAGGTCGCCAAAGTGGTTCGATTCCTCTGCTCCGATGATGCCTCCTATGTAACCGGGCAGGTGTTGTCGGTTAACGGGGGGATGTTCTAGGGAGGTTGAGCCGGTTGGGCCCGTTGAGCCGGTTGAGCCGGTTAAAAGATATAAGGATGCGAACCTTTTTTGACCAGTTCTACCGGCCAAAATATGTCGCGGCAAGAGTGAATGACATCACTTCACTACAGACGCAACGGATTCAGCGAGCCAACAGTTCAAGGGGCTCAACCGGCCTAACGGGCTCAACCGGCCCAACCGGCTCAACCAGCAAACCGACTCGTAGGTGAAATGAATGCTGAAACAACCTAAAAATATCATATTCCTAACCCTACTGCTCGCACTATGCGGTTTGCTCATCGGCTGGTCTGACTCGTGGGAGGGAATACGCAAAGCGGCTGAAGGCGTTAAAAGTATCAAGGCTGATTTTGTTCAGGAAAAGCACATGAAGATCCTGAAAAAGCCGCTGATCGCCCGGGGTGTGTTTTACTATCGATTACCCGATTCGCTGCGATGGGAATACAGTACTCCCTTTAAAAGCGTTCTGCTGATGAACGCGGACCTAATCAGAAGGTTTATCCAGGGACAGGATGGCATGGTCGAAGATAGCGGTGCCAGCCTTGAAATGATGCGCTTTGTCCTGCAGGAGATTCCCCTCTGGCTTTCAGGCCGCTTCGACGCCAACCCGAATTTCGAGGCCGTTCTGAACGACGGCAAGCGAATCGAAATGGTGCCCGACAGCGCCGCCATGGCCGGAATCATCGACCGAATCGAATTGGTACTGGCCGATACGCCGGGAATCATCGACACGGTGACCATCTACGAGAGCAAAGACACATTCACCCGGTTTTTATTTCGAAACGCCGAGTTGAATGCGGTGCTGACCGACTCCCTGTTTCAGGAGCTTTAATGAAGCGGATTGCTGCATCGATCGTTCTGATTCTGGTAGCCGCCGCCTGTGCCGTTCTTCCCGGGTTCGAGCCGGCCGATCCGGCTCTCGCACCGGCGATCCAAAAAAGCTGTGCGAAGGTATTTGCAGCCGGCAATTGGCGATTTGTTCATTCGATCGAAGCCACCTTGCCGGGCGGCCAGAAGAATTTTCTCATCGGCGTTACGGTTGTTTCTCCGCAAATCACCCAGATTCAGTCGGTTATTATGACCATTGAAGGCCTGGTGTTATTCGACGCGCGCTATCGACCGGATGATCTGACCATCAACCGGGCCATCCCACCATTTGATTCCGGGTCTTTTGCACGGGGTCTGATGGACGATGTAAAATTGCTTTTTCTTGAGCCCGGCGGCCATTTGGTCCAAACGGGCTCCTGGCGTGACGGCACCCCTGTCTGCCGCTACCGCAATCAGGATGGATTCACCATTGACATCAGCCCGATGCGGAAGAACATTTGGACTATTCACAAATACAACAAAAATGCACGCCTGAGCCGTAGCGTTCAAGCCTATGCCTGCGATAAAGCGGATCAGCAGTTTCAACAATCGATTCCCTGTCGGTTACAACTGACCGCCCACGGTCGCCCGGGATATAGGTTGTATATGAAGCTGCTGGAAGCGGAACCGGTTCAAGAGTGAAGGGAGAATACCATTGCTAAAATTAAAACTGATTTACCCTAAATGGCCGAAATTGAAACACCAGACCGAGTTTCACTTGCCCCCGCATGGCCCTGTGGTTTTTGCTGCTGCATTGCCGGACGGGGTGGAAGTGGATTTTATCGACGAGAACCTGCAGGAGATCGATTTTGATGACCCCGTGGACCTGGTCTGTATTTCAATGATGCTGACAATCCAGGTCAAGCGGGGTTGGGAAATTGCCGACAAGTATCGCCAAAAGGGGATTAAGGTAATGTTCGGCGGGATTGCCACGATGCTCCATGCTGAAGAAACCAAGCCGCACGCGGATTCTGTCTTCCTCGGTGAAGCCGAGGGAAATATGGAAAAGGTTATCGCAGATTTTAATGACAACGGACTGCAGAAAGTATACGGCTGCCTCGAGGACCCGCCACCGGTTGAAATCGTCGGTCCGGCGCGCAGGGATATCCTCAAAAGAGACCTTTACTATTACAAGGGCGTTCGCATGGTCGATCTGGTGCACGCATCGCGGGGCTGCCGTTTCCACTGTTATCCCTGCGCAGTCGCTTACCTGGGCGGAAGAAAATTCAGGCCGCGTCCCATCGACAGATTTATCGAAGAATTGGAGACCATCGATAACAACCGCCTGTTTCTGGTGGACAATTCGCTGGCCCAGGACACCCAATGGGAGCTGGACCTGTTTCGCGCAATGATACCCCTGAAAAAGAACTGGTGCAGTCATCCCATCGAGGATGATCCCAAGGTTCTGGATCTGGCGGCGCAGGCCGGTGCCTGGTATGTCTACCAGGCCGTGTTCGACACCTCCGATTTTATCAAAGACAGGATCAAGCGTTACCACGACCACGGGATCGCGGTGGAAGGCACCATACTGCTCGGCCTGGACGACCACACCGAAGATTTTATTAAAAGGTTTGTCGACTTTCTGCTGGAAATCGAACTGGACCTGGCGGAATTTACGATCCTGACACCGTTTCCGCATACCAAAGCCTACGACGATCTTCACGGTCAGGACCGGATCATATCCTATGACTGGAACGACTACTCGGCTGACAGGGTGGTATATCAGCCCAAGCACATGTCGCCGGACAAACTGCAGCAACTTTATGAATATGCATGGGATACTTTTTACAAAGACGAAGCCCAAAATATGAAAATGTTCAAACTGCTGAAGCGAGTCGTAAAAAGAGAAAAAGAAATGAACACGTTTCAGCCACGGCGCAGAGACCTTACCACCCGGGCTTTCGGACGTAAGACCGAGGTCAAAGTCGGTGCGCCGGATTAGCCGCTTAATTACTTCGTATCGGCAACATGTTGTCGATCTTAGACAGAATTTTGTTTTTGCATTGAAAGATGATGTTACAAGTTGCGGGTTGCACGTTAAAAAAAGAAACCATCCGATTATAATGGAGGCGAAATAATATAGATAGAATACCACAAATCTTCAATCTTCAGTCTTCAATCTTCAATTTCGGCTCGGCCGGCTTGGCTTATCGTTATATCTGAACGCTCTCCCGAAATTCCTTGTCCCCTACGATCAGCTTGGCGGTGCTGAACGAGCCCATGATCGTACCGATGATTCCCGGCGCCAGCACGCTTTGTCCGGCCAGGTACAATCCCTTTACCGACGTGCGATTGAGCAGGGCTGCCGCCAGCATCTGGCTGGCGGAGCGTAGCACACCGTAGGCAGATCCTTCAGGGCTGTTGACCCAGTCACGCATTGTCAACGGCGTGTAAGCATCCAGAATTTTCAGCCCTTTCAAGGGACCGAAAAATTCTTCGGCTTCCCGGATCAAACGCACAGATTCCACTTGTTTGGCCTCATAGTAGGCCCTGCCGCGATGACCGCTGCGGGTATTCACCCACGGACGCCACAATTCGGTCTTACCGGACGTTAGTACTGAAAGGGTATTGATGCCTTCCCTTTCGCTTTTTCGGATTTGATAATATTTCAGATCCGGCACATCACCAATTTGATCTGTTTCTATCTCAAAAATGTTATATGGAATCTCCGCGTGGGCGTCGGCATCGATCCGTGCGTGGACCGAAAAAATACCATGGGTGTTTTTCAAGCCGGAAATCCGCTTTCTGTAGGAAGGCCTGACAGAACCTTCCGGAAGCATGTCGAGCACGATTTGCGGATGCACGGCTCCGATCACCAGCGGGGCTGTCAAACGATCTCCTGATTTTAAAACCAGTCCCGCAGCGCTGCGCGAGCAGACAAGGACCTGACTGACTTCTTCCCCGGTAATTATTCTCCCCCCCAATTCCTTCAGGCGGCCGGCGAACACATCCGCCATATGGGCACCACTGCATTTCAGGCGCCAGGAAGAAGACACGTAGGAAGCCAGGGCCATGTTGTGATAGTAGGCCGGACAGTCGTCCAGGGGGACACCGATCCAGCAGGACGGGACCGCCAGAATGCTTCTTAGCCCCGGCGAACACCGCAGATGATTTAAAATTGTCCCGAACGGACGCGACTGATCGAGAAGCGCCAAATCGTTTTGGGTTGAATACAAAAAATCAAGCCCGTGCAGTTGCCGGGACACTTTGCGCATCGGTACCATGACTGCGTCAATCTGATGCTGCTGGTCCGGAAACGCGCTTTTCAGATTCTGCTCGAACGCATCCATTCCTTCCGGCAGATCAAATGTTTTGGGGTGGCTGAAGGCAGCGTCAAAAAAATACCTGTCGATAACGCCGTTTTGCCCCATTCGCTGTGCGGGAATCCGGGCGGTCACCCCGAGATAATCAAAGAATCTGCGCAGAATCTGGCCTTTGCCCAGCGAGCCCAGGTAGTGCACCCCGACGGCACACTCGATGCCGTCACGGGTGTAACTGCGCATCAACCCGCCCGGTTTACGGTTTTTCTCCACGACCGTAACCTCAAACCCGAGCTTGGAAAGGATGATGGCCATGCTGAGACCGCCGATTCCCGATCCGATAATCAGCGCCGTTTTTGGAGAAGATCGTCGCGATGTCATACCATGACCCTATATATCTGGCCTTTAAGAACTTGGTTGGGGAATAAAAGCTTTTTTAACCAAAAAGGTCACAAAGAACACAAAAGAAAAACCTTTGTGCCCTTTGTGTCTTTGTGGTTAGCAAACAGTACCGGAATCACCTCAAACCCGACTATTAACGGTCTAGCCGTCATTTTTCAAATCTGCGCCCAGCCCGTTTTCCAACAGTGATCGTACCTGCTGCATCTGGGTCTGCAGCGATGCCAGACGTTGTCCGGGAACGGCCGGTTCAATGCTGCCGAGCAGTTCGACCTGAATGGCATAGCCCCCATCGGTGTGAAACAAAAACCTCCCCGGCCGAAACAGATGCTGGGTGTTTCTGATCGCAAGGACTCTGAGGGGGACATTAAAGCGGTTGGCGATTTTAAAAGCGCCGGTGTGGAATCGGCCGATCTTGCCATCGCGGCTGCGGGTACCTTCAGGAAAAATAAAAAGGATTCCACCGGATGACAGGTAAGCCCCCATATTTTCGATGCGATCGAGCACCGGTTTGGAATCGGGACTGCCGCCGGAGGAAGGAATATAACCCGACGCTTTTAATATCCAGCCGAATATCGGTACCTTGAAAAAAGTGCTTTTCACGATTGTCTTTTGATTTCTGAATATGGCGATGAGCAGTAAGGGATCCAGATAAGACACATGGTTGCAAACGACAACCGCCGAATGCAGCGTGCGAACATCCGGCTGCACCTGAATGGATAGCCGGGGAATCAGCAGGCGGACGATGCTGAAAAAGCTCCGGCAATACCTGTGCAGGAGCCCTTGTAGAGCCTTCTCGCGGTTGCCGGAGAAAAAATACGCCCGGATAAAAAGCGGTGAATAAAAGAAAAGATACCCAAAGATAAAATAAAGCCACAGAAGCAAGGTAACGAAGACATCGCAGGCGAGTCTGAGAACATTCTGTAATGCGGCCATAGCGGGCTAATCGAACTTTTTGATAAACAACGTGGTATTCACACCACCGAAGGCAAAACTCTGAACCGCGGCCAGCCGAATATCCGCCTCAAGAAGACGGGTCACGTGGCGAATCCCTGCGCATCTCTCATCGATCTCATCCAGATGCAAGGTCGGGGCGATAATGCCTTCCTGCATCATGTAAAGGCTGAGAACGGTTTCGATTGCGCCGCAGGCGGCCATGGTGTGCCCCATATAGCTTTTCAAACCGCTGACCCAGGGGCTGCCGTTTGCGTATATTTTCCGGATAGCCTGGGCTTCGACGACATCCCCCATTTTCGTGGCCGTGGCGTGGGCACTGACGAAATCCACCGATTCGGGGGAAATGCCCGCATTTTCCAATCCCAACCGGATCGCCTCGGAAACGCCCTGGGCATTGGGCAGAATCATATCGCCGCCGTTGTTGTTGCAGGAAAAACCGATCACTTCACCCAGGATATCGGCCCCCCTTTTCTTGGCAAGATCATACGCTTCCAGCATAACAGCCCCTGCACCTTCACCGACCACAAGTCCGTCCCGAAGAGCATCGAAAGGCCGCGGTGTCAGGTGGGGTGTGTCGTTGAAATCGGTTGAGCAGGCCAGCAGATTGTCAAAGACGGCCACCGTCGTGGTATCATATTCGTCGGCACCGCCGCAAAGCATGGCATCCTGCAAACCATACTTGATGGCTTCATAACCGAATCCGATCGACTGGCTGCTGGTTGTGCAGGCCGTTGAGGAGGAAATAACCCGTCCGGTAATCCCGAACATTTTGGTGATGTTCACCGCTGTGGTGTGTACCATCGATTTGAGGTAATCAACAGCATTGATAGATCCAAATTTATCCTTGGAATTTGAAAAAAAGCATTTATAAATGCCTTTTTGAACCGTCGGGCTGCCGTGGATTGAACCAAAGGCGACACCGAGCCGCCCTGAAGTGACAAATTCATGCTCCAAACCGGATTGTTCGAGTACTTCCTTGGCCACCTGGCAGGCGTAATAAGCAACAGGCGCCATGGTTTTACGGTATTTGCGTTTAAAATCGAAGGCAATGTCGTAATCGACGGTTCCAAACACTTTGGAATGGATATAACCGGTCAGTAATTCGTCTTCGCGCAGTGTCTTTACACCGGATACCCCCTGTATCAGGCTATCGACAATCTCCTGTTTCCCGTGTCCGATGGGCGTAATGGCCGATGCTGCCGTAATAACGACTCGTCTATCCATGTGTGGTACGTTCCATCTGCCGGAACTTGCAATTCGCTCCGGCGGCTGATCACTTTCAAAAAACCGGGGCAGGCCGGTAATGCCTACCCGGTTCCATGAAATTGCAATATACAGGGCCTAAACTGAGCTTAGGCCGGATTCAGGCGTGCCATGGCCAAAGATTCGACATAATCACATATCTGATTGATGGTCCGAATACCCATAGCCTGTTTTTTCTCGTCCTGGGTCAGTTCTGACCTCAGCAATTTTTCGATCTCACCCAGAAGTTCGATGGCATCGATGCTGTCAAATTCGTGCATTTCACGCAAATCATCATCCAATCCGGGATTTTCGATTTCGAATTCATCCAAAAATATTCTCAGGATCCGGGGGTGTATCTCTTCCCTAGTCATATACTGCCATTCCTTTATCGATTAATATTCACGAATCGTCCACCCGATACGGCGTTTCGTAAAGCAAAGCGATGCGGTAAAAGTTTAAATTTATACTAAAATTTTTACCGAATTTCAAAAGAATTGTTTATTTTTGTTTGTACAAGAGGTCACGGGATTCCGGTTCGCTGGTAAGGTTGTTGTCATTCGTTAGTTTGCGGCCCAGAAACACGTCGAAATTATACCATTCCAGCGGGTGGCGGCGCAGCATTTGCTCCATATGATCGGCATAGCGCTGGGCCGACTGTCGAATCGCCGTTTTGCGGTCCGCGCGGCTGGCGGCTTTGACATGAATCGGCTTGGTTATGAAAAAATGATACTGCCGCGGACCGCTGCGAAATGCAAAAAAATGGAATATCGGGGCGCCGGACAGCAGCGCGATAACATGGGGTGCCTCTAGAAGGTGCGCCTCGTGTCCCAGAAACCGAACCGGCACGGTGCGCTCCTTTCCGCTCCAGGGACGATCGCCGGTTAATGAAATCAGACCGCCTTCTCTTAAAAAATTGATGCCCTCGATGATCTCCAGAGCCGATCCGCCTTCCGGATCGACGGCAACAATCCGAATACCGGTGCGGGAAAGGCCGCTCTTTATGAAAGCCCCGATTTTTTCCTTGTGCTTTCTGCCCATGTAGAGCAGCAATCTCAATCCAGGCGTCTTCTGGGTCAGCAGGCCGGCGGCCATCTCCCAGTTGCCCATATGTGACATGAGAAGAATTCCGCCGCTTCTTTCGTCAACCGCTTCTTTGATGTATTCCCAGCCTTCGGATGTATAGGAAAGTTCGCCGTTTTCGTGAAGTAAAAATCTATCGACAAACAGCCGCGAAAAGTTGTGGTATTGACGCCAAACACACCTGAGGTGATAAAAACGAGACCGGTCCGGGAAAAGTACCCCATAAAACCGGAGACCATGGGCGACTCTTTTGGGGAAAAACACAAAGAACGCGGTTGTTATCGGCCAGATAAAAATCGAAAACACCCAGGTCCCCAGCGTACGGGCCAAAAAATTAATGAGTTGATAATAGAATCTGCGCAATTTGATATATGCCTTTAAATACGATATTCCCGGACCGAAATCCGTAACCGATTAATTTTAACCACAAAGATCACAAAGAACACAAAGGAAAAGAAAAACTAAGCTTAATTCTTTGTGTTCTTCGTGTCTTTGTGGTGAAAAGACTGCCGGGCAAACCTGAATTTTCGCACCCTATATTACATTAAACGCGTATCGAAAAAGGGTTTCGCCCTTGGTTTAGGGAGGAAATGCATTTTTGCACGAGGCGCTATCTTAGTTTATCCTTAAAGTGTTGGCTGTGGCCCAATATTTGGGATGGCTGCCAGGATGCCTTCATCAATTCGTGTACGATGGCCGAATCCCAAATATTGGTCCACCTGCTTCGCCGGGTTTGATAGCGCCTCTTGCAAAAATGCATTTCCGGATCAAGCGCATCATTCACCTTGGATTCGCATATTGCCTATTATCTTCTGCTGGCATAAAAACAAAGCCCTCTGCGGCCCGATCCGCAGGGCTTGAAGGTGATATCCGCAAAACCGGCCCGGTGCAGCAGGTCCTGGATTTGTTCGGCGCTTCGATAGTAAAGCGTCTTGTTTCGCAGCCTGTGCCACAGATTCGCAATCAAGCCGGCGCCCGCAAATCCGCCCCGGCCGATTACTTTGACTCTGATGATCAATAGACCTCCGGGATTCAGGAAACGGCGCAGGCACCGGAGGGTTGCATTGAACACCTGATCATCCAAATAATGGAGCATATCGACCATCATTGCAAGATCGGCACCAGCGGCCGCTGCCGGAATATTCGGTGCAGCGCTGCACACCACCTCACCCCTTTCCCCCACCACAATCGATGATAGCCTGGCCCGCTCGGGAACCGGTTCCAGCGCGTATATCCGGGCCTGCGGATATACCTCCAGGAGCCAGGCGGCCGGAAGGCCGTAACCACTGCCGATATCAATGATGCAACGCGGGGGATGCGGCACCGGAATCGGCTCGCGAAACATGGGATCGCGTCTGACCCTAAAATAAGCGCCCAGGCGCGGGACGGCTTCTGCAAACCGGTATCGATTTATGACTCCGGCGGCATGCCCGCCGCCGTCAGCCGCCGGAGCCTGCGTGCTGGATGGCCCGGCTGCGGCAAATATACGGCGGAGTATGGGCGGCAGTATGGTAAAAGCGCCGATCAAAGAATATGCGATTCCTAAAAAGCAGGTCAAACCGGCGCTTTTAAGCAGCCGGTGATCGGCGAAGTTCAGGGCCCCGAACCCGATCAATGTGGAGGCTGCAGCCAGAAAAACCGCCATGCGAATGAGATCCAGGGATGGGTGCGCTGCATCCCGGTAGCGCTGGTATCCCCTGATAAAAAAAAGAGAATAATCGATACCCATGCCCAGAACGATGATCGACAGCATGAGACCGGGTATATCCAGTGGGTGTCCCAAAAGCCGCAGAGTGCCGAGAGTGCTGCAGAACGCAAAAGCCACCGGCAGAAGGGCCACGGCCGCCAGCCGCCATTCGAAGAAGAACAAAACCACGAGCACGGCGACGCTGCCCCCGACAATCATCACCATTTGCAGGAAGGTGGCGGCCAGGTACTCACCGAGTTTCATCGAAAAAAAGGCCGGATCGAACACTTTCGCCGTTCCAAGGCCGGCAACCTTTCTGAAAAAGGTTTCGGCCCTGTAGTCGTGCCCGGGCTGCAGGGTCGAAAACTGATACCATATCGGTCCTGCGCCGCTGTTGTCCTGCTGTATGCCCAGAAGCGGAAAAAATTTGGGGGGAATGTCGACCGGGCGATATTTCTCCCGGTCAACCATCCGTAGGAACGGATCGAACGCATCGGCGGTAAACCCCCATTTCGCGGAAGCTTCCTGCAGGGCGGTCTTGAGCATCTCTTTTCTTATCGGGTTCCAGAAATTTTGCCAGGCCCTGAAATTCTCCCGGCCTCTGTCTTGGCCCGGAAATATCATGGACGGACTGAATGCCGCCGCCAGGGTACCGCCATCGAGCTCTTCCTGCAACAAGCCGGAGAGTTGATCACTCTTTTGTTGAATCTCCTGCAGGCTGCCGCCTTCCGTCATCAGGAAAATTCGTGAGAAAATATTGCCCCAGACAGCGGCAATCCTTTGTTCGGCTGCTGCGGTATCCCGGCCGACTGTGTTCATGGATCTAAAGTCCACGTTGAACTCGGGTTTGGCGAAAGGCATCATCAGCAGGCCGAATGCAATGGCAGCCATTGCTTTGTATTTTCCTCCGCCATGAGCCAGTTTTTTAAGCAGGGGTCTGAGGTACCGGCGCTTTTCCTTACTTGCGGGCGGCATTGTCGGAAATATTTTAGGAAAAACCGTATGAACAAATAGAAAAGAGCACGCGATGCCGATGGCAGCAAATTGGCCTATCTGCGCCAGAATTGGAAAGCCGCTGAAGGATAGAGTTGCAAACGCCCCAACGGTGGTTAGTGTCGCCAGCAAACCGACCGACCAAACCTCTTTTGCGGCGGCACTGCCGGTGGTCTGAAAAGAGCGGTCCAGAAACAGAAGGTAAGCAATGCCGTGGTCGACGGTTATCGATATAATCGCGCCGCCGAATCCGATGGTCAGAATAGAAATGGATGAATGCCACAGGGAAAAAACGAAGAAAGCCGACAAGGTCCCGGCAACAGCCGGCAGCAGTGAAAACAGTCCGATGTAAGGCCGTGGGAAAGCCAGCATCAGCAAAGCAGCGATCCCGACGGTTGCAAACAAGATAAGCTTGCGGATATCCCGGCGGGCAATGTTCTCGTTATCCAGCGCCGCCCGGTAAGCCCCAAACGGTGTCAGGGTAAAGACAAATCCTTTATCTGCATAGGCCCGATTTAAGTCTTCAGCCAGGGTTTGCATCAAGCCGGTTACCTGTCGGGCGAGTGTCGTATCCGTTCCTGAAGCAGCGGGTTTGGCGACGATCAGCAGATGACGGTTGTCGGCCGACACAAGATGCCCATTGACTATGCGGGCGTTGTGCGCCGGTGCCAGGTGGGCAAGTTTGGCCAGAATCAGATTTCTCAGGCCTAGCGGGTCTTTTGAAATCAATTCCGCCTGCCCGATACTGTCGAGATTTAAAAGGTGCGCAAAGTTATCCGCCAGCTTCGAACGCAGGCGCCGGGGCTCGAGCAGCGGCTCGACGTGGCGATTTAACTCTCTTGCGCTGAACAATACCGGCAGATTCTGCGCAACACCTTGAATCAGCCCTGGACCCAGGTGCTGGATATCTCCCATGCCAACCTGCTGAAAAAGGCCGCTGTCCTTCAGGCGTTTTTCGACAAACTCAGCCCCCTGCACGAGGATATCCGGGTTGACTCCCTGGTGCTGAACATCGATTACCATCTGGTCCTGGAGCGGATGGCGCCCTATGATGGTGCGAGCATCGGATATGACCGGATCGTCGACCGGCAGCGAGCCGACGATATCCGCATCAAAGGTCAGCCGATACAATCCGACCGCAAACAGAGCCAGGGCCAGGATGAACAAAATGACAATGGCAGGCAGGTTGAATGGAAGTTTAACTTTCGGCATATTTACTGTTCATCAACTGTTCCGACGACGCAAAGCATCGTCGGCGTATGGCCGGCGGAACGAACAAGCGCTGTATGACAAGACGGGCAAACACCCGGGAGTTTCTCATGAAGTCGACAAATGGGCGGAAATGCGAAATCCTTCCGCTTTCCGGCAGATAGGTTACGCTCACCGGCGCCTGCACCAGCGGGATTTTTTTCCAGGCCGCTTTGACCAGAACTTCGACTTCAAACTGGTACCGCCGGGATTTTACATTCAGATTCAACGATTCGGGCAGCGGATAGATTCTGAAACCGCTCTGAGAGTCCTCAACCCAACAGCCGCTGGAAGCCCACACCCAAAAATTCGAAAATTTACGGCCGTACCGGCTCTTCCAATTAACTTCTCCGGCTTCCATGCCTTGTCGTGTGCCGACAACAATCGGCCTTTGGCCCGCGGGAATCGCCCGTATCAAATTGAGGCCATCAACTGGAGCATGCTGTCCATCAGCATCAACGCTGATCGCCCACCGGGCCGATTTTGCGGCCTCCGTCATTCCGGTCATAAGCGCCTCGCCTTTCCCCTGGTTGCGGCTGTGCTGCAAGAGGCGAACACCGGGGATATTCTTCACACGGTCAGCCGTTGAATCGGTGGAACCGTCATCAACGACAATTACCGGCAAATTAAGCGTCAACGCCGCCCGGATCACATCGCCGACCTTGTCGACGTGATTGTAAACCGGGATGACAAAGGCGAAAGGGCCCATCGAGTGGGTGACGGCGGTGCTGGCGGTATTATTGGGTGGTTTATTCATTACTTCTTCGGTGTAGGTTGGGCCAGTTGAGCCCGTTGGGCCGGTTTGCCCGTTTGCCGGTTTGGCCCGTTGAGCCGGTTGAGCCCGTTGAGCCGGTTGAGCCGGTTGAGCCGGTTAAAAAGGATTAAATCTGATTTTATTGTTTAAACTTTCATGCTGGATGCGCAAACATGGGACTACGATAGCGAACCTTTGTATTAATAGTTCAAAACGGATAGCCGAATATATGAACGCAACCACGCTATGCTGACATCGTTTATTATACATGAATAACTGTATTCAACCAATCGCCAAGCCCAACCGACCCTACGGGCTCAACCGGCTAAACGGGCCCAACCGGCTAAACCGGCTAAACCCTTTCCGGCAGGAAAGCAACCGCCCACGTACCGGGGCCCATATGCACGCCGGAAGTCAGTGAAATCGGCTGCAGCAGGATATCGGCTGCCGGAAAGCGTTGTTTGATTTCCCGGCTTACCGTTTCCTCGATCCAGGACTGATTATCCGAGTATTCGAGCATGATAAAAGGCGCTGTGTTTTCGGGGATCCGTTTTGAGAGTCGATCCAGCGCAAATCGCAGCTGCCCCTGTTTATTGCGCACCGCACCGACCTTTACGGCGCCCGCCGCAGTGGGGCTTACCACGGGTTTAAGATGCAGCACATCTGCAAAAAAAGCACTCTTTTTCGACAGCCGGCCCCCCGCGGCAAGATATTTTAAACGATCCAAAAATATGTACTCCTCGCATTTGGGAATCGCGCGCTCGGCAAAGTTGATTACCTTTTGCGGATCATCGGTTCTCTCGGCGTATCTTGCAGTTGCCATGACAATCGTACCCAATCGGCCTGAAGCGGCAGTCGTATCGATCACGACAAACCGGCCCTGAGGATCATTGTCTTCCTTCCACGCCTTAGCCACGGCATAATTTCCCGTGAACACGGAACCGACACACAGATACAACACCAGGGGATACTGTTCCAGAACCCGCTGGTAGTGCTGATGACGTTCGAAGTCCGACGCCTGACTGGTCGTAATTTTTACGCCGGCTGCCATGGATTCGTAGAGCTCTTGGGCGGAAAACAGGGTTTCCGGCAAAGCCTTGTCTCGGGTGAGGATGTAACTGTCCAGCAGCGTAATACCCAGCCTGTGGGCATCTTCGCGGGTAACCGACCCGGCGGCATCGGTCATAATGTGCACCGCCCGGTCAGTGTGCTGTTGTTTGAATCCATTTATCTGCAGCTCCAGGTCATCGTCCGCCCATTGGACAACCTCGCCAATAGATTCGAAATGCTTTCTGGTCGCATGAATATCGTCCGTGTGCAGGTGAACTTTGTAATAGTCATCGTGGGCCATGACCACAACGCTTTCGCCAAGATCTGAAAGGCGCTTGATTTTCTCCTCGACATCGTGCTCGCTGCGTATCACGGTATCGATGCAGTAACCGGCTTCGGGCGTCTGCTGAAAGGTCGCAGAGATGCGCAGCGCCCCATTGAACCGCTCCCAAATGGGCTGAAAATCTTGGTTCCGGCCGATGAGGCAATTGAAAAAACCTTCCAAGTAGATAAACATGCCTAGCGCCCCTGCATCTACGACGCCGGCCTGCCGCAGCCTGGGAAGAAATTCGGGAGTCGACCGGGTAGCATCGGCCAGATAATCAACGAGCTTTGCGACGTATTCGTCTTCGGCTGTCGGCGGGCTTTCGGCCATATATTCTACCAGCGCATCAAAAACCGTCAGCATGGTACCGGCAACGGGATCATGGACCGCATCCCAAGCCTGAACTCTGCCCTTTTTGGCGGCTTCAGGCAGAGCAGCGAACGAGTCGGCCATCAGAAAGCCTGAAAAAAACTGCGCGGCGATGTTGCCCGAATTACCGCGGGCTGAAAGAAAAAGTTTGGCGATAGTATTTTGCGGCTCTTCGCCCAGCTGCATCAGCGGACTTAGGCTGATCATCAAATTGCGTCCGGTATCGCCGTCGGCAACCGGGAATACATTGATATCATCCAGGAGATCCGACCAGGCGGCAACCCTTTCGGCACCAGCGATAAACGCCCCTCTAAATTTTTTATTCAGCTTCAAAAAAGTGCCTCAGCAGTTGAATATAAAAAAGTTCTAATTTTTGCTTGAATAATTTGTGACTTGGTACATGCATTCATAAATATGATGACATATTACTCTTAACTGAAAAGTTTGAAAGTGACTAAAGTGAAAT
>Ga0126326_1000119_pt1 | contig 42483 bp, 36 predicted proteins | sample InaspJWI67metaG_FD_94485 | JGI IMG/M metagenome (GOLD analysis project Ga0126326, IMG submission 94485) | Marine gutless worms symbiont microbial communities from Oahu, Hawaii - Inanidrilus sp. 1 OAHU.JWI-67 metaG | ecosystem: Host-associated > Annelida > Digestive system > Unclassified | place... | reverse complement strand
TCATGTTGAACAGCGCATGGGCCGCACAACTGAAACCACGGGTCACGCTGCCGATACACCAGCCGGCATTGGGTGAAAACCCGATTTCCATCAGGGCCGTGTTGCCCGAGCCCACGACATTTACGCCAACATAGGATCGGCCTTCGGCCTTGCGCCGGGCGTGAAAGTATTTCTCCACCGCCCGCTGAAATTCGAGGTAGACTCCTTCCAGTTCCAGTTCTTCCTGCTTGAGGTGAATCGGCTCTGCGCGGGGATCGCTGTCGATGTGCTGGGGTTGTCCCATGCCCATAACCGGCTTTTTGGCATCAAAGTATTCGTCTACCAGAGTTTTGGCCATTTCATCAACGGTTTTACCCTCCTTTTGGGCCCGCTCCAGATATTTGTTGAGCATGTACCCGTGGGCGGCACCGGGTCCGTGAACCCCGCCGAAGGTCGAGATGGCCGCTGCCACGCAAACCGGAAGATTCGGCCTGCCGGCGCTCACACCGATGGCGCCCACCGCCGAGGGGGACATGGAATGTTCCAAAAATACCCCCATCTCGTAATCGAGCATTTTTTCTTCTTTTTCGGTGGGTATTCGATTCTGAAAAAGAACGAACAACGCGTCACAAAACGAATACCCCTCTTCGGCCAGATCACTTAAATTGTAACCCCGCATCACTGTTTTTTCTTCTGTCTTATATGAAATTGAGGTCTTTCTGCGAAACATTGGATCTCTATTCATCGATGTACCTCCGTTTTGGCTTATAAGTTGTAGTCCGATCTGCTCAGAAGCAACGTGTATCATCGTGTCCCTCGGCGATTGAAAATAGGGTCGCTGAACACACAAGGCTTCCCGGAAATATATAAAACGGCCATTTTATACGCCATTGATCAATTATTAGTCAAAATAATATTTCTAATATATTTGATAACTATTGGTTATGATATCCGCCTCTTTGTCGGGCTATAGCGTTTGTCATAATAACGTTCCGATACCGGTGGCTTTACGACATTTTCCGGACCATCACGACGTTGATGGCTTGACGCAAACGCTATATTTTTTTTTAATTTGAAATCTCCGTTGCACCGGGATGCATGGTGACACTATGGCTATTGACGCCGCACTGATTGAAATGGATAAGCACCTATCTGTATATAAAGCGTGTCGCTATCAGAGTATCGAAAACTAGTTTTGCGAAGGTACCGGTTAATCGGCTTGGATGTCGGTACAGCATGTAGCGATTAGATAGCCATCCACACGGCGTGATGGTTTAATATCTTCTCGGGAAGTACGTGCCTGCATCACATAAACATGTAAAATCCAAGGGCTTTGTCGGAAGGATTCGAGGAATGCATCGAGGTAAAAGCCACCCCAAGTTCTTGACCAAATACTATTTTTACTTCCACCTCCTTTTTAATCAGGGACCGTTTGGCGTCATCCAGGTGAAACTCAATCTGCAGGATGTCCCCGGCTCTATAATTCGGTGCTTCATTCAATTTAAGTTTCAGCCCCGTGCGGGACAGGTCGACCACCTTCATTGGCCCTTTTTCCACCGGTCTGCCGTCTACTATCCGGGTAAAAACTCCAGTAAAATCAACCGTTTTTCGATACTGGGCCCGTTTTTCAAAGACCACCCGGAACGTATGCCTGCAACGGGCGCATCTGACCTTTATCCTATCTGCCTTTTCCCATTCCTTGTGCTGGTTTAAATCGACCACCCTCGCATTTTTACATTCGGGACAGCTAAAAGTAACCTTCTTACTACCGGTAATAAAAATCTTTTCAACCATATAGCGCTTGTCGAATCAAGAGGTGTTGGGGTCCAAAATGGCCTGATCGAATAAAATTTAATATATTACAAATTCCAAATTAAATCAATTGATTGACAAATCTGTATAAATACTATAGATTATAAACATTTCCAGTATCATTTTATCCGTAGATTGAACCTGCAGCCACCCGCCCGAATTTCACAGATATCGTTTAAAGCCAAGGAGTTAAGATCCATGAACGTAAAAATAGTATCACCGCTTGCCGCGATCATCTTGATCCTGTTTGCGTCGTTGACTTATGCCCAGCAATCATCCGGGGATATCACGGTGGAGTCGGAAGGATTCGGTGCCTCAAAAAAGGATGCGCTGTTGAAAGCCAAAAGAGAGGCGGTTGAAATCGGTATCGGTACGATTCTGATTTCTCAGACCGAAATAAAAAATTACGAACTCCAAAAAGATGTCATTTTAACCAAAACCGTGGGGGCCGTAAAACATTACGACATTCTGGCCGACGAGAAAAAACCCGACAGTACCCATTACGTTAGAATTCGGGCCGGCGTATCGCTGGCCGGCATAAAAGAAGACCTGGCCGCTTTAAAAATCTTGTTGGAATCGATGGATAAACCGCGAATGATGGTGGTCATTCAAGAAGAAAAGGGCCGTGATGCCGAAAGCGCCATTTTAGATTATCTCAACGCCAAGGAGTTTGAACTGGTGGATCCGGCTGTGGTTGCGGCCCTGATGAAGAAAGAATCTGCAACTATCAAGGGTGCCGCTGCCGGTGATCCAGCTGCGGCAGCCGAAATCGGCAGTTCGAACGGTGCCGAATACATCATCGTAGGCCGTGTAATCAAGAGCCTTGGCAGCAGCCAACTGCTCAGCAGCACCGGTTTGGTTTCCGGTCAGGCTTCGATCACCGCCAAGGTGGTAAACTGCTCGAATGCCAAAATCATCGCATCCAAGTCAGCCCGTAGCGCAGCCGCTCATATCTCGGAAGACGTCGCCATGGCGATGGCTGCCGGTAAAGTGGGAAAAAAAATGATGGACAAAGCGCTATTTGAAGCGATCGTTGTTTCGTTTCAGGATATGATCAACAACGGAATACCCCTGGATGTCACGATTAATCGCGTGGCAAACTATAAAATGCAAAAAGCCCTGCGCCGCAGCATCGGTGAGTTGGAGAACGTCGTCTCGGTTTCAAAACGCAGTTTTGGCAATGGGCAGCTGCATCTTACGGTTTTTTTTAAAGGCAATGCGGATGTGTTCAGTGATTCGGTTGATGGAAAATCCTTTCAGGGCAGAACGTTCTCGGTTACCGATGTACAAGGCAGCCGGGTCGTTATCCTTCTGGAGTAAAACCCGGATAAACCGCCGATATGATAGCGTATACCGGCAGACCCTAGTTTCGTATCAAATATCGAAAGCCTGGTTCTCTGAGCCGGTCGAAGATCCCGCCATCGGGGGTCAGAAACAACTGGCTACGACGTATGCAGATGTCATGGAGTGAGGTTATGAAAGAGCCCGAATCCAAGATGGAAATGTACAGCACCATCCCGCGGCTATTCAGATTGATTAATGACCTTTCCGAGGAACAGCAGCTGATGCTCCTGAGACAGACCTTGCAAGGCAACATCAAACAGCAGCTGTTTAAATCGATTGTTGAAATGAACGAAGCTCAGCAGATTAATCTACTGCAACAACTTAAAAAAACACCCATCAATGAAACGCCGGATCGAACGCTGAGCAAAAACGATCAGGAGTCGTCGATGCGCGGTCATCGCCGCAAACGATGTCTGATCATCGTGAACTATACTACCCAGGGACAGGAATACAAAGATTATATCCTTGACATCAGCAGCGTCGGCGTGTTCATCGAAACGAAAGAGAATTTTATGATCGGCCAGGAAATGGCCCTTACGTTCAAGCTGCCAAGTTACCAGCAACCTTTAAAGCTGGAAGCCAGCGTCGCCTGGATTGGGCACAGGGGAATCGGAGTAAAATTTAAGCACTTGTCTCCTTACCAGGAAGAAATTATTCATTCGTTTATCGAAAAAAAAGATGACGGGTAATAATTGCTAAAGAATGTAATGGTCATACAAAGATTGAAAAAAGATCCCGACGTTCGTGAAGCCGCCTACGGATGTCGGATAGTTTTTCAGATTGTGTACATGCAGGCCTGATCTGTGTTGGATTCGTAACCTGCCTAATTCCCATACCGTTTCAGGCACACTGAACCGCTCGGCAGCACTGCCTGGCCAGGCAAGCCGCCGGATTCAATCATGGGATGCCCTTTCCTTTCATACCGAAAATACAACCGAGCGGACAACATTTTTCCCCTAAATTATAAATAGTTAGTTGCCGTAATCACCTGAGCTGTCAACCCGTATTTTACGTCTTTAATGGATGCGGGAGCGGCGGAATTGCCCTGAGCTTGACCTTCGCGGTCGTAAATGATAAAATTTAGTTATTCAAACAGGTTAAGTATTCGACCCAACTGCCGATATATATTCCTGGGGGGGCCGATGCCGACGGCAGAAGCGCACCTACTGGGAAATAGTTTGGAGGCAAAAAATAGCGAGAGGCGAATGGAAAGACCGGCGGTTGCATCGGCACAACCAAATCAAAATGGGAAAGGTCTTTCGCCGCGATAAAGAGATCCGCTGGCGATTCACGCCCGTTCTGGCCCCCATATTAAAGCGCCGACGGATTGCGGGCATCCTGGTACTGGCGGCTTTGCTTCAGATTGGCCTGACAGCGGTTGGATGGCCGGGTTGGCAGTGTCCGTTAAAATCAGCCCTGGCAATACCTTGTCCGGGTTGCGGTATGAGCACAGCAGTCGCCGATCTACTCCAAGGGCATTGGAACCGGGCGTTGCAGGTTCATCCTTTCGGGCCGGTTTTTCTGGCGGGAATCTTGGTATCATTGCTGACGAGTCTTCTGCCGGCAAACAGGAGCAAGAAGCTGATCCACCTGGTCGACATTCTGGAGCAGCGCACGGGGTTCCTGATCTTTATCGCCTTGGGTCTTTTTATCCACTGGGGTTTTCGTTTATACAGCTCGCTGGAATTATAGCGTTATAAATAATACATAAAAGAGAGGAAAACAATGGAATACGTTTACCCGGCAATATTTGGACTGCTAACACTCGTCAGTCTTATCATTACCATCATGATGCTGATCAAGTCTTTTAGTGAAGGCGGCGTGCTGCATGGAATCCTAGGCATCTTCACCTGCGGTCTGTACACCTATATATGGGGCTGGATCAATAGCAAAGAGCTGCAGCTGTTTAAAATGATGCTGGTGTGGACGATCGTGACGATACTGCCTTACGTGTTGATTTTCTTTATCGGTACAAGTGCCTTGATGAAAGCGATTCCGATGGCTAGTGAATTGGGCCTGCAGGCGCAGGTACCCAAAGTAGGGAAATCGTCAAAGAAAAATAAAAAAGCTGCCGCCAGAAAAGCCGGCAAGAAGAAAGCCGGTGCCAAAAAGAAGAAAAGTCCACCACCCAAGACACCGGCTCAATTCAACGACCGGGCGGTCTCTCTGTGGAAAAAAGGCAAATATACCAATCCCGGCAAAGCCTCAGATTATCTGGGAAAAGCGATTGAGAAGGATCCGAACTTCGCGCATGCTTACGTCAACCGCGGAAACGCCTTCCGGGATTTAAAGCAGTATCAAAAGGCCATCCAGGATTATAATAAAGCCATCAGCCTCAAACCGAATTTTGTCATGGCCTACAATAACCGCGGCAACGTCTACTTTGAACAGAAAAACTATGCGATGGCAATCAGGGACTACAACAAATCGATTGCCATGAAGCCGAACTATAAACTGGCCTTTCTGAATCGCGGGCTGGCCTATTATAAGTTGAAAAGAAACAATCTCGCCTGTACCGATTTTAATAAGGCATGCCAGCTGGGCGACTGCGATGGTATTAATTGGGCCAAACAAAATGGAATTTGCCGGTAAGCAGCGGCCACTGCCATCCAAAGAATCTTTTTCATCGCGGCTAGCCGCATTTCGTAAACCCGCAAAAATGGCAGGTCATGCATCCTTCTTCAAAGCTGATGGTCTGCCCACATTCCGGGCAGGTTTCACCGAGCAGGGCATTTTTCATGTTCGCCATGCCGGTTTGGCTGGTTTTAACCATATAACGTTTTTCGAGCACTCTGGAGATCGCATCGGGTATTGAGAGCACCAGGCCACCGTTCTGGAACACCGGGTGCTCGCCGCCAATGCCTTTGAGCTGATCTACGATTGCATCCACTTTGACGCCGGCTCTCAGGGCCAGTGACACCAAGCGTCCGATCGCCTCGGTCTTGGCCGTCGTCGAACGTCCGGATTTGCCAATGGTGGCAAATACTTCAAAGGGCTGACCTTCAAATTCGGTGACGGTTACGTAAAGGTGTCCCAATCCGGTCTTGATCTTCGTCGTAAATCCCTCCAGTGTTTCCGGACGCTGTTTCATCGCCCGACGTATCCCACTCTCCTTTTCCTCCCTGCCGGTAAAAGACAGCACTTGATTTTCCTTACTGCCGTCCCTGTAAATCGTAATGCCTTTACAGCCCAGTTGGTAAGCAAGATTATATACCTTTAAAACGTCATCCTGTGTCGCGTCATGGGGCAGGTTCACGGTTTTTGAAACTGCGTTGTCCGTATGTTTCTGGAAGGCGGCCTGCATACGGACATGCCATTCGGGTGAAACATCGTGGGCGGTTGCAAATACCTTTCTGACATCTTCCGGTATGGTTTCGATATCGGCGATACTTCCCTTTCGGGCTATCTGACGCATTAATTCACGGCTAAAAAATCCTTTCTCTTTGGCAATACGTTCAAAATAGGGATTAACTTCCATCAGTTCGTCGTTGTCCATAACTTTTCTGACAAAGCTAAGCGCAAACAGCGGTTCTATTCCGCTGGAACAGCCGGCGATAATGCTCAATGTGCCGGTCGGTGCAATTGTCGTCACCGTTGCATTCCTGTATCGGCAATCTTTACGGTCTTTAAATACGCTTTTATCGAAATTATTGAATACCCCCCTTTTCTGGGCCAGATGCTTGGATGCAGCATGGGATTCTTCCTGAATAAATCGCATTATCTCCTCGGCCAATATTAATGCTTCTTTCGAGTTATAGGGGATGTGCAGCTGATAAAGCATATCGGCAAAACCCATGATACCCAGACCGATCTTTCGATTTCCCTTCACCATCGACTTGATTTCGGGCAGGGGGTAATTCGACATGTCAATCGTATTGTCCAGAAATCGGATGGCCAGCCATACCTGATCGCGCAGCCGGTCATAATCGATTACGGCTTTTTCGTTATCCGTGGCAACAAATTTAGCCAGATTTATTGACCCTAGGTTACAAGCTTCGAATGGAAGTAAAGGCTGTTCGCCGCAGGGATTGGTGCTTTCAATACCGCCGATGGCCGGTGTAGGATTATTCTGGTTGAGCCGGTCTATAAAGATAATTCCCGGATCTCCGTTTTCCCAGGCTTGATGCACAAGTTTCAGGTAGACTTCGGATGCATTCAATTCACCGACTTTAAGGTCATCCTTTGGATCGATCAGGTCGTATTTCTCACCGGCCGCCACCGCTTCCATAAAATTATCGGTGACGCCCACCGAAATATTGAAATTGTTCAATTCATGATTGACTTGCTTGCATTTAATAAAATCCAGAATATCGGGGTGATCAACGCGCAGTATCGCCATGTTGGCACCTCGCCGGGTACCGCCTTGTTTTACCTGTTCGGTGGCTGTGTTGAATATTTTCATGAAGGAAACCGGACCGGAAGCCACGCCGCCCGTGCTGCCGACCCGGCTTTCTTTGGGTCTTAGACGCGAAAAAGAGAAACCGGTCCCCCCGCCTGATTTGTGGATCAGGGCCGCATTTTTCAAGGCGGAGAAAATCCCGTCCAGACTGTCTTCTACCGGCAGAACAAAACAGGCGGCCAGTTGTCCCAGTCGGCGTCCGGCGTTCATCATTGTGGGTGAATTCGGCAAAAAGGTAAAATCGGTCATCATCCGGTAGAATAACTGCTGCATCCTTGCCACCTGGGCGGCATCGCCGTATTTTTCTTCAGCCTTGGCGATGTGTCGGGCCACCCGCCGGAACATTGTCTCCGGGGTTTCGATCACCTTGCCATCGGCATCCTTTTTCAAATACCTTCTTTCAAGAACCCTTTTCGCATTGCCGCTGAGTACCGGACCGTTTTTAACCAATATGGTTTTATCCAATTGAAGCGAAGAGGCTGTTGATAAACCGAATTCGTTCATCTTGGCCCCGATCAGCTTTTCAATGACCGCCAGGGTGATGGTATCCCGTTTCATGTTGGCGATTTCTTCTCTTATAAAACGGCTGATATCCATGGCTTGATCGTCATTGACCGGATTTTTTCGGGTCAGCATGTCCGAAAACCGCTGGTCATCCCATCGGTACTCGCTCAAATCGAAACGGCCATCTGCTGTTATTAATATTTTTCCTTGTTGCCCCATTGGTCTCTCCTGTGCACGGGATTTCGCTGACTGTAAACAATACTAGGCGCTTATTAGTAGATTTTGTGTTTTTATGACAAAGACTTTTAGATCTGGAAACTGCCGGCAGCAATTTTGAGGGTGGTAATTCCCCTGATGGTTTTGAGGCCGCAATAAATTGACTTCTGAAACTGCTTTATTCGATTTCAAAAACGGGGAAAATTAATATCATACCATATGTTGTGTGTCAAGATTTAATTGCATCAATATCTGGATTTTTTAGTGATTTTTCCGGCAGCTTCTTTTCACGTTGGTCCAAGTTTACTTCGCAGGTCGCTCCGTGCTATAATATTGCCGGTTTCTTAGGGAACAAACAAAAACGAGGAATCATTATGAGGCATATACCTTTGCTGTCGGTGGTCGTTATTGTGTATAATTTACTGGCATTTTCTGCGGGAGACCTTTTAAATACATATCTGTGGGAAATGCAGCTAATTTCAGGCGCCCGGTGGACATTTGCCGTCAATGACATGCTTTTGTGCCTGGCGGTTGTTTTGCTTTACATTGAACTGTTCAAGGCCACCCGTACATCCACAGCGTCTATTATCGATCATCTATTATCTCTGGTAATTTTTATCGTCTGCCTGGGTGAATTTTTCATGATCGAACGGTTCGGCAACTCCCTGTTTCTGATTATTACATTGATTACCCTGTTGGACGTGGTGGCCGGATTCACGATTACCATATCTACCGCACGCCGCGATTTCGGTCTCGGAAGCCATGCAGCATCCTGAATAAATAATTGAAAGATACCGATCGCGCGGCAGTTCGCCCGGGAATGTATATTCAGAATTTATGGGATTTAGGAATTTAAGTAATTCTACCTACATTAAATTATTGATTTTATCCTTTAATCCCTCAATCCCTCAATTCCTAAATCCCTCAATTTGGCTCAAACAGACAAAGACAGTGTCCAAAAAAGTTTACTCACTTTAATAGTTACTTACGAGATCTGTACGATAACTTTGTGTCTTAGTGCCTTGTGTCTGAATTACAACTTTCTAGGTCAAACCAAACCAGTTCATGGTTCCGATTCGATTGATCAACGATCATGCTGCCATTTGAAACCAGCATCCGACTGCGTGACGGCCGATCCTTGGGACTGATGACGTGTGGTGACCCGGGGGGAACGCCCGTACTTTATTTTCATGGTTTCCCAGGTTCCCGGCTGGAAGTGCAGCTGGCGGACCGGTCCGCGGCCCGGTTGAATATTCGCCTGATCGGCATCGATCGACCCGGTTACGGAATTTCCGATTTCAAACCCGGCCGCAGCCTGATCGACTGGCCCGACGATGTCGTTGAACTCGCGGATCATATCGGTCTGGATCGCTTCAAAGTGCTGGGCATATCCGGCGGCGGACCCTACGCAGCTGCTTGCGCACATAAAATCCACCACCGTCTGACAGCAGTGGGCATCGGATGCGGTCTGGGGCCGATCGACCCAGCGGGTATGCTGGCAGAAATGACCTGGATCAACCGGTATGGGCTCAAATTTGCCGGCAGAATTCCGTCGTTGACAAAACTGATGTTTTGGCCGCTGGCGTATTTTCTGCGGCACCAACCCGCAAAGGTCCTGGCGTCCATGGCTCACCTGGTAAGAGAACCGGACCGGTCGGTCATGCGTTCCACACAGGTAAAGAAGATAATGGCCGCATCATTTCGAGAATCCATGCACCGGGGACCGGCCGGGGCCATTCATGATTTATTGCTCTATGCAAAACCGTGGGGATTTGATCTGCAGGATATCCGCACCCGGATCTATTTGTGGCATGGTGATAAGGATGATATTGTTCCGAGCGCGATGGGAAGACATCTGGCCGCGGCCATCCCGGACTGCCTATCCGTTTTTTTTCCGGAAGAAGGACACTTTTCGCTGGTCGTCCATCAAATGGAAAATTTTTTTCGCACACTCGCCGCCTGAATTCGAACGTGCAGCCCGCGAATCGATTTAAACAGTATAAACAAAGTGACCCCTGTTTAAAAATATATTTGACATTGGGCGTTCGTCTGTATTTTGATTCGACTATGGTCCACGGACTCAGGGCGCTGGAAATTCAAGAAGCAGCGCCCCGGCAGCGGTAGTCTATTCCGGGCAATCTATCAACCGCGAGCTATCAGCTAAGAGCCATGAGCTATGAACTATCAACTTTTTTCAATCCATACCAAAGGACGGCATGATGCAGGAAATCCGATTTCACGGGCGGGGTGGTCAGGGGGCTGTTATCGGCTCTGAAGTTTTGGCCCAGGCCTTTTTCCTTGAGGAAAAATATGTGCAGGCGTTTCCGGCATTCGGGGTGGAACGCCGCGGTGCGCCGGTCACCGCATTTTGTCGCGTCGACGATAAGCACATCCATTTGCGCAACCAGATTTACACCCCCGACCATGTCGTGGTTCTGGATTCATCTCTGCTGAAAACCGGCAGTGTTACCCAGGGGCTGAAGAAAAACGGCACGATCGTAGTTAATGGCAAGCGACCGCCGCAGCATTACCAGCAAATGCTGGGGGATGACTATCAGGTTTTCGTCGTGGATGCGGCCTTGATCGCCGTGACCAACCGCTTAGGCTCGCCGGCCAATCCGATCGTCAATACGGCCATTTTGGGCGCGTTTTCAAAGGCCACCGGCCTGGTCGGAATCGAGGCAGTTGAAAAAGCCATCGCAGCATATGTTCCACTTCAAATGGAAAACAACTGCCGGGCAGCGCGCACGGCTTACGAAAAAGTTGACAGAGGATAGAAAGGATCCGGGGAGATAATACGATGACGTTGAAAAAACGCAGTGAGTTGGCCGCAAATTTCGAGTTCAAATCATGGCGGGATTTTCCTGCGATGAATGCGTCGGTCGGCAATATGCTTCACAATCTGACCGGTGGCTGGCGGTATATCAAGCCCCTTTACGAAGACAAAGTCCCGGCCTGCCAGAGTGCCTGCCCGGCTGGCAACGATATCGAAGGCTGGATTAAAATCGTACAAAAAGGCGATTATGAAAAAGCCTACTGGCATCTAAAACGCGAGCAGCCCTTTCCGGCCATTTTAGGCCGCGTGTGTTTTCAATTCTGTGAAAACGCCTGCAATCGCGCCGGATTTGACCAATCCGTCAACATCAAAGAAATGGAGCGTTTTGTGGGCGACCGGGTCGCTGCGGCCCACCCGTATCCGGACCTGCCGCAATTCAACGGCAAAAGCATTGCGGTGGTGGGGTCCGGACCGGCCGGCATGTCATTAGCCTATTTCGGCCGGCTGCTGGGTTTTAAAATCACCGTCTTTGAAAAACTGCCGCAGATGGGCGGCCTTCTTCGCGTGGGCATACCCGCATTTCGCCTGCCACGGGAAATCGTTCAAGCGCAATTCGAAGGCCTGGCAGGTATGGGAATTACATTGCGCCCCGCCACCGCAATCGGCCCGGATATTCCACTCACCGCATTGAGGGATGAATTCGATTATGTGTTCCTGGCCACCGGCAGCCATGACAGCCTCAAACTTCGAATCGAAGGGGAGGATTGCTGCCGCCGGATCATGAGTGGGCTGGCCCTGCTGCATCATATTGCCATGCAAGATAAGGTCGAACTGGGTGAAAAAGTGGTGGTCATCGGTGGGGGCAACACGGCTATAGACGCCGCCCGCACAGCCCTTCGCCTGGGCTGCGACGTGACGGTCATTTACCGGCGATCGCCGGAGGAAATGCCGGCCCATACCGATGAAGTTGAGCTGGCGCGGGAAGAAGGCGTAAATTTCAGATTCCTGGCGGCAGTCGAGGAAATCAAACTCGCAGATGACGGTACCGTCCGTAAGCTGGTCTGCTGCAAAATGCAGCTGGGCCCGCCGGATGAAAGCGGCCGACGACGACCGGTGCGCATGCAGGGCACTCAATTCGAAGTTTCTGCTGACAGCGTTCTAACCGCTATCGGTGAAGCGCCTGAATTCGATTACCTTTCGGGGCTGGTGAAAACCGGCAAACGGATCGTGCCGGTGGACAAAGGCCTGCGGGCCGTTGCCGACCAGGTGCGGGCCGCCGGTATCTTCGCCGGTGGAGACATGATCGATATCCCTCACACGGTCGTACATGCAGTAGCCGCCGGCAAAAGGGCCGCCATCGCCATGGACTGCGATCGCAAAGGGTCGGACTACAAGCGGGTGCTGTCGGAAATTGCGGTGGGTGACGGTGCGGCTGTCAGTTTTTCAAAATATATGGGCTGGCAGCCGGTTAACCCGGTGCGCCGCGATTTTAAGCAGGTGGTCGGCCGCGAAGATATTGTTTACGACTATTTTCAAAAAACGCCGCCGGTGGAAAAAAAGATTCTGTCGTCTGCCGAGCGCAAAAAGTCGTTCAAAGCATACAGCCCCGGCTTCAGCGAAGATAAGGCTGGCCGCGAAGCAGCGCGCTGTCTGCACTGCGGCCGCTGTACCGAGTGTGACAACTGTTTGATTTTCTGCCCGGATATGTCTGTTTTGAAACAGCGCAATGGCGTTTTTGGTTACAGCTTCGATTATGACTACTGCAAGGGCTGCGGTATTTGTTTTAGCGAATGCCCGCGGCATGCCATAACCATGGTCGATGAAGAAACACCGGTCGGTGAATGATAGATGCAGGATCCAGGATGCAGGATGCAGGATACAAGATGCAGGATACCAGATACCAGATACCGGATACCGGATGCTGTTTGCATCCGAAAGCATTAGGTGCCAGATGCCCAAGATCCAAGATCAAAGAGGCGTATACAGTTTTCCGGATTCGATAACTGCCTTGGGTTGCTGCCGGCATGAATCATTTATCTCTGAATCCTGAATCCATGAATCCTGGATCCTGAATCTTGTATCCTGTATCCTGTATCTTGTAACTTATATCACGGTAGCACGCATGTAGACCTGCTTGATAAAGGTGCAGCCAGCCAACCACTAATTCAGGAGTCATCATTGCGAAAAGTCATCAAAGGTAACCATGCGGTATCTTACGGTGTAAAACTGAGCCGGGTCAAGGTCATCTCGGCCTATCCGATTACACCCCAGACAACGATTGTAGAAGAGCTTTCGGAGCTGTGCGCCAGCGGACAGCTGGCTGCCAAGTTCATCAAAGTCGAAAGCGAACATTCCGCCATGGCGGCGGTGGTGGGCTCTGCGTCCGCCGGTGTGCGTTCTTTTACGGCAACCAGCAGTCACGGTTTGTTGCTGATGCACGAGGTCCTGCACTGGGCGGCCGGTGCCCGGCTTCCGATCGTGCTGACCAACGTCAACCGGGCGGTCGGACCGGGCTGGAATATCTGGGCCGATCAAACCGATTCGCTGGCCCAGCGGGACACCGGCTGGATTCAAATTTATGCCGAATCCAATCAGGAGGTGCTGGATAACGTCATCTTGGCCTTTGGCCTCGCAGAAAAGGTATCTTTGCCGGTCATGCTCACCTATGACGCTTTTTTTCTGAGCCACACTTCCGAAATTGTCGATATCCCCGATATAGAACAGGTGGATGCGTTCCTGCCGCCGGAGCAGCCGGATTTCAAAATCGATGTTGCCGACCCGATTATGTTCGGTGGAATGATCAGCCCCGAATATTACTTCGAACAGCGCTATGTCATGCACAAAGATTCTCTGAGTGTTTTGGATTTGTATCCCCGGATCTGTGATGATTTCAACAGCGTCTTCAAAAGGCAATATGATCTGGTGGAAGAATATCGTACCGATCAAGCCGAACTGATTGTCGTCACGGCCGGTACCATCACATCGACGGCCCGCATCGCCGTGGATCGATTGCGAAAAGAAGGCAAGCCGGTCGGCTTGATGAAGCTGCGCTTGTTCCGACCGGTGCCTTCTGATCGATGGCGCGCTGTTCTGGGCCGGGCCGCAAAGGTGGTGGTCATCGATCGTAATCTTTCTGCCGGTTCAGGCGGCGTATTCGCCAGTGAAGTGCAAGCCGCATTGTATCCACTGGAAAAGCGTCCGTTGATTCTTACTTTCGTGGCCGGGTTGGGGGGGCGCGATGTCACACCCGAAGATATCCGGGGTATTGTCTATCGGGCGTTGGATTGTGATGATACCACCGGCCGCCCTTTTTTCTGGGGCTTGAAGCATTAAAGGAACATTATGCAGAAAATATTCGATATTCCAAACGAAGAGTTGACCGATCGGCAGCTTATGCAGCCCGGTGTCCTGTCCTGCCAGGGCTGCGGCGGTTCGATCGCTATGAAACTCGCTCTCAAAGGTTTGGGCCGCGACACGGTGATTGTTCTGCCGGCCAGCTGCATGAGTATCATCGCCGGCGTCTGGCCCTATACGGCCATCCAAGTGCCGATCCTGCATGTTCCGTTTGCGACCGCAGCGGTGGCCGCATCGGGTGTCCGTGCCGCTCTGGATATCCGCGGTGAAAAGGATGTATTGGTGATGGCCTGGGCCGGCGACGGCGGCACTTTCGATATCGGCCTGCAATCGTTGTCCGGCGCTGCCGAGCGAAACGAAAACATTCTGTATGTCTGCTATGACAACGAAGCTTACATGAATACCGGCATACAGCGATCCAGCGCAACCCCACCGGGTGCGTGGACCACCACCACCCCGGCCGGAGCGGAAAAAACCGAACCCAAAAAAGATTTGGAACTGATCATGCTGGCCCACCAGATTCCCTATCTGGCCACAACCTCGATCGCATACCCGGATGATCTGGTGCGCAAGTTCCGCCGGATGCGCACGATTAAAGGCACCCGTTTCATTCATCTGCTGGCGCCCTGCCCGCCCGGCTGGCGGTCCGATCCCGGCCAAACGGTTCGGATCTCGCGCAAAGCCACCCAGTCCAAGGTGTTTCCCATATACGAGGTAGACAACGGCCGATACCGCATCAATGTGATTCCGGATGAAGAAATCCCGGTCAGTGAATACCTAAACCTTCAGGGGCGTTTCAAGCAGATGCCCCGGGAGATGATAACAGCCATGCAGACTCAGGCGGACCGGCGCTGGGCAGCGCTGCGTGAAAAAGCCGCTGCTTCCAGCAATGCGGACTAAAGATCGGGCACCAGAGAATTCGGCCTTAAATCAACTTCAGGAATAAAGTGATTTGTGACGGAGCTTTTTCTATATTAAATTGGGGCATTTGAGTGCTGGAGTATTGGAAAACCGAATACATGACATGCATTAGCCGAGAATCAAACCCGAAATCAATAAAATTCTCTTCCTTAGTCCTTCGATTCATAAATACGATAACGTATTTATTTACCCTAACATTGCATAAATTCTTGTCATCTGGCATTGCCGACATGCGTGAAACGGTTGTGTTTTCTGGGCAGATGCTGGATGCTGGATACTTGATGCTGGATATTTAGTAATACACTAATGATGAAATCCAAAAACATCCAGGATCCAGAAACCAGGATCCAGGATCAGTTAATACTTGCAACGGTTTTCATCGCATCGGCCAAGTTTGAATACAGTATTTTTTGCAACAATAGGGTTTACTCAGGACTAAGTGCTGCCTGCGACGAGCTCCCTTCGGCAAGCTCAGGGCTTGAGCCTGTCGAAAGCAGCCGAGCCGAGTGAGCAATATTAAGGATTCTTACTCTGAAAATACGTCGTAGTAATTGCGAATCGAACCACTTAGGATCCTAAAAGCTTTAGAACAATAATCCATTAATCCAACACTCCCCCTCTCACTAGAGTATTCAAGAAAGAGCATTCTGTCTGTCGCTTGACCAAGTGGTCCAGAGTTTCCGTATTAAGCTAATTAAAATACTGAAGTCTATGATAATCAGGGGAGAGGCGGATGTGGCTGGTTTGATCGGATGAATGCGTCTACATCATGGGGTGCTGATAGTTATTCCAAACAATGTCGCATTTATCTTTAGCGTACTTGCTCGACCTGTTATGGTTAAAAATTTTTTGGAACCGGTTGATGATTTGGTGAGCCAGCCCGTTACCGGCGTAGTAGCGGATAAAGTGTTTGATCTGTTTGCGCTGGCTCGCTACCAGCTTTCCGAATTTTATACCATACCGTTTTTTTCGTATCGATTCAATGGTATGCGACTGAAAGACATTCGTGATTCCTGCCATCTCAAACGGCACCTTTTGCATGAAAAAACTGCAGTCGGCGACCATTATTTCTAATCGAGATATGCCCTGGGGCCATAGTTCCCCAATCGGATGGTATACGGCGATACCACCCAAACTTACATCAACAATAGGAACAATTTGCACGGGATCCGCTTCCAGGACTGCAAAGGCATCCGTTCTGACCTTAAACCGCGGATAGGATCTTCTTTCCACCTTCATTGGCTTTCATCATTTTTTTAAAACTATTTTAGATGGCGGCGGTTGTCTGAAATAAGTTGGTCTTCGGATGTTCTGAGTGTTTGTACAGCGTGTCGTGAGAAGACGTTTTTTAAGTTCATGGAATATACCACAGAGTGCTAGGCTGTGTCAAAGATAATTCCATCGCAGGTTCAGGAAGGAATACGAACCAATTCGAAATCATCCAATGCCTGGCGACCGGCTCCGGTTTTTAACCTGCGATAGATAACGCGGCATTTCACCACTGCGTGCTACAGTCGCAGCTCCACGACATCTCCGTCGTGCAGCACATGATCACGCTGGACCTTTTGCCCATCAAACACGGATTGACCCCACACTCTGGCCATCTTTAAATTTTTTACGAAATCCTGGTGGACTTTACCGGCAAAATCGGCGACGGTGCTGCCCTTCTTCAACACAAACGGCGTGTTGGTGTCGGGATCTTTGCCGGGAGCCTTTGAATACACCCGAATGATTTCAAGCCGCGCGGTTACCATCTGTTTCAAAGTCTCCAGGTTGCGCCCGGTGGTCGCGGATACGGAAAGCATGGGCCAGTCGTCCTCAAGCAATTCACACAGGATTTCAAAGTTTTCATCTGAACGGTGGTCGTCGTTTTTGTTGGCCAGAACCAGAAACGGGATGAAGGTCAGGCCGGGTTGCCCGGCGTAGCGCTCTTTCAACCGCAGCGGCACAATGCGGAATTCGTCCAGCATTGCGGTGGTATCTTCCAGCTGCTGCATCGGATCGGTTTGAAGATCCACGACCAGCAGGATAAGATCGGCCCTGCGGATGAGATCCATCAATTCCGGCTCCACGTATTCCCTGTCCAGCGGCGGTGTGTCGATCAGCTGGATCTGGATGTCTCCCACGGGCATCATCCCCGGCGTCGGTTGCCAGGTCGTGTTGGGAAAATCGGCCACTTGCGGAGAAGCGTTGGTCAGGGCTGCAACCAGAGCTGATTTACCCACATTGGCCGGTCCAAGGACCGGCACCTGACCGGCGCCTTCTTTATCGATGTGGAAGGCCGAATCCCGTTTGCCGACACTCTTTTTGGACCGGGAAGCATCTTTGAGTTTCGAGATCCGCCGGCGCAGATCAGCCCGCAGCTTGTCCGTGCCCTTGTGTTTGGGCATGATGGTAAGCATTTGCTCGAGGCAGGCGATCTTTTCCCGGGGGGTTTTGGCCGCGCGGTAGCGCTTTTCGGCTTCGAAATAGTCGGGAGGAAGGTTTGCCGGCATTGCAAATTACGGATAAATTCAATTACACGGTTGGCGAACATTTTAACTGACGGATTAAGTTAGAATACTTTGGACGGAAAGTCAATTATACGATATTAGATTGCGACCGGTCTTTGGCGCTTTTTTACCCGTGCTTATCGCAGCCGCCGGCCGAATATATCGATAGCCGCAATCCTGAAATCCCTTTGCAATCAACGGTTTCATTGAATTTGACAAAAGCGATACGATGTGACATTAAAAATAGCACTGCTTGCCTGCGAGAATCTCCAGGTTCACATCTGAATCAAAGATTATTTCTCAGGATCATCGAAAATACCAAAAAGTTCTGCCGCATTATTAACCTACAACCGTAGTATCAATACGAAGGAGGGTTTGCCATGAAAGCAAGGAATATGAAAATTTTGGTTGGACTGCTGACGGCTATATTTCTCGTTATGTCTGCCGGATCTGCGCTGGCTGCAAAACCCATCATAATCGGTTGCCCGCTGGCCACTGCTTTTCTGTACGGATGGGACGCCGAGCGTGCCATGCGGCTGGCGGTCGAAGAGATCAATGCAGCCGGCGGCGTCAGCGTCGGGGGGCAAAAACGCCCGTTTAAATTGGAGGTCATCGATACAAGGGATCTGGAGCCGGGTGTGCCGGTAAGTGAAGCCCTGCTGGCTGTAGAGAAATTGATACTGGAGAAAAGGGCCGATTTTATCGTGGGTGGTCCGGTACGCTCGGAAGCCGCCTTGGCAGCCATGGATTTGCTGTCAAAATATAAAAAAATTTCGATCCTGACCACCGGCGTGCTGACCCCCAAGTATCATGCACGGGTGGCCGAAAACTACGACAAGTACAAATATCTGTTCCGGATCACCGGTGAAGCCAAGTGGATGGTTGGCGGGGAGATCATTCCCTGCCTGTTGAACCTGGGCAACACATACGGTTTGAACCGGTTGTTTATAATGATTCAGGATGTGGCCCATGCCCGCGCCGGCGGCGGTATTATTGCCAAGGTGATGGCCACGAAAGGCTGGACGGTCATCGGCAAGCCTGAAATCTATCCCACTGGCGCCACCGATTTTTCAATGGGTCTTTTAAAGGCGCGCCGTGAAAAAGCCCAGGTCATCCTGATCTGGATGGACATGCCCGAAACCTCCATCCTGCTCAAACAGTGGCACGATATGAGAATACCGGCCCTGCCTTTCGGTTCCATTATTGCCGCAGCCGAACAACCCGGGTTCTGGCAGGCCACCGACGGCAAAGGTGAGTACACACTGGCCAATGTAGTCAATGCCGGAAATGCGCCGTCGAATGCATCGCCCTGGACGATGAAGTTTTATAACGCTTACAAGAAAAAATGGGAAATCGAACCCGAAGGCTACGGGACCTCCAGCAGCTATATGGCCGTATATGTGCTCAAGGATGCCATTGAAAGAGCCGGCACTATCAAATCCGATGCGGTCGTAAAGGCGTTGGAAGCAACGGATATGATGGGCGTGTACGGCCGCATCAAATTCGATCCCAAGAGCCATCAGGTCGTGCCCAGTCTCGATCCGGCCGAAGGTGCCGTCGGCACTGTATTTCAATGGCAGGCCGGCGAGAGGGTGGTGGTCTTCCCCGAAAGTATCGCCATGGGCAAAATCAAGCTGCCGCCCTGGATGAAATAGCGCTTCGGACAAATACAATTCTTATTAATCACCGGCGCGTGTCCATCCGGAAACGGTGGGTTTCAATCAAAAATGACGTTTCTGGATGGACACCGGCGCGCAGTGGCGAGTATGGAAATACTGATTTACGGTACGGTCAACAGCATCACCCTGGCCTTGATGGCACTGGGTTTCGCCCTCGTGTACGGAACCAGCCGCCTGCCGAATTTTGCCCATGGCGCCCTGTACGTGATCAACGGATTTATCACCTGGAGCCTGCTGCGAACGCTGGGTCTACATTACGTACTCAGCATCGTCCTGGCCATAATCGTCACCGGTGTGATCGGCGCTCTGATTTATCAACTGGTTCTTATCCGTATCCGGGGTATGGCGATATCGGAGATTATTGCCTCCTATGCCATCGGGCTGGCTATCCTGGAAGGACTGCGATGGGGTGGATTCAAGGGAATGACCTACACCCTACCAGTATTTGTCGAAGGCAGCGTTTTTATCGGCGGCATCCCTATAGACTGGCACCGGATCGTGGTCGTCGGTGTCGGCGGGGCGCTGGTGGGTTTCCTGTGGCTTTTTACCCATTATACGCGTATCGGCCTGGCTCTGCGGGGTATGGCTCAGGATGAACAGGCAGCCCTGATGCTTGGTATCGACTCGGACCGCATGGCGGTTGTGGCCATGACCTTCGGGTCCATGCTGGCCGGTCTGGCGGCGGTTTTGTTGCTGCCTCTGGGAAATATCGTGGTAAAGGCCGGATACAACGTTTTGATCCAGGCTATAGCGGTTTGCATTGTCGGTGGACTGGGCAGCTGGATGGGGGCGGTGATGGCAGCGTTCATTATCGGCTTTGTACAAATTCTAACGGTTGTCTACCTGGGAACCCACTTTCAAATGGTGGTGGCGCTGCTGGCGATAATCATTACGCTCATTTTGCGGCCCTCCGGTCTTTTCGGAAGGCAAAAGGAACTGGAGGAAAGAGTGTAATGATTGATAACGATCAACGCCGCAAAGAACGCCTGGATCGGGGGATTAAGATCCGTTCGGATGGTTTGTATGCCTTAATGTCCTGGCGCGAGCTACTCTATCTGATTCTGCCCAGATTGGCGCTGATTGTCGGGCTGCTGATTCTGCCGCTCGTGGTGCCGGGTATGTACTGGCAGCGGGTTATCTCCATTGTTTGCATTTACGCGCTGCTGGCACTGAGTTTCGATCTCCTGGCCCACTTTGTGGGGCTGGTTTCGCTGGGAGGCGCTTTTTTTATCGGAACCGGCGGTTATTTAGCCGCCATTTTAAACACGTCCATGAGTTTGCCCCCGCTGGTGAGTATCCCCGTGGCCACATTGTTGGGCGCTGTTATCTGCACCCTTTGTTTACTCCCCTGTCTCCCCCTCAGGGGTGTATATTTTGCCATCGTCACTTTGATGTACCCACTGCTGCTGATGCGGGTCATAGAAGCGCTGGACATCTTCGGCGGTACCGAGGGAATTTTCGGAATCAGCAGTTTTGCCAACCGCTGGGTCGAACAATACTTCATTATCACGGTGGTTCTGGTTTTTCTTTTCGGCATCCGACGCCTCGTCAATTTGGATCTGGGTCTGGTTCTGCGGGCCGTCAAGGATAATGACCAGGCGGTGCGAGCCTCCGGGATGAGTATCACTTATTACAAAACCATTGCTGTTTTTATCGCAGCGGCCATGGGATGCCTAGGCGGCGCCTATCTGGTGCACATATATATGTGGGCCGGACTTTCGATGTTCGCGCTTGATTTTTCGATACTGCCGATTGCCGCCACGGTGATCGGCGGTGCCGGCACACTGGTGGGCCCGGTCCTGGGGGCATTTATCCTGGTGCCGATTAACGAGCTGCTGCGGGCTTTCGGCACCCTGCGGATTGCATTTTACGCCATTATACTGATCGCATTCATCGTCTTTCGCAGTGAGGGATTCATGGTCTATGCCCGACGCAAATATCACCAATTTGAAAGGTGGGTAAAGGTATGAGTGCGCCAGCGATGCTGCAGGTTCACAAAGTTACCAAGGCTTTTGGAGGGATTCTGGCTCTCAACCGGGTCAGTTTCGACCTGCATGAAGGCGAAATTCTGGGAATCATCGGCCCGAACGGCTCCGGAAAAACGACCCTGGTCAATTGTATTACCGGTTTTATAGGGGTTACCTCCGGGCACGTACAGTTTAAAGATAAGAAGATCACCGGAAAACCGGCCCATAAAATCGCCAATCTCGGTATTACCCGCACCTTTCAGATCATGCGGCCCTACTATAGTTTACCGGCCTATAAGAATCTTGTCATCCCCCTGTTTTCACCCCGGGCAAAACGCACCGGGGGTTGGCGCGGCGGAGGTAAATTGGGAGATCGCAACACGGTCGGCATCGATATACTGGAAGAGCTGGGCTTCGAAAGAGAATCTTTTGTTCCCTACAAGGTGGCCTCTTCCCTGCCCACCGGCTATTTAAAGCGTCTGGAGCTGGCCCGCTGTCTGGCCTTAAAACCCGAAATAATCATCTGTGACGAAGTATTCTCCGGGTTGAGCATGAGCGAAATCGCCAGCATGGTGCCTCTTATCGAGCGTCTGCAAATGGAAGGCATCACCTTGATCATGATTGAACACCGTTTGCGCGAACTGTTTCGGGTGGCCAACCGGGTGATGGTGCTCAACTTCGGTGAAAAGTTGATCGAAGGTACTGCCGATGAAGTGATGGCCAGCAAAAAAGTAAAGGAAGCGTATTTCGGGTCCGAAAAAATCGAGGAGGTTCTCGGATATGCTTGAAGCCAGCGGCCTGATGGTTTTCTACGAGAATATGCTGGCTTTGAACAATGTCAGCATCCGATGCGGCCAAAGCCAAATTGTCGGTGTATTCGGCGCCAACAGTGCCGGCAAATCAACCCTGATGTACACCCTATCGGGCATTATCGAGGACATTCGCAAAAAAGAAGAAATGGCCGGCGGTGAACGCATCAGCGTGATGGGCAGCATCTTGTATCAGGGGCAGGAGATCATGACGACCAGGCCGAGTCAAAGAGCCAAAAAAGGCATTGTCCTGTGTCCCGAGCGGCGCCGGATCTTTAAAGAGAGCAACGTTATCGAGAACCTGCGAATCGGCGGTTACCTGGCCAGCCCATCCCAGGCCAGAGAAACCATGGCGTATGTATTTGAGATCTTCCCGCCGCTGGCCAAGCTCAAGAAAAGAGTGGGCGGCTTTTTAAGCGGTGGTGAGCAGCAGATGCTGGCCATCGGCCGGGCGTTGATGGCCCAGCCCAAGCTGCTGCTCCTGGATGAGCCGCTGCTGGGTCTGAGCCCGCTGATGCAGGCCGTGCTGATGCGCTCCACCAAAGAGATTCGTGACGAAAAAGGAATTTCAATCATCGTCACCGAACAGTATGCCCGACCGGTTTTGCCCATAGTCGACTACGCGTTCATCCTCGAAAACGGTGCGGCGGTCATGGAAGGAACCCGCGCGGAGTTGATGAACAATCCGGATGTTCGCTCGACGTATTTCGGGATGTAAACCAGACGATCATCCAGATCCAAAACAATGCGCCTGTATTTTTAATAAAACGATGAATCACGAAGTTAACCAACGATGGAAAGCAGAGCAAATACCCTGGAAAAAGAATTGACCTTTACGCGCTTTGACCGGATGAGCGAACGTTATCCGCTGCGAAACGCGCTGATATACCTTGGGGAGCGCTTTACATTCAGCCACCTGCGTGAGCTCAGCCACCGTTTTGCCGGCGCTCTGCAGGATCTGGGCGTACAAAAGGGTGATCGGGTCTTGATTTATATCCCCAATTGTGTCCAGTGGGTCATTGCTTTTCTGGGTATCCAGAAGCTGGGGGCCGTCATCGTGCCGGTTTCTCCGATTTACACATCTTTTGAACTCGAGTATATGATCAAGGATTCCGGCGCCGAGACGATTATTTGCCTGGACACCAATTTTTGTTACGCGCGCGAAGTCTTGTCCGCAACCGGACTGAAGCGAGCGATCGTAACCAACCTGGTCGACCTGCTGCCGGTTTGGAAACGATATTTGGGCGTGCTTTTCGACAAAATCCCCCACGGAAAGGTACAGCAGGATGATCGGGTGTATTCTTTTAAAAAGCTGCTGAACCACCCGCCCTTGCAGTCAACGGTCGACATCGATCCGGTGGCGGACCTGTCCTACATCCTTTACACCGGCGGAACCACCGGTTTTCCCAAGGGCGTGCCGGGCAACCACCAGGGAATGACATCCTACGTCAATGACGTCACTGACGATGTCGCCGGAGAGCGTCTCACAGAAGGCCAAGACGTCTATATTGCCATCAATCCCCTGTTTCACATCATGGCGCTTGGGCTCTTCATGTCGCTCGGGCTGAACAAGGGCAACACCACTTTGCTGATGCCGACGCCCCAGATCGATGCCATCCTTGAGACAATCCAGCGATACAAAGCCCGCTGGCTGCTGGGAGTACCCGCCCTTTATCGCATGATCCTGGAAAACGATCGCCTCAACCGCTATGATCTGCAATCGCTGACATACTGCTACTGTGGCGGGGATGTACTGCCGATCGAAGTTTTCAATCGCTGGCAGGAAAAATTCGGCATACCCATCTATCAGGTTTACGGTTCGACCGAGGCCGGCCATGTCACTTACAGCCGGCTGGATGAAGATCCCAAGCCCACGACGCTGGGGCGCCCGCTTAAAAGTCGCGAGTGTCTGGTGGCCGATCCGGCGACACTCGAGCCGGTGGCAACAGGCGAAGTCGGGGAACTTCTAGTAACATCGCCCTACACGATGAAGGAATACTGGAACAAGCCCGAAGAGACAGCTCGCGCCTATGTGGAGCTTGATGGAAAAATATATTACCGCATGGGTGATTACGTGTGTTGCGATTCGGACGGTGAGATTATCTATATTGAACGATCGGCGGACATTATCAAACACAAGGGCTATCGCATCTCGGCTTCCGAGGTAGAGGCGATATTGCAGAATCACCGCACCGTCATCGGCGCCTGTGTGGTCGGCGTGCCGGATCCCAAAGTCGGTGAAAGGGTCAAGGCCATCGTTGTCCTGAAAGAAGATGCCAAAGGTGTGGGTGGTGCGGAGCTTCTACAGTGGTGCCGCGAAAGACTGGCCCCGTACAAAGTTCCAGGCTATATCGAGTTCAGAGACATGCTGCCCAAATCCAAGGTCGGCAAACTGCTGCGCCGTGAAATCCGGGACGAAGAACGCCGGCGGCTCACGAAGGAAAGAAATATAGGAGGTTGAGCCGGTTTGGCCCGTTTTGCCCGTTGAGCCGGTTGAGCCCGTTGAGCCGGTTAAGCCGGTTGGGCCTGTTAGTCCGTTGAGCCGGTTTGGCCGGTTGGGCGAATAATAAGAATCTAAGGGCTAACGGACCATACAGTAATTAAGGGATTAATCCTGTGGGACCCTGAGAGTCACTACGCTAAAGGATCGGTCCTCGCGGTCCTTGAAGCTTAAAGCTGTTGATTGGACCAGTGATACAGCCGGTTTGGATATCGGATCCTGGATCTAGTATCCTGAACCATGACTGACTTAACGAACCCAATGAACCCAATAGACCCAACGAATCCAGCCGATCAACATTTAGGCGGGCAAACCGGCTAACGGGCTCAACCGGCTCAACGGGCCCAACCGGCTCAACCGGCTCAACCGATCATGTCACATCCGTAACGTCAAAGCCTTTTTGCTTTAGATCCGTTACGACGCCATCCGCGTCCTGGGCTCTCACTCTCAGAATCAGAAACCAGTCCTTTTTTTCGGTTTTCGGAATCCCCAGCAGGCTGAGCATCGGTGTTTGGTGATCGTCCAGCACCTGAACCAGGTCCTTGAGGTAGCCGAAACGCCTGCCAGCAGCATCGATCGTGATGCGCCGGCTGTCCGGCTCGCCGACCCCCAGCGCGTCGATAATTACCCGCGAGACATCCGACTCGGTGATAATCCCCACCAGTTCGTTATTTTTGACCACCGGCAGGGCGCCTATCCCGTGCTTCATTCCCATCCAGATGGCCTCTTCCACCGGCAGGTCCGGTTCGACGGTTATCGGATCTTTGATCATGACATATCCGACCGTCATTTTAAACAGCAGGTAGTTCAACTCGTGCACCGAAAGGCTGGTGGCATCCGACGGTGAGGCATCACGGATCTGGCTACGTGTGACTATTCCGACAAGACGGCCCTTTTTTGTGACCGGAAGCCGTTTGATTCTTTTCTGTTTCATTAATTCCAGAGCCTCCAGGATCGGCACCTGGCTGTCAACCGTGATGACATCTCTGGTCATAAACTCTTTGACCCGCATATTTTTTCCCTCTGTATAATCGCAAGGTAAACGATACAAACCAAAATTTGGTTCCAGACCGGGCTGCTGTGCCTTGATTAACACAAAGGCATTGAAACTGTTCGGTGATTAAGCCAACGATCGGCCCCTCAGCCCCCTGCATTTACTCTGCCGTCTGATATTGTTCTGGATGGATTCTGGGTGCTTTGCGCGGCGGTGCTTCCAGCGGCTGTTTGGGTTTGCCGAGCAGTATAATGGCCGCTATTTCCCTGCTCTCCGGTATGTTAAGGATAGAGCGGACTTTTTCCGGCTTGAAAAAAGTAAACCACAGCGAACCGAGTCCAAATTCAGCGGCTGCCAGCATCATGTTCTGTACGCAGGCCGAGGCGGCCTGCAGGGCACCGTAGGGCTGATCGAAATATTCACCCAAACCGCCTTTGGCCGGATTGAACACAACAGCGATCAGCACCGGCGCTTCCTCGACAAATCCCATGTCGTACTTGTTCACCCAACCCGGTCCATCGCTGTCCACTACACTCTGCCGGGCTTCTTCACCGGCTTCGCGCAGTCGCATTTTCTTTTCCGGATCGGTTATGACAATGAATTCCCATGGTTGAAGGTTCAAGGGGCTCGGCGCCCACTGACCTGCATCCAGAATCGCCGACAACTGCCCCTGCCCAACGGCGGACGGTTCAAACGAACGGCAGCTTCTGCGGGCTCTAATCACTTCTTGGAATTCCATGATGTTTTCTCCTTTCAACAGATTTTCAGGCTTGAGGCGATTGAACGGGTAACGGTTACACTGTGCCCAGAATTAGCAAATTTATGAAATCTATGTCACGTGTCTGCCAAAGGAATCCTGGATAAATGTAGATGGCTCGGCAACATTCATAGCGAAAAACTATTTTTTCACGGCCGGACTGTCAAGGGATTTGTATAATATTACCGCGTTACAGGACAGCCGGAAACCCCGATCTTAAGCATTCGACTTACGATAAAAACCATATAGCCGTATAAACTGCAATAAAAAGGTTTCATTGAGTCATGGATTTTTATCGGGTAAGAAACAGTTTGACATAAATACCACAATGTGGGAATTTGGGTGTAAGAAAATCAGGCTGTACGTAAATCCTGATGCCTGAAAACCGGAATCGATCTTGACGGCTCGGAGAAGAATCATGGAGTCCACCCACCCTGATCATTATACCGTTCTTGACACCGTTGAGGATTTCACCGGCGCCGGGCATATGCAGGTTCCCACTTTTCTTCCCTTGCCCGGGCGCCATCAGATATTTACGGACCTGTCCTTCGAGGCAAGGTCGGAATTTGAACAGCACCTCAGACAATCTGAGGATGAAGCGCGCAGCAGGTATTGTGCGGCCCTTGGAGACATGCGTGACGTTCATCTTCAGCCCTGGTTTGTCCGCCAGCTGCAAACAAAAATTGTACCTGCCCTCAAGCGAATCGGTTTCGATGTATCCTTGGGATGGGCACTGTTTAAAATGGCCGCTCCAGCTTGGGAATCAATGGGCCCTATCACTGCTGAAAACATCTGGTTTCATCCGGTGCTGATCAGGGACTTGCAAGAGATACGCCAGGGCGTCATAACTCGGTCCAAATACCAGTCTGAAAGTCACTTGCAGCTGACAGATATGGATCCGCATGACCGACTGAGCAGTATAGAGATGATGATGGATCCGCAAGAACTGATATCGCTGTTCGAGAATATTTCTACTTCCTGGATAATCCTGCCGCGGGCGTATCCGCAACTTGAAAAAAAACATTCACATTATTTTGCCGGTTATTTATACTATTTAACCACGGAAACCCATAGCGGTTTTGCACAGATCCTTGCGCGGCTGGTCATCGAATTCGCCGGCAACTATGCCCTGAAGTATATCAGTGAGATTTTACCGCGAAAGGCGATGATCCGGGCGGTTTTTTATGGATATGCCACGATGTTTTGGAAGAACCTGCGACAACCGCCGTGTGGATTCGAAGATGCGCTCGTTCATGCCAATTTTCTTCGCTGGGCGGAAACATGCTGTCGTCGCAATGCCGGATCAGATGAGGAAATGGTGCGGATGATTGAAAAAATGAAAGCCGATCAGGAAAAAGCCTTTCCGGTTGTGAACGCTTTTGATCTGGCCAGCGGCGGACATGATGATTTGAGCAGATTTTTGATTACGCTGCGGCATGGATGTCCGGGCATATCAGCGGTTGTGCATTACTTTGATATTGACGCCGGGATGTTGAAAAATGCCACCAATGGTCGTTTGCGGTATGCCAAGGTCCCGGCAGCTTTGCATGGGCTATTCCAAAGCATCAGAATACATTATGCGGGTGAGACACCGGGCACTCAAAAATTTATCCGTCAATTCTTATCAAAACTCAGCCAAAGCTATACTGCAGACCGCTTCCATTCGGATTCAACCGTAGGTGCAAGCTCAGGGCAACTCCGCTTCGTAAGATCGCGCGTGACGGACATGATTCGAGAATTGACGCAGTCGATTCAATGAAGCTCCCCACTGTAAGCTGCGGGGGTATCTAAACTTAATTGTGCCTTGAATTCCTGTTTACCTGTTCCTTGTATTACCATAAAACATTTCGATCCGGACTCTGGTAATTCAAAGAGCAGGAAAATTTGTTAACCGTATGAAGGCGTGGTATCGGTTTTGCGGGTCATTAACAGATCCTGATAGGCATTTGACAGTCGCCGGGAGATAACCCCGGCCAACCGTTTGAGCACTGTGAAACCAACTTCGGGATATTGATTGAAAATTCTATCCAGCTGTTCTCTCTCAATCTTCACCGCCTTCGTATCCGTGGCACAGATACCGGCAGCCGTATAGCGCCCGGCTTCGACCATGCAGGACCATCCAAAAACCTCCCCGGATCTTGTCAGACTGTAGCTTATAGTGCCGCCATTTTTAATCACCAGATTAATCGATCCCTCTTCCAGTATGTATAAACAGTTTGCTTCCGCGCCTTTTTCAAAAAGCACGGTATCTTTTTTATACACCTCTTCGGTTGAAGCACTGGCGATGGCATTCATTACCTCGGCATCAATACCTTTGAACAGGTCTATCTCATTGATAATCATCTCCTATCTCCTTTCTTTCATCATGAAATAGATGATGAAACATCTGCAATGGCACGATCTGTATTAAATTTGATTCATGCAAATCCAGGATGAGCAACACATGCGGAAGCCGGGTCGTTATAACAGAAGAAAATTGTAGAATAGAATGCGCAGGGCAGAAGATATCAGGATGTCGAATTGATTATTGTCACTAAATAAAAAATATAACAACAAGCCAGTCTGTCAACCGATAACCGGCGCTGTATCAAAATCAACTCCTACCAACGATCCATGGGTCATCACACGATTTCCAGAACACTGCGTTTTTTATCTTTGGCAGATGCAGCGCTTAATATCGTCCGGATCGCTTCGGCAATCCGCCCCTGCTTTCCAATGACCTTGCCCTTATCGTCTTGCGCCACTTTCAGCTCAATAACTGAGTAGTGTCGGCCGTCTATTTCAGTTACCGATACCTCTTCCGGATCATCGACCAGGCAGTAAGCAATGAATTGAACCGAATCTTTCATGGCTCAACCCCCTTTCTCCGCGAACAGGAAGTTGCGGTCATGCTATGCAGGCTATATATTTACTCGAACTCTTTCTCCAGCACGTTTCTGACGGTTGTCAGAAGTTCTTCAAAACTATACGGTTTGGTCAAGAAAGCTTTGGCTCCCAAGGTCATCGCTTCTTCAACCCGACCGTTCGACAGATATCCGCTGATGATGATGACTTTTGCTGCCGGACTCAACGACATTATTTGGTGCAGACACTTGACCCCGCCGATACCTGGCATACTCACATCCAGGAGCACCAGATCGACCCGGCTCTGCAAATATTTGGCAATACCTTCTTCACCGCTGCGGGCCGTGATAACCGTATAGCCGCTTTCCTGAAGAATTCTCCGGCCGATTTTAATGATGTCCGTTTCATCATCGATCATCAAGATGACTTCATGACCGCGGCCGGCGCCGGCAGCCGGTTGCTGCGCTCCACGATGGACCGAATCACCCGCTGCGCCTGCAGGCGGGAGATAGATCCTGAAGGTTGTTCCCGTGCCCGGATCACTGCTGCATTCAATGGCCCCGTCATAATTTTGTACGAGCGCATACACCATCGACAGGCCCAATCCGGTTCCTTTTCCCTTTTCCTTGGTCGTGAAAAAGGGTTCATAAATATGATTCAGGGCATCTTCAGGGATGCCATGACCGGTATCGGCGATAGTTAAACGGATATAATCTCCCGGGGGAAGATTGATATGGACCGTGTCCGGCTTGTCTTTCAGATGGACGTTTTCCGTTTTCAGTGTCAGTGTACCGCCATCAGGCATGGAATCTTTGGCATTAATATACAGATTCATCAAAATCTGTTCACATTGACCGGCATCGGCGGCGACATTTTTTAAACTGTCGTCCAGCTGCAGATCGAAATTGATCATTCTGGGAATCGTCCGGCGCAGGATTTTCTCCACGCTTCTAATAACCTGATTGAGATCCGCAACGCCCGATTGCGCGTCCATTTTACGCCCGAATCTCAGCAGTTGTTCGGCGAGATATTTACCTTTATGGACCATGGATTCGATCTGTTTGAGGAGATCATAATCTGGATTGCCCTTGTATTTATTCAGCAGCGCAAGTTCAGTGTACCCCAGGATACAGTGCAAAATGTTGTTAAAATCGTGCGCAATGCCGCCTGAAAGTGCGGCCAGAGCTTCCATTTTCTGGGCCTGATAAAGCTGTTCTTCAAGCTCACGGCGACCCTTTAATTCGGATCTGAGAAAACGAATCTCATTTTCAAGTCTGGCAACTTCTCTCTCCAACTGTTCCTGGGCTGCTATTTCCATTCAGATCCTCTGGTATTTTTGAGTTTGATCCCACGCTGCTTAAACATAATTGATTCCTGTCGCAAAACAAACGCGACAGGCAATCCGAATCGGTGGGAAGTTGATGCCCGTCATGCGATCCTTTAACACTGATGGCACCTATCCTTCTTTGAGCGAAGCAATTGTTATGCCATTGCATATACTGTTGAAATTATGGGTTTTTTATAGGACAGGCAGGATTGGTGAAATGATCCCGGTACAAAGATGCACATAATTGCGTGCATCTGGCCCGTTTTTGAAACGACATCGAAAAAAAGTCTAGGTGCTGGAAAAATTTTCAGACCGGCTGTTAATATCCAGTGTCTTCATTTTTTGTATCAAGGTGTTGCGATGAATCCTGAGCATCCGGGCTGTTTGGGCCTGGTTGTACTTACAGATTCGCAGAGCGCGGAGAATATACTGCCGTTCAAATATTCGACGCGCTTGCAGGAGCCCTTTTTCGACCCGTTGGCCGGCTTTCATGGCGTCTTCATCATACAGCAAATCAAAGGGCAAGTCCTTTACGTCTATCCAGCGTTCGTTGGATCGGAGCACTACGAGCCTTTCGATGAGGTTCTCCAGCTCGCGAATATTACCGGGCCAATGATAGTTTTCCAAAATGGCTATGGCTTCAGGTGTAATACCTTCCATTTTCTGGTTGAGTTTGCGATTAAATTTGTTCAGTCGAAAATATAAATCTTCCCGAAAACGGTTTTCTTGTACCATCTGCTTTAAAGATATGTTGGTGGCCGTAATCATCCTGACATCCACTTTAATGGATCGATGGCCGCCGATTCGGGTGAACTCCCTTTCCTGGAGAAACCTCAAAAGCTTGGCCTGTAATTCCATCTTCAGATTGGATATCTCATCCAGAAATACGCTGCCGGTGTTGGCGAACTCAAATTTACCGATATTCCGGCTGTATGCACCGGTAAATGCGCCCTTTTCGTGACCAAAAAGTTCACTTTCAACTAGTTCCGGAGGGATCGCCGCACAGTTGATAGCGACAAACGGCTTTGAAGCACGCAGGCTTTGGTTGTGAACTGCGCGGGCCGCCAGCTCCTTGCCGGTTCCACTTTCACCGGTGATTAATACATTGCTGGAGGTGCCCGCCACCTTATTGATCAAGGAAAATACCGCCTTCATCGGTCGCGATTCACCGACAATTCTGGTATCATCGAACTTTAGAGCCACCTCGGAGCGCAGGTAGCGCAGCTCCTGTTCAAGAGATCTTTTTTGTAAGGCCCTTTCGATGCCGGTGAGTATGGCATCGGCGTCAAAAGGTTTGGTAATGTAATCATAGGCACCCGATGTGATGGCCGCCGTCGCTTCACGGGCTCGATCAGTGGCCGACACCATGATGACATCGATTTGCTTATCATAGGCCTTGATTCGTTTGAGGGTTTCAATCCCGTCCATACCCGGCATGATCAAATCGAGAAGCACCAGATCGAATTCCTCTTGGTTAATTATATCCAGTGCGATCCGGCCGTCGGCCACACAGGCGACCTCATAATCATCTTCGAGAATTTCTTCCAGCGCCTCACGCGTGCCTTCATCATCGTCTACGATGAGGATACGCGAATGGTTTGCCGTTTGATTTACCACGTGGTGACCTCCTTTTCTGAATGATATCCACCATGTTTCCTCTCTTTTTATCACAGCTCGCCTTATTTTTGCACAAATTTATGTGCACCAACCAAAAAAATGTGCACAAGCGATAGATACTTATGGTAAAAGAATTTCGTAATACATTGTATACAAGTGCATATCGGAATGTGCGCATCCGTCCAGTCTATGTGATACGCTCAACGGGTGACTTCTAATAAATTCCTTTAATTTTCAATTAGTTATATTCAAATACGAAAATCTTCCTAGGCTGGCATACGCCTTGCTCTTGAAAAACTACAATCACGTATGCTTTTGTGTTCCCTGCGTCCAAACCCACAACCGTCGCAACAGGAGGAGGAAAAATGAAAAAATTAGCGATTCAAGTATTTATCATCGGTACTATCCTAGCAACTTATGCCTTGCCGATTTTGGCTTGTGGTGGCGCCGGCCCCTAATCATTGATCTGTCATTCTCGTTTTATTGTGATACAAAAAAAACACAGGTCTAGTGACCTGTGTTTTTTTGTGCCATATCGCTGCAACCGTGCAGACAGGACGTCATTAGAACAGGGATGGGTAAATTGTTACCGGGGCAGCAAGACGAACACAAATGGAAGATTCTTGATTTTAAAAGTAATTTAGATTATGTAATTCCTAATCAATTGCATCGAGCCAATCCGGTTCGACAACCCACCATCATCACGATGATTCTAACTACTGTTTGTGCAGGAGAACACATTTGATACAAGCATCTCAACGGCTAATCAGTATCGCGTGTGTTATACTGCTGCTTTCCGGTTGCATCCAGCAAGAAGATAATAAAAACACTTCTGCGCTGGAAAAAACCCGGAAACAGGTCTCGATTCAGCATGGCGGCGTCTATCGCTATCCGCTGATGAATAATCCCAGCACGCTGGATCCGATATACCTACAGGATCAATATGGTATTCCGATTGTTCGCCAACTGTTTGAAGGTCTGGTTCAATTCGATCCTTACCTCACCGTATTGCCGGCCCTGGCTCGAACCTGGCAGGTTGACAATGCTGGCAGAACCTATCGATTCATTCTACGATCCGATGCCCGCTTTCACAATGGTCATCCGGTCACAGCTGATGACGCGATGTTTTCCATCAGTAGACTTCTACGCGTAAATCCACCATCGACCATATTGCCGCAACTACTCAAAATCGAGGGCGCCGACGCATATCGCAACCAGCTAAGCAATGAGGTCCGGGGACTAAAACGCATCAACACGCATGAATTTACGGTGACGCTGATTGAACCGCATGTCCCGTTTCTAACCGCCATGGGAATGTACCAAGCTGCAATTGTTCCAAAATTGGAAGTAGAAAATGATGAAAAAAAATTCGGTCGATCTCCGGTGGGCAGCGGTCCATTTCGATTCATTTTTTGGAAGACTGATGATTCGATCCAACTCGATCGTTTTCGCGATTACCATGCCGGCGATGCATATCTGGATAAAATCCTATACCGAATTTATCCTGGAGTAAAAATTGAACGTGCATTAGCAGATTTTCGAACCGGTAGTCTGGAAGAAATGCCGGTGTACGGAAATATTCGTCAGGAACTCTCAGAGGGACAAGACTATCAGTGGTTTCATCGACCTTCCCTTAGCTTGCTATTTTACGGGATCCGAAACGACAATCCCGTCTTGAAAAACGCATCACTTCGCAGAGCACTGTCCCTAGCCATCGATCGGGAAAAACTAGTCCAAGAGGTTTATGACGGGCAGTTTGAGCCAGCGCGGTCCATACTGCCACCAGGTATGCCCGCGCATAAAAATTTGGAAGAACTATTGTCCTATGATATGACAGCGGCTCGAAAACATATGAATCAGTTCCAGAAAGACGATATGGGTACCGACCAGCGGATCGAAATTGTTTCCGGATCCCAATCCACCTTCGCTCGCAAAGAACTGGATTATGTCCGCAGCCATTGGGAGAAGCTGGGGTTGAAGGTGGATATCAAATTTATTACCGACTGGGGGAAATTTAAAGAATATATCAAATCAGATGCTGTACAGATCTACCGCTATGTCTGGATAGCCGACATACCAGACCCGGACAACTTTTTATTTCCTTTGTTTGCTTCCGACTCACCTGCAAATTTCACCGGATTTCGTAACGACCAGATAGATCAAATGCTGGTTGAAGCTCTCGGGATCGTCGATCCGGTGCAGCGCGCGGAAATGTATCAGCAAATCGAAAAACGAATCCTGCAAGCCTGCCCCATCATTCCATTATTTTATCTGAGCATTGACCGCGTGTATCAACCCGAAGTACAAGGAGTTAAAATCAGTGCCCTGGGAGCCCATACAATGCCTCTAAATCGCATTTGGTTAAAGGGTAAATCCCGCCGATAATTTTCTGAAATTATTAATTTATGCCCAAAAATTCACCGATAAAACTTACCTGGAGAGGGCCGAGATTTATCCCACTGCGTTATCGCTTCATCATCATGACCTCATGCATGCTGGTCTTCCTGCTGAGCACGCTGGCCCTTGTAATTGATTTTCTTCAAAGTCGAACCATCCGCAGTCAGCTGGAGAGACGGGGTCTGGCGATTGCCCAGAGCCTGGCCGCCACTTCCATTTCCGACCTACTCACTTACAACTACGTTGCACTTGAACGCACAGCGAATCGTGCTGCGCAGGATCCTGATATCATTAGTGTTATAATTCATGACAAGGAGGGCAAGGTAGCCGGATTCAGCGACCGACCGGAATTGCAGAACACCTTTTTAACCGATAACCTTAGCCGCAAATCCCTCAATTCACAACAACCCGTAATTCAGACAGTCTCTTTGAAAGCGGATAAACGACCGGGACTGGATATCGCTGTTCCGGTATATCCTCCGGGGACCGATGAGCGCTGGGGTACAGTTCGTGTGCGTCTGTCCCTTGCACCGATGTATCTGCAAATACGCCAGATAAAATGGGTCATTCTGATCATTGGTTTTATCGCCCTTATCTTTGGAACTCTGGTATCCACATGGACCGCTCGCCGAATCACCAAACCCTTGGACAATCTGGTTCGCGTTACCCAGGAGGCCGCTCGCGGAAATCTGAGTCAGAAAATTCGGATCCGCACAGGCGATGAAGTGCAGGTACTGGCACCAAATTTTGATACAATGATCCGGGAAATAATCGCTCACCGGGAACAGCTCGAAAAACAGCTGCTGGAAATTAAACGATTACAGCGCTATACTGAAAAACTGCTGACCACTATGAGCGACGGCCTTCTGACCCTGGATATGTCCGGAAATATATCCACGATGAATCCGGCCGCTGGCCTGTTGCTGAATATTTCCGGAGAACGGCCGATTAAAGGTCATCCAGCGTCGAATACGTTTATTAACTATCCGATGCTTAATGACTATTTACAGCAAATCCTCGAAAAACCCGGTGATCGAAACCCACGGGAAATTCAATTATCGGGAGAGAACGATGGTCGGAGCATACTGATCAGCTCCAGCATACTGCGCGATCGTGAGAATCATCCCCAAGAGATAATTCTAAACTTGCACGATATTACCGCACTGAAAAAATTGGAAGCGTCCATACGACAGGCAGAACGCTTAGCGGCCCTGGGAACACTGGCGGCCGGTATGGCCCACGAAATCAGGAATCCATTGTCATCCATCAAAACATTTGTCCAGCTGTTGCCTCAAAAATTAGAAAAACCCGGATTTCTTGAAAAATTTCAGCGAACGGTTCCGCGCGAATTGAACCGGATCAATGACCTGGTAGAGGATCTGCTGGATCTGGCCCGAGTTCCCAAGTATGTATTTCAAAACACAAATCTCAAGACCCTCATGGAGCAGGCGCTGGATGCAACCGATGTGCAGCTGCAGGACAGGCACATCCAGTGTCGCTGTGTAATTGCCGATAAACTGCCGTCGGTTCGGGCCGATGCTAACCAACTGGCCAGAGCGTTTCATAATCTGATCCGAAATGCGGTTCAGGCCATGCCGCAAGGTGGTGAGTTGCATATCAGGGCATCTGTTCACAGAGGCGATCCAAGGCGGGCAGAATCGGCAACAGCCGGCGACGACCGAGTTTCCGTGGTTTTTCAGGACACCGGTCCCGGTATTTCAGCAGTAGAACTCGAAAACATCTTCAATCCGTTTTTCACGACCAAAGAGAAAGGCACCGGTCTGGGATTGGCGATCACCCACAAAGTAATCACCGAGCATGGCGGGCAAATTGAAGTCGAAAGCGCCCCGGGACATGGCTCGCGATTTATCGTCTATCTGCCGGTCTGAGCCGGTCTGCCCATTTTTTTGTACAGACCGCCCTGTTCCGGGTGCATATCTGATCGATTTTTTTCCCCCCGCATCACCGCTATCAAGCCTTTTCTCAACACATGCAACTTAAGCCCTTAATGGCACCTTTTTTGCTTTAATTTTTCGGGGGAAGGAGCGTAGCTGTTGCAACTTAATGCAAATATTTATCGCAGTCGACTGCAGTATTAGCAATTTAGTGGTTTAAAAGGAGAAAAACCATGAAAAATTCGCAGGAAGATCCGATTTTTGTTGTGGATGACGATCAGGGAATTCTGGAGTCATTTGATGCCATGCTCGGCGATGACTATCATCTGATCATGATAGACAACGGCACGGAAGCCATCCAGAGGATCGGAGATCAAAACCCAAGCCTGTTATTTCTGGATATCAAGATTCCGGGGAGCAATGGTCTCGAGGTGCTGGCAAACCTTCGTGAAAAAGGGATAGACACCCAGGTTGTGGTCGTCACCGCATTGGCCCAGGATTACTATCAGGAGACAGCGGAAAGATACGGTGTATACAAATACCTTCACAAACCGCTGGATGTCAATGAAATACAGGAGATTGCCAGCGCCGTGGTGCATTGAGAGGATAGAGAAACCGGGTCACCTATTTTGTCACATCGTAGATTTCCGGGTTTTGTCGAATCCCGTTTGTCGCTGGCGATGATATTGCCTGGCCAGCGCACAATCATCGGCCAACAATTCGTTGATTTTCGACTGGATCGCGCTGTTGTCCGATGCGGTATACTGGCTCAGATGTTCCCGGTAGTCGGGCAAGCGGTAAAGGAAATCGCCGATTGCCTGCCCGTTGACTCGGCGCATGCATTTACCGTATTGCAGGCGGGCCAGAAAGTATGCATTGATTTCCTGCTCGAGCTGGCCGCGCATCGGCAAAGCTAGATAAGGTTTGTGCAAATAAAGGGCTTCGGCCATCAGCGTGAATCCGACGGTAGCCATCACTGCCTTGCAGGATGCCAGATCTCTCAAAAATCCCGGCAATTCAAATTCTAACAAATACAGCAGTTATTTATCTTATCATGAATGAGCGGTATGGAGAAATGGTCCCAAACTGAAGAAAGATACTGGATCGTTCAGTCTTTATTTGACAATGGGCGGCAATTTAAAGAAACTGTCCAAACTCGATGCCGAGACTGACACACTGATCACGCTCCATACACTGCCCGGCATCTTTATCTTCTAAATAGTGTCTTATGCGATGCACGCCTTTTCTAAAATCAACGGCCCAGGCATTTCTATCTTCGTCCCAGGCAACCTTCAAATCGATATCGCACTCACCGATTTGTGGATAAATTTCATGTATTTTTTTGCAAAGTTCGGCTTTATCGTACATGATCGGCCTCCTTTGGGGTAGGTATTATATTCGGATTGCATTGAGGAAAAACGGCAGATATTGTTACAGTTGCGTTCATTCCATCGAATCGTTCGCCACGTGGACATCCCGGTTGGGCACACCAAATGCTGTGCGAACACAATCCATTGGGGTGTTGAATCGTTAGATGATAAAAGGGGTGATAACGAACTGCCTCCCAGAATTTACGTTGCGGCCGCAGAATCGGCGCTTTCAATACCACGAAACAGTGCACAGTATATATTCAACATAACAGCGAATGGATAATATTCAAGAACACTCGGGGCGGTATATCATTTCAAATAATATAAAATCCCACTTGAAAAAGCGCTGGATCGTTCCCATTTATCTATAAACAGCTTTTCGGCTATTATAAATTAGATACCGCTACATTCCAATGCCGTTCTCACCCGGCAAGCTCGAGCGTATGCCATCAGCTTGCAGGGACAGGCACAAACGCAAATGAACCCGAATATCAAAAATCTCATCAGTTTTAGATTATTGTACATCCTTGTCGGTGGATTTTTCTTCTACCTGTCCAGCGCGACCTTCGATGCCATTTTTATCCCCACGCTGGAAATGGGAGATGGCTGGTGTCAAGAATGGACGGAGATAAGATTCATGTACCGCAGTAAAAAAAGATGCATCAAATTTGAAAATGAGGTGGAAGAGTCCAAATACCGGCACAACCAGAAAATGGACAAGCGTGAGTCTCATAAAACGTTTTCGATGTTTCTTGTGGCCACCCTGGTTACATTCTCGCTGATGATGCTCAAACCCGATTTATTTTTTGGTAAAGATACCGCCTTAAACAATTACACAGGCGCAATGGCCACGGCCGTGTACTACGGCGCGATCCTGGGATTCATTGTACCAATCATCTTTCAGCAATTGCTCCCGCCGACGACGCAGTGGTTTCCAGATGAGTTTCAGGAGATCCGGCAGGCAAGAATCGAGTATCTTTTAAAAGAAAACATCGAATTGCCGCATCCGCCGCCTGCGCAGGAAGCTGCACCGTGACCGAGGCCAGGATTGAAAAAGGGACCACGCGTTCCCACATGCATCTTAACCGGCCTGCGTTTCTGCGGTTAATCGCTTTTTATATCGATTCCGATAGATTAATGTATTGAGCAGATCGCACTTTATGAAGCCTACCCCTTTATCCCGTCTGTCCCGAATCCCGGACTTTCTAGGCCTTCAGCGAAGCACCATCGGGATGCTTGGCATGGTAATCCTGGTCGGAATGGGTGAAAGAATGGCGGAAAGATTCCTGCCGATATACCTTATGGCCCTGGGCGGTGGTGCCCTGTCGGTGGGACTTCTTAACGGTTTGGACAACCTGCTGTCCGCCCTATACTCATTTCCGGGAGGTTATTTGTCCGATCGCATCGGCACCAAAAGGGCCCTGCTGGTCTTTAACCTTTTCGCCATGTGCGGCTTTATGATCGTGATTCTAGTTCCCGCATGGCAGGCGGTGCTGTTCGGTGCGGTTCTTTTTCTCTCCTGGTCGGCCATATCGCTGCCGGCAACCATGAGTCTCATATTCCGGGTACTGCCGACCAACAAACGGACCATGGGCGTAAGCATGCATTCGCTCGTGCGCCGAATCCCCATGGCGCTGGGCCCCGTATTGGGCGGGGTCTGTATCACCATCTGGGGCGAGCGCAATGGCGTTCGAATGGCGTTCGTCTTTGCCCTCATCCTGGCCGTTGTAGCCGTCATACTGCAGCAAAAGATGATCGAAGAGAGTAAATCGGATCATTTCGACGACCGGCGCGGCAGTGCGCCTGAAAAAAATCCCCTGAAACTTCTGGGCCGCATGCACCTGCCCTTGAAAAGACTGCTCGTCGCCGATATATTGATCCGTTTTTGCGAGCAGATACCCTATGCCTTTGTAGTTGTCTGGTGCATGAAAGCGATCGCCCAGCCTGTCACCGCGATCCAGTTTGGTCTGCTCACCGCCATCGAGATGATCACCGCAGTGCTGGTCTACATACCGGTGGCCTATCTGGCCGATAAAAACACCAAGAAGCCGTTTGTGGTCATTACCTTCTCTTTTTTTACGTTTTTCCCTCTGGTGTTGCTATTCTGCCGGTCATTCGAATGGCTGATCCTGGCCTTTGTTCTGCGCGGGCTCAAGGAGTTCGGTGAACCGACCCGCAAAGCTTTGATTATGGACCTGGCACCGGATGATTGCAAAGCCGGCATGTTCGGTCTTTATTATCTGATACGTGACGTGGTGGTATCCATCGCCGCATTCGGCGGTGCCTTTCTGTGGCTGATCAGTCCCGTAACCAATTTCCTGATCGCATTCGCCTTTGGACTGATCGGAACCCTGACATTTGCGTTTAAAGGCGCTGATTTATCAGAAAAGAACAGTCTGTGAAGTTATTTTTGGGCGAACCCTATGCCCCTGGCTCACAAGAGAAACAGATTCTACCCCTTAAAATAGCAGCAGATAGAAATCGAATATGAGCGATGAGCTATCGACTATCACATATGATCACAGCCAAAAAGAAACAACCAGGCGGGGTGTAGATTGAAACCAGACACAATATCCGGTACCACCGGCAGAACCGATAAGCGTGCATCCAATGGTCTTGGAACAAACATCGGACCGCTGGTAATTTTAACGGCCATTTTCTTTCTGAACTTCATCACCAGAATTATTTTTGCACCACTGATGCCGGAGATCGAAAAGGACCTCGGGATCTCCCACGGCACAGCCGGTGCTCTTTTTTTTCTGATCTCCGTCGGCTACTTTATCACCCTGCTCGGATCCGGATGGGTGGTGGCCCGCTATACCCACAAACGTACCATCACTTTTTCTGCAGTGGTCCTGGGATTGGCGCTGGTTGGTACCTCTTTCAGTAACAGCCTTCTGGCCATCCGCACGGGGCTGCTGTTGCTGGGTATGGCTGCCGGGCTGTATCTGCCATCCGGTATCGCCACGGTCACAGATTTGTTCAGCTCCCGACATTGGGGCAAAGCCCTTGGTGCACACGAACTGGCCCCGAACCTGGGCTTTATTGCCGCGCCGCTGCTTTCGGAGCTGCTGTTGATTATTTTCCCCTGGCGGCTGGTTCTTCTGGTGCTGGGCGTGGCCAGTGTGGTGGCCGGCCTTGCGTTTGCCCGCTTCGGCCGTGGGGGTGATTATACCGGTGTCGCCCCCGGCATCAGATCTTTCAAAACGTTTCTTGTGCTGCCCGCCTTCTGGATCATCATGATTTTGTTCGGACTGGCAATCAGTAGCTCCCTGGGTGTTTACACCATGCTGCCGCTGTATCTGGTCACCGATTATAACATCGATCGAAATTTTGCCAATACCCTGGTTGGTCTGTCTCGGGTTTCGACGCTGGTGATGACGCTGGTCGGCGACTGGGCCAGCGATCGCTTCGGACCCCGCAAAACGCTGATCATTGTGTTTTTTCTGACCGGCATTGCCACAATGCTGATAGGTACGGCGCGTGGCAGTGGAATTTATGCGCTGGTGATTATTCAGCCGATTTTGACCGCCTGCATCTTTCCTGCGTGTTTTGCAGCCCTGTCGCGCATCAGCCCGCCCGGCACCAGAAACATTGCCGTATCTCTATCCATACCCACCGCCTTTTTGATCGGCGGCGGAGTGATTCCGGCTTTCATCGGCTTTATGGGTGATACTGCCTCCTTTGCTCTGGGTATCACATCGGTGGGCGGGTTGATAATTACAGGCTCGGTTCTGGCTTTTTTATTAAAGGAACAACCTCAAGATTGAGGTGGGAATCAAACGAAGGCAAATTGTGAAATAAATTTCACATTATGAGGTCAAATTTTTCACAACATCCATGGGGCTTCTTTGATTTCTGAATCTAACTACCTGTTATTTTGACAAATTTAAAAATTTTAGGTTTAAAGCATATATTTGCACATTTCTTGCTCTAACTCTTGCCAAACAGTGGTTATTATGTCTATCTTAAAAAACTTGAACTTTTCGGGTGAGAAATTATGCTTAAAATTCTATTAATCCTTGCTGGAATTGCGGTGATCTGTAGTTTATGGATTGTGATCGCCTGTTACCTGGCAATATCGGGTGAAAGCCAACTGCCGGATATCGAAGATGTCGAGATCGCTGAAGAAGTATAACAAACTGCAAACTTTTCTTGTCGTGAAATCATGAAGGATATCGAAAAAACTTTATTCTCGAAAGACAGAAGGTCCGGAAAAGATCGGCGCAAGCATAAGTTGCCGAAGTTCAAATTCTTGTTTGTCAAAGGCGCAAGAGAAGGGATTCGTCGCCAGCAGGACAGGCATAAATTTTTCATTTTTGACAGATACAGTGCCAAACTTTTGGCAGCCATTCTAATTATTCTTCTATTCAGTGTTTTAGATTCCTTTTTTACCCTGTTTTTGACAGGGAGAGTTATATTTAAAAGTTGTGTTTAAAGGAAAAGGCGGTGTATCCACCGGTAGATTGTTAGCAGCAGTCAACCGGCCACACTAAAAAGGAAAGGATACACCACCCATGAACCAGGATA
>Ga0126326_1000117_pt1 | contig 42713 bp, 39 predicted proteins | sample InaspJWI67metaG_FD_94485 | JGI IMG/M metagenome (GOLD analysis project Ga0126326, IMG submission 94485) | Marine gutless worms symbiont microbial communities from Oahu, Hawaii - Inanidrilus sp. 1 OAHU.JWI-67 metaG | ecosystem: Host-associated > Annelida > Digestive system > Unclassified | place... | reverse complement strand
TTATCCTGGTTCATGGGTGGTGTATCCTTTCCTTTTTAGTGTGGCCGGTTGACTGCTGCTAACAATCTACCGGTGGATACACCGCCTTTTCCTTTAAACACAACTTTTAAATATAACTCCAAAGCGAAAGGGCCGAGGCATAGCATGAAGCCCAGCACTGATCCCAAATCTAAAGTGTATACCAACGTAGTTAAACCTGAGGAACTGATCCCGCTGGATTACAAGGACATTAAAGATTTTTAAAAATATAGAACCACGAAGGACACGAAGGAAGTAACTCGTTCATTGACGTATAAGTTCTGCTATTCATTGTTTGGGTTAATTCAGAGTTAGCGTGATAACTATGCATTGATTACCGTCACGTCCCAACTTTTTATAACGTTTGTATTATTGCAGTATTTTAAAAAATAGCTCGCTATCATTAAAATAGTGCAGTCCCATCTTTATTCCACCAGCCGACCGAACCTGCAAAATGTGTTATTTGCCCCAACAATCTGGGGCATATAACCCAATCTGTCTGTTCTATTGCACATCGTATTCTTCACCATAAGTAAATAAGTGGCTGAATATTAGGCCAATAAGATTGTTTGGGCACCATCGTTGACACCACGAGCCAACGGAACCTGCAATTGTGTGATTTGCCCCAACTGGCCGGGATAGATTTCTTAATCTGTCGTATTTTTACGCACACCGTGTTTTGCAATGAATATATAAGCACCTGAATATTTAACAAATATAAGATTTTACCGATTTGGCACAGCAATTGCTAGGAGACAGCATGAAGATTTCAGATTCTATAAATTTCGCAAATTAGCGTTAGATAACAAAAAGGAGGTAAAGAGATATGTTTAAAAAAATAGGTTTTTTTGGCATGTTTTTGTTTTTGGCAGGCATTGTTGTTTTCACTACAGTTGATTTACAGGCAAAGGAAATGAAACCCATACCGCCGCCGGAACTGTCTCTCCTGATTTATGATTTAGCGGAGATGGAAGAAGCCATCGATGAAAAAGATTGGGACTCATTTTTTAGAGAGGTAAATGAATATAGAGGGTTTTATACTAAGATGAAACCGGCCCTCACCAAAATGGGACTCAAATCGTCGTCAAAGCAGTTTGGATTGACATTAGCCCTGCTTCAAAAGTCAGGGATAAATAAAGATCAGAAAGGGTGTCGGAAAAATCTCATACTGCTTTCACGCTTGGCAAATGAGTTCAAGGAGGAATTTGCGGATATCCCCGATGAGGTGGGAGTACTCAAGGTATGGATGGAGGAGGTTGAAGAGGCGGCCAGTGAAGGTGAATGGGGTGAGGTTTATGAGGAGTTAGAAGCGGAGGACCTATCCGAGATTTTTGAGGAGATTGAAGAGGAATTAGAGGAGATCGGAGAAGATGACGAGTCGGAATCTTTCGAGAAAAACCTCTCCGCACTCAAAGAAGCCATCGCCGAAAAAGATGAGTACCGGGTAAAAAAACTGGTTAAAAAATTAGATGGAGAACTAGATGAGTTTGGGGAGCTATTCGCTATGAAACGGACAGAAGCCCGTTCAATAGATTTTATGAAAAAGCAGATAGAAGAGGCCGAGGAAAACATGGAAAAAGGTGCCTGGGATAGGACAGTCCATGAGATAAGAGAGACCGGTGAATATACCGATGAATTAAAAGAAGATCTGCCGGTCCATCTGGTAAAACCGATTGAGGAGGCTATTGAGGAACTGGAAAAGGCTGCCAGGGCAGAAAATAAGGATTTGACCAAGCAAAAGATCACAGAACTGGTGGCATTGTTGGATTCTCTGGAAAAGTATAATAAAGATTAAATGCAATCCTCAGGATGCCTACAATAAGGTATCCTGAGGATAATGAAAGAGGGGAAAGGGGATACCATGATAAAAATCACGAATTTAAAACTACAAAGTAAGCTGGTAGCATCCTTCGTTATGCTGATTTTAATTTCCATGACCGTTGCAGGGTTTGTGACCGCAAGGATGATTGGCAAGCGGATTGACCAGGCCCTGGAGGAGAAGATTAATTTTGCTACCGCGACAGTCGAGAAGGTTATTGAAAACTTGCATGGGGAATTAGCCACCGTTGCTAAAATCCTGACTGCCGATCCCATAATCCAGTTAGGCCTGGAGTTGAATAACGAGGAACAGATTCAAGAAACTCTTCCGGCCCAGCTAAATCTGGTCGATTCGGATAGCATACTTGTTACCGACGTTAAGGGTGTTATCATGGGTGAAGTGGAAACAGAACACAAAGCAGGGGATGATATTTCCCAAGAAGCATTTATTATAGCTGCCTTGAAGGGTGAAAAGGTAATTAATATAGAAAAGAAAGGGAAACTTTTAACTGTTCAAACAGCACTGCCCATTGTGAACGCCGAAGGTGATATTTTAGGCGTCATTGAATTGGGAAAGGATATGGGTAAGGATTTTGCTGAAAGAATTAAGAACATGACGGGCTTTGATGTCACTATTTTTGTTGATGAGCGGTTAAGCATTACTACCCTGACGGATGGCGCCGGCGAGATGGTAACTCTCATGCCTGACATGAGTCATGTTTTTAGAGAACTACATACCATTAAAATGCTTGATTTTGATTTCGAGGTATTGGGTGAATCGATAGAATCAAATGTTTTTGCATTTAGAGATTTAGACGAAAAGCCGATTGGAATGTTGATGACAAGTATTCCCGCCACGGCAGCATTATCTTCATCCGCTCAGAAACAAATTATGAGTACCATCGCTCTAATTGGTTTGGTGACAGTCTTGGTTGCAGCTCTCGTTGGGGTATTTATCACCCGATCTATAACCAAACCCTTAAATCGCGTCATCGCGGGTCTTAATGAAAGTGCCACGCAGTTGTCCTCTGCATCGGGAATGATCACCGAGGCATCGAAGCAATTGAGCGAGGGTGCCAGTGAACAGGCCGCGAGTTTCGAGGAGTCGTCTTCTGCCCTCGAGGAGATGTCTGTCATGACCAAACAGAACGCAGACAATTCTAGACAGGCCAACACACTGGCAGATCGGGCATGTGAAGCCGCCGAGAAGGGAACAGATGCCATGCAGCGGATGACGGTGGCTATTGAAGCTATCAAGAAATCCTCTGATGAAACGGCAAAGGTCATCAAGGTCATCGACGAAATTGCCTTTCAAACCAACCTTCTGGCATTAAACGCTGCGGTAGAGGCGGCGCGTGCCGGTGAAGCCGGTGCCGGATTTGCAGTGGTTGCAGAAGAGGTGAGGAACCTTGCCAAGAGGAGTTCTGAGGCGGCCAAGGAGACCGGCGCCTTAATTGAAATGTCCCAACAGAACTCTGACAATGGGGTGGAAGTATCTCAGGATATCGTAACCGTGCTTACGGATATCGTTGATTCGATAAAGTAGGTGACCGATCTTATTTCAGAGGTTGCAGCTGCGAGCGGGGAGCAATCCAAGGGAGTCGAACAGGTGAACATCTCAGTTGCGCAGATGGACAAGGTGACCCAGCAGAACGCAGCCAATGCCGAAGAGACTGCCGCAACCAGCGAACAGCTCGGCGCACAGGCAGCAGAGTTAAATGATATGTTGAGCAGCCTGGTGGCCCTGGTGGGCGGAAACGGCGCCAATGGTAACGGTAACGGCCGGGTCGCTGCCTTAAAGGAAACAAGCGAGCGAAAGTACGTTCGACTAACGGATGGGCCCAGGAATTTTAACAGGGACATCCAGGGTATACTTCGCAAAGAGATCAGGCAAGGCCATAGCAATGAAGTCAACACCCCAAGTCTAAAAGTAAATGCCAAAACAATAAAACCTGAGGAACTCATTCCTCTGGATCATAAAGATTTTAGAGATTTCTAAAAAATATGGAACTCGAAAGAAATGAATAATGTAACCAGTTCATTGACTCATAATTTGGAAACAGTTCGGTGAAAGATGTCGGCAAGATCGGCTATCGTGTGATCCACATGGATATTACGCCGATCGAGTAAGTGAGCCCCGTCAAAGCTCAGCATAAGCTTCTGTATAACTCTCGTCAGAGAGTTCATTGAGCTGGAAGCTTGCTCGAAAGACGGGGATCATGGACTTGTTGCTTTCAAGTGCAAGCGAATCTCCTCTCGAATCCATGCAGATTCAAGCGTATCGACCGCGAGGAGGCAGATAATTACATCACAGTCAGCCACTGCGTGTGCAAGTTTTTCTGGAAATTTCCGTTCGCTATCCTGTCTCCGGTTATCCACGAAGACTGAATTCTATGTTTTTCCATCAGTCCCGTGCAAATAGAACCGCCCGGCCAGCAGTTTATACAAAGGGCTTTGATCCCAATAAACAGGAAATTGTTGAAATTCCTTACAAAGTGTAATTCATTTTCAGGGCTTTTACGCCGTTTTTTGTTGCTAGTTCCCTCCCCAAGGCGTTTCACAGACGGTGTCGCCACCCAGATAGGCTTCCTGCATCATGGGATCACAGAGCAGGTTTTCGGCCGTATCGGCCAGCACGATCGAACCGGTCTGCAGAACGTAACCACGATCGGCGATCGACAGGGCGACGCCTGCGTTTTGCTCAACCATAAAAATCGTTGTGCCGTGGCTGTTGATCTCCTGAATCAGCTCGAACTGCTGATCGACCAGCATGGGCGACAGGCCCATGGAGGGTTCGTCCATCAAAAGAATGCCGGGCCGCGACATCATGGCACGACCCATGGCCAGCATCTGCTGCTCGCCGCCGCTCAAGGTAATTCCCTGCTGATTCAGGCGTTCGGCCAGGCGTGGAAAAAGTTCCAGCACCCGTTCCAGATCCCGGCGGATATCTGCCGCATCCCGGCGCAGATAGGCCCCCATTTCCAGATTTTCCAGCATGGTCATGCGCGGAAAAATCCGGCGGTTTTCCGGAACCACGGACACCCCGCGGGCAATAATGTCTTTAGTGCGGCAGCCGTCGATGCGCTCACCGTTCAGCCGGATGCTGCCGTGTTTGATCCGGCAGCGGCCGAGAATGGTTTTGAGGGTGGTGGATTTTCCGGATGCATTGCCGCCCAGCAGGCAAACCAGCTCCCCTTTGTTGATGGTGATGTCGAGACCATAGAGCACCTGGATGCTGCCGTAATAGGTGTCGACCTGCTCGAGTTGAAGTACCGGGGTTTGCGGCATTATTCAACGATGCCTCCGGCCGAGGTAGGCTTCGATCACCTGGGGCGCGGCGGCGACCTGATCAAAGCTGCCATCAGCGATTTTGCGGCCGTAATCCAGAACCAGCACCCTGTCGGATAGGGTTCTGACTAGGCCGAGCTTGTGTTCAATCAGTAAAATCGTGTACCCGTGATCGTCGCGGATGTTTCGAATAAACTCGGTAATCTCAGCGGTTTCCTGGGGATTCATGCCGGCTGCCGGCTCGTCCAGCAGCAGGATGCGCGCATCGGTGGCCAGGGCGCGGGCCATTTCCATCCGCCTGCGGTTGGCGTAAGAAAGTGACGTGACATGCTGGTCGTAGCGGTAGCCGGTCAGGCGCTTGCCGAACAGGCCGAGGATATCCTTGGCTTTTGCCTCGGTCCGGTGCTCCTCCCTGCGATGCCGGGGCAGATTCAGCAGAATCGACAGCGGTCCGCAGCGGGTGCGGCAGAACTGCGCGACACGGGCATTGTCGAGTACGGACATATTGTCGAACAGCCGCAGGTTCTGAAAGGTGCGGGCCACCCCGGCTCGGGCCACCTGGTGGGGCTTGGCGCCGGTGATGTCCCGGCCGTTCAATAGGATGCGGCCGGTGTTGGGCCGATAAATACCGAAGATCAAATTAAAAAGGGTGGTTTTGCCGGCACCGTTGGGTCCAATGACACTCAGGATTTCGCTTTTGCAAAGTTTCAGATCCAGGTTGTCAAGGGCTGTCAGCCCCCCGAATTTGCGTGAAACTCCTTGAAGCTCGAGAACAACGGCCCCGCCTTTGTGCTCCCGGGTCGAAGGATCTATCAGGGCGGCTGATACCTGTGAGCGATCTTCATAATACAGTTCGGTGGATTTGCGGAGCTGGCCGGTCGTGTCTTTGTCGGGCCGGATCTGCCGCTTTTTAAAAAAACCGATTTCTGAAAGCAGTCCCCTGGGCCGCAGGGCCATGAGCACCACCAGAATTACACCGTAGGACATCATGCGGTAGGCGCCGTACTCTCTGAGAAACTCCGGCAGTATGCTCAGCAGGATGGCGCCGCAGACCACGCCGGGGATGTAGCCCAACCCCCCCAGGATCACCATGCAGTAAACCACCACCAGTTGCGGGAAATCAAAGTTGTTCGGAAAGACCGAATCCTGAAAAGAGGCGAACAGCGCGCCGGTGGCGCCGGCAATACACGCACCGCCCGCAAAGGCGGCCAGCTTCATCCAGGCGGTGTTGACGCCCATGACGGACGCGGCCAGTTCATCCTCGCGAATGGCCTCCCAGCCCCGGCCGTAACGCGATGATTTCAGCCGCGAGGTGCCGACAATGACCACCACGGCGGCAAACCAGATAAGATAGCTGTATCCCAGGGGGCTGATGATGCGCACCCCGAACAGGTTGACGGGGTCGAAGTTGTAAATCCCGTTAACCCCTCCAGTGATGTTTACCGGTCGGTCGAGGTTGAGCAGCAGAAGCTTGAAAATCTGGGCAAAGGCCAGGGTAACGATGGCCAGATAATCCCCCTTGAGGTGGACGCTGGTAGCCCCGAGCGCAAATCCGCACAGCATGCACAGCAGGGCTGCTGCCGGCAGAACCAGGATAAAAGGCAGGTGGATGCCGAACTGGTTGGAGGAAAGCAGGGCGAAGGTGTAGCCGCCGATACCGAAAAAGGCCACATAAGCCAGATCCAGCAGACCTGCGAAACCGGCCACCACGTTCAGGCCCAGCGCCAGCATGGTGTAGAGGCCGCTCATGCAGTAAATCCTGAGCCAGTAGCTGTTCGGTATTACATGCGGTGCAGCTGCCAGCAAGGCCACGCCCGCAGCATACCAGAAGATTCGTTGATGCCCGGCAACCGACAACATTCGAAAACATTTCTCCCTTAAACCTTTTCCGGACTCTTTTCACCCATCAGCCCCCAGGGCCTGAAGATGAGAACGACGATCAAAATGACAAATGCGACCACATCCTTGTAGGCCGAAGGAAAAAAAGTCACGGCCAGCGATTCGGTCAACCCGAGCAAGATGCCGCCCAGCATGGCACCATACAGGTTGCCGATACCGCCCAGAACCGCCGCTGTAAAACCTTTCAATCCGGCCTGGAATCCCACGTAATAGTCGACCTGGGTGAAAAGCAGACCAACCAGCACGCCGGCGGCGCCGCCCAGAGCCGAACCGATCAGAAACACCAACATGATGATCCGATCGACGTCCACCCCCATGTAGGCCGCAGTTTCGATATCCTGGGCGGTGGCCCGCATGGCTTTGCCCACCTTTGTTTTTTTTACCATGAACGTCAGCATTGCCATCAGTCCGAAACAGACGGCAATGACCACCACCCGCATAAAGGAGAAAACCACCGGGCCCAAATGTATCACGCGCAGACTTTCGGGTACGAGAGCACTGATGTGGAAGGTGCGGACCTTGGCACCCTGAAAATTCAGAACGAAATTTTGCAGAAAAATGGAAACACCCAAAGCGCTGAGCAGCAGATTGATCCGCGGGGCGCTGCGCAGGGGGCGATATGCCACCCGCTCGATCAACATCCCCAGAATCCCGGTGGCCGCCATGGTGATAACGATCATAAGGGCAATGACCGCCACGGCATTCATGACCGGCACGTTGTTGCGGCTGAGCAGGTGCAGCACCCACCACCCGCTGAATCCGCCGAGCATGTAGACCTCGCCGTGGGCGAAATTGAGCATCGTCAAAATGCCGTAGACCATGCTGTAGCCGATCGCAATCAGGGCATATACGCCCCCGAGGGTCAAACCGTTGACCAGTTGCTGGGGGAGCTGTTCGAGAAATATGTCCATGGTGACACACCTTAGCTGAGTTCGCCGGACGGTCGTGTCTCACGTCGCAGGCACCGGCAAGCCGCGCCGCAATTCAGAGAATGGTACCGTCCTGGAAAGCGCCGGGCATGCAGTCGTTGGCTATTTTCCGGTCATAACCGTTACCGGTTTGAAATCCTTGCCCTGTACCTGGAAGAAATAGGTGGCGCCGCCTTCCAAGTCCCCTTTTTTATCAAAAGTGATCGGAAAACCGAGGATGCCGTTGTAGTTTTTGGTCTGATGCAGGGTCGCAACCACTTCTTTGCGGGTCAGCCTGCCGTCTGCCGCCGCCTTATCGATGGCGGATAATAGAATGTTCATGGCCTCGTAGGCGGGCGGGCCGAATCCGCTGAGCGTGCCGTAGGTGGTCTCAAATTTCTTGACGTAACTCTGGGCTTCCGGGATGGCATAAATGTCGGGTGCAAAATGATAGACGTAAGCCCCCTGGGCTGCACCTTCCGAAGCCTCGATGAAGTCTTTTTTATCCCGGGCGCCTTCGGTTCCGAAGAAAGTGGCCCTAAGGCCCAATTCTTTGGCCTGGCGCACGCCGATAGCCTGATCGGGGGCGGCCGTGGCGATAAAGAAAAGCACATCCGGATTGTAGTTTTTCACTTTGGTCAGCACCGGATAATAGTCCTTGGCACCGGCCACGATCGTGTCCTGGAAGATATTCGTAATGCCGAGCTTTTTGAGTCCCATGATGGTTTGCGTGGCCATGTTGTCGCAGTAGGCCACCTTCTCGTTGAGAACCGCTACTTTATCGGCCTTGAGGTAATTTTTTATAAAAAGAGCGCAGTTCCAGCCGTGGGCATCATTGCGGGCATTGACCCGGAAGAAATGATTGTATCCGGATTCGGTCAACTCGGGTTTGGAAGCCGCCGTGGTGATGCAGGCAAGGTCGGCGGCCGCATAGGTTTTGAGGGTGGCCTGGGCAACATGGCTCACCGGCGGACCGATCACGCCGTACATCAGTTTGTCGGCCACAAAACGCTGCGCCACATTGAGCCCCTGAGCCGGATCCAGCGCGTCGTCGCCCATGACGTGTTTGATCTTGATCCCGCGAATCCCGCCGCGGGCGTTCCATTCGTCGACCGCCAACTGGGCCGAATTGTAAATTTCCATGCAGGGGGCGGCCGCATCACCGGTGAAAGAACCGGCGTTGCCCACGCGAATTTCCTTGGGCATATCTGCGGCAAGTGCGCTGCCGCCAAACACGAACAGGACTGCAACCATCAACATCACGATCGGTCTTCTCATTTTTACCCTCCTTTTCAGCATTGATTTAACCGAATAGTTTTTGCTGCCAACCTGAATAACCGGAAAGGCTACAAGCCAATCCCGCTTTGGTGAAATCTCGAGTTCCCTGCTGTTAATTCAGATTCAGAATGCCTCCTGACGCAGCTGGTCCATCAGCGAAATAATGTGATCCTGGGCTTCCTGCAGATGGTCGTTAACCGCTGTTTCCAGCCTTTGAGCGTCTTTGGTATTAAACGCCTGATAAATATTACCATGGTGATCCCGCATACTTTTGGCCAATTCGGGCGGCATACTCAGGGCGATGCGGTACTTGAGCGTGTAATCGCTCAAGTTCTGACAGATGCGGTATAAAGTTTTGCTGCGGGTTGCTTTGTAGATGATGTCGTGGAATTCTTGATCCAGATCCGCGAGGTTTTGGAGCAGCCCGCTTTGCAGCACCTGGTCCATCCGGATCAAGTTGGACGCCAGGCCTTCGAGTTCGCTGGAATTGATCCGATCCAGCGCTCTGCGGGCCGCAATCTTTTCAATATCCAATCGGGTTTCGAACAGGTCCTTAATGTCTCGGTCGGTCATTTCCTCCACGATGTATCCTGCCCGGGGAATGGCATACAGCAGCCCTTCGAGGGCCAGGTTGTGCAGCGCCTCTCGAACCGGCGTTCGGCTGACGTTCATTTCGGCGGCCAGGGTCGACTCGACCAGGCGGGTGCCGCCGGGAATCTTGCCGGTAATAATCTCTTTGCGCAATCGACGATGGACCCGATCGGTCAGTGAGCCGGCCTCGCTGCTTTGTTGTCTGTAAAGTGCCATGGCATCGTGTTGATTCCTAACCCGGATAAACCGCAAAGAATAGCCACTATGAAGCTATTAAGCGATTATAATAGTGTAAATGGTCGCATTGATCGGATATCATGATTGATTGTACCCCTAGTATACAAGATGTATTTTGTCAAGCCGAAATCGAGCTGGGTTGATGGGAAAAATAAATATTTATTATAAATAACAATAGTATATGAAGGTAGTCCATAATTATACACTTGACATACAAAACGTTTGTTTTTATAGTGCCCAGCGCATGCGGCTCCCTGAGCCGCTGCTGAACCCATTTGCGGAGGCAGATGATGTACCGTTTAAAGGTTACGGTTGAACGAATCGACGGCTACTGCAACCAGCCGATGCTGGTTGGCGATTATTTTATGGTTGACGGTGGTAAAATAATGATCCCGGATGGAAAACACATGTGCATGTGGGCGCTGCAGAGCATGATGCCGATTTTTCCGCTGCTGCAACGGGCCGAGCCCCGGGAGGGCGACTGGACGGGCAAAGCCGGGCAGGTGTTTGTCTGCCCTGATCCCAAGGGCCTGGTTCATTACCGCATCGAAAGGATTTCGAACGAATGATCAAGCTGGATGCAGGCAAGTGTTCGGGTTGCAGTCGCTGTGAGGTCAACTGCGCCTTTTTCCATACCGGCAGGGTCGGCCGCAGCAGCGCGCGGATTAAAGTCGTCAAGATCGAAGAAATCGGCATCGACTTTCCGGTGGCCTGCCGCCACTGCCAGGAACGTTACTGTACCCGCTGCCCCGAGGCGGCCATCGACATCGGCCCCCAGGGTCAGGTAGTGGTGTCGCCCACCCTGTGCAACGACTGCGGCATCTGTGAACGGCTGTGCCCAATCGGTGCGATCGAAATCTTCAATGAGGTTCCCTACGTCTGCGATCTGTGCGGCGGCACGCCGCGCTGTGTGCCCCAGTGCCCCATGGACGCCATCATTTACGAACCCCAAGCCTCGGGTACGGTCAGTCTGAAAGAATATCGCAAGCAGGGCCGATCCCTGTCGCCCGAAGCCAAGCGGGTGCGTTTTGCGCTTACCGAAACGCGGACGCTGCGCGAGCGATGGCTAGCGGAAAGGAGAGGATAGATGCTCAACGGTTACGGAGGCACCATTCTGCGGGTCGACCTGACCTCGGGACGCATACGCAGGGAAAAAACCGATCCGGACGAAATGCTGGCCGTTATTGGCGGACGGGCTATAAACTCGATGCGGCTTTACCGGGAACTGGATCGCGAAGCCGAACCCATGTCACCTGAAAACATGCTGCTGTTGGGTGTCGGGCCGCTGACCGGCACGCTGCTGAGCGCTTCGGCTTACACCACCATCTCCGGCAAGTCGCCCCTGACCGGCATCCTGGGGGATTCGGCCGCCGGTGGACACCTAGGGCCGGAAATCAAGCAGGCCGGCTACGACCAGATAATCATCACCGGTCGCGCGCCTGAGCCGAGCTACCTGGTTGTCGCCGATGACCAGGTGGAGATTCGCAAGGCCGCCCACCTGTGGGGACAGGATATCTGGCAGACCACGGCCGCCATCCGCCAGCAGCTCAACGACAATGCCGTGCAGATCGCCGCCATCGGTCCGGCCGGAGAAAACCTGGTCAAGTTTGCCACGGTTGCCTGCAATAATTCACGCATGTTCGGGCGCACCGGCATGGGCTGTCTGTTCGGTTCCAAGAATTTAAAAGCCGTGGCGGTGCGCGGCACCGGCCGGGTGACAATGGCCGATCCGCCGGGTTACCTGGCGCTGTGCCGGCAGCTGGATCGGCGGATCCTGGACCATCCGGAGTATGAACGACGCAAAGCTCTGGGATCCACCCTGTTGATGAAAGCGCTAAACAACATCGGCATCCTGCCCACCGATCATTTTCAAAAAGGGCTGTGTGAATATGTCGATCGAGTCAGCGGCGAACGGCTCGCCGAACGTTACAAGGTCAAGAACAAAAGCTGCTACAACTGCAACATCCACTGCTCCCGTTATTACATGACCCGGCAGGACGAGGGCGAGGGGCCGGAGTTCGAAACCCTTTGCAGCTATACCTCGCGAATCGGCAACGACGACCTGGAATTCGCCCTGAAAATGACCGGCTATCTCAACCGTATGGGGGTGGATTCACTCAGTTCGGGGGAGACCATCGGATGGGCCATGGAGTGTGTTCAACGCGGACTTTTGACCCGTGACGATCTGGACGGAATGGATTTTACCTGGGGCAACAAGCAAACCATAGAAGCGATCGTGGGCATGATGGTCCGCCGCGAAGGTCTCGGCGACGCTTTTGCCGAGGGAACCCGCAGCCTGGCCCGAAAGTTCGGTCGAGGCACGCAGGCCTATGCCTTTCAGGTCAAGGGTCTTGACATGATTTGCGGAGATCCGCGGGGTATCAAGGCCTTCGGGTTGACCTACGCCATCGCCTCGCGCGGGGCCGACCATCTGCGGGCCGAGCCGTTCTTCGAACTGACCGGCCGCTACGAGGAGGCCGAAAGACGCTTCGGCACTCGCGACGCCGGCGACCGGCTGGCCGACAACGGAAAAGCGGCACTGGTGGAGTATACCGAGCGCCAGGCCCTGTTAACCGACTGCCTGACCATGTGCAAGAACATCGGCCTGAGCATGGACATCCTCGACTTCGATTTTGCCTCCCGGCTACTGAAAGCCGGCACCGGGCTTAAATTTTCAACCGATCGGGTCAACACGGCCTTGAATCGCAACATCGAAACCGAAAGGAAGTTGAACATCGAATTCGGTGTCGACGCCAGCCAGGACACCCTACCGCGACGGTTTACCCACGAACCGCTGACCGAAGGACCGTCAAAGGGGACCGTGGTGCCGGTGGAGCAGATGGTAAAGGATTATTACCGTCTCAAGGGGTGGGATGAAAACGGGGTGCCGCGCTAATTTCCATCCGGAAATGGCCCTTTTTTCCCGCTGCTGGCAGGATTCTCTGCGGGCATAACGCATAGCGCATGTGGCATAACGCATAGCGCATAGGGCATAGCGCATAGCGTTAATGAAAAAGACAGTGGAGAGAGTGCCTGGACGCTTTGCCCTTTGCTCCATGCGCTTTGCGATATCGCCTCGGCGCGAATCCTTCCACCTTGCAAATCTATCAAAAGAATATTACCTTCTAATCTAAACCATGAGATATAGGAGGAATACCATGCCGATATATGAATACAAGTGTGAGGATTGCGGCTACACTTTCGATAAAATGGTGATGCACCATGATACCGATGTAAACTGTACGATATGCCAGGGAAATGTTAAAAAGCTCATGTCTGCTTTTTCTGTCGGAGGATCCAATAATCCGGCCGATTCGCTGCCCGCCGGTTTGGGACCCAAGATGTGCACGAATTGCTGAGGGTAGTTCACGCACTGGGAAACGCCAGGCGGTATCCATAGAACCATAACCTGAAGATTCTTACGACAGGAAGTCGCGGCGCTATGATCAGCTTGGGCGTATTGCCTCAAGCAGTTTCTAAGTGCCGCGCGCTTTGCGCCAACCCTGCTCGCAAAACCGCTTCTCGCGGTTTATCCCCCATTCTTTCATGGCCGTAAAATACGCCTGAAAGTCGGTGCGGGCGAGCTCGAGGATCTCCGCCCGCTCACGGTTTCGGTGCTCGGCGTCGTCCGGCGTGTACCCGACCCAGGTGACAAATCCCTGGTCAAAGACCCAGTCGGCATTCACTCTGTCCGGGGAAATTTCCATGATCGGGGCGCGCTCTTTAATCACATCCATTTTCAGTTCAAGCACCCAGCCGTTATCCCATACCCGGCTGTCGCAGTCGATTGGCAAACCGTTGCTGCACTGCGGGCAATAGACACCATTCACCGCGCGCTCGTCCAGAATCATGCGGCCGAAAAAGATTTCAGCCGTTTTCCGGCCGCAGGTACATTTTTTGCGTAGACTTTCACACATGGCCGCCTCCAGTGTTTTCGAGTTACCGGGTGTCCGGGGGGGCGCTTACACCCACTCTTCCTGCAGGATGTCGCCCTGGACCCCCACGACGACAGATTTAACCGGAACCTTGCGGTTGCAATCGCCGGCTGCCTGGCGGACCAGATTCAAAAGTCCCATGCAGCAGGGAACTTCCATAATCAGCACGGTAAGGGTATTGATCCCGGCCTCATCGATCCAGGCCCTGACTTTTTCCCTGTAAATGTCCTGCCCCTCATCGAGTTTGGGGCATGCAATCGCCAGGGATTTGCCTTTCAAATAGTCCCGGTGAAAATCTCCCAAAGCATAGGCCACACAATCAGCCGTCAGCAGAACATCGGCATTTTGATAGTAGGGAGCCAACGGTGAAACCAGGTGCAGCTGAATCGGCCACTGCCTGAGCTGGGAGTGGATTTTTCCGACAGTATCCTGCGTATCCGCCGCGGGTCTTTCCCTTAAGTTCATCATTCGAGATCCCGGACATCCTCCAAACTGGTTCATTTTTAAACCTCCTGCGATTTTATATTGATGGTTAAAATACCTGCGCCATTTGCCGCGGCACTGTATCGGTGTCGCACCGGATAGGGGCAGATTCGGTTGAAAGCGCGGCGCGGCGCCTCTTGGGGCAGGTTGTAACCCTCAACGATATTCTAATGTATCAGTTGTGCGTCACAAATCTTTGACTCAGATCAAAAAACGGGAAAAAGAGGAGGGCAGGGCAAAACGGTCATACAATTTTTTCAACCACCGGGATCAGTAGCTTCTGGTCAGGCATCAATGCGCCCAGATCTACGCCGTGATTGTATCTTCTGATCAACCACAGCGGCATTTCAAACTTGTCCCTGGAAAGGGTCCAGATATTATCTCCGCTTTTGATGGAATACACTTTCACATCTTCTATGCGATAAGCCGCAAAGAAGTCTTCCACCATTTCTTTATGATATTCAAATCGTTTTTCTTCAAATTCTTCCTTGGTCACCCGATGCAGCGGGATATTGATCCGCTGACCCAGGTGAATGAGCTGTCCATAGCGAATTCCATTCAGTCGCCGGATATCCCGGGCTCTGACTCCCAGCCAATCGGCATAATGTCCGATGGTTTCCTCAACTTCCACCCGTATAAGCCCAATCGGAATGCCGCTTTTAGCGCGGACACGTTCGATAGCCAGATTTCCGGTGACAATGCGAGAATTTTGCAATTGCCGGCGGGCCAGATCCCTGGCAAGCCAGCTGTCGATCTGCGGACGCGATTGTTCAAGCTCCCGAGGGCCGGTAGCCGCTGGGGAAGCTGAACTGCCGGGTTCCGGGTTTACCATCATTTCCGACGTCTCAGATGGTGGTTTTACGACAGCCGGTCGGGCTGCCGGCGGCATGGCAACTGCTGCCTTTGCCAAATAATCGATGTTGACATGGGCCGGTGCCGTCGGCGGTTCAACATAGGCCGGTTTTTCCTGCGGTTCAGGTCGCTTGGGGGCGCTGTGGGCCGGCAAAGGCTTCGACCGCGCAAGCAGCCGGGCGGATTCCGGCACCTTTTCTGGGCTGGATGGTTGTGGCGGTGAAGATGCAGTTGTCTCTGAGCCTTTGATCTGAGATGATTTTGACCCAGCGACCATCCGTGACGCCTCGCCCGGCAGAGGAATCCGTAAATTCTGGCCGACGTAGATCGTCGCATCGGTATTTAGCTGATTGACCGCAATCAGATCATCGAGCCGGACCCTGTGGCGTCTGGCAATCACTCCGGCAGTATCACCCCTGCGGACGGTATAAACACGGGTGCGTTTTTGATAATTTTTAAATATTTGCGTCGACAAGTCGGCGATGAGAGCCTCCCAGTTCTGGTCGTCAGCGGCAGGCAACCGCAGGTGATATCCACTCGGTATGTATTTTTGGCCTGAGATAACCGGCTTGCGAAGAGCGGGGTTGAGCCGGCGCAGGGTTTCAGAATCGATCTCTAAATACAAGACCAGTTCGGGAAATGAAGTATAGCCGGTCAGCACCACTTCGGTGTGTTCCGAAGGTTCATCCAATTTTAAATAGCCAAAATGTTGCTGATAATTTTTGGCAACGTCACGGGCTGCCAGAAACTCGGAATAAAAATTTCTGGAAGCAAACTTGAACAGGCGACTTCTGTACGAGTTGAATATCGCCTCATAGCTTCCTTTGGATCTGCGGGCCCGCAGCATTCCGTTGATGCCGTGATTGTACGCGGTAATGGCCATGGGCCAGTTCTGCAGCTTGTTGTAATTTTTTTGTAAAAGCCGGGCGGCGGCATAAGAGGACGTGATCGGATCTCTGCGCTCGTCCATGGCATAGCCGATTTTCATAAACTGCCTGCCGGTGGACCGTGTAAATTGCCAGATGCCGGCAGCACCGAATTTGCTGTAAGCTTTCGGGTTGAAGGAGGACTCAACGTGGGGCAGGTAGGCCAGGTCTTCGGGTAAACCGGTACGACGGAAAATCTCTTTGATCTCGGAAAGATAGGCGCCTGAGCGGATCACGCCTTCGCGAAACCGATCTTTTTGGCCCACCTGGCAGCGAATATTGTTCCTCGCCCTGCGAAAATCGGCGGCGGTTGCCTGAGGTCCGAACAAATCGGCGATCCGCTGCTCTTCCGGCAAGGCAGGCGGGATCCCATGGGCCAGCTTTTTTAGAATGTTTTTATAAACTTTTTTGATCTTTTTGATACGCTTGCGGTTGATTTTCCGGCTGCCCGGCTGGTCGGGATATTTAAGATCGATGACGTCGTAAATTATATCAAGATTCTGTTTGTCGTGAATAACACCCTGGTTGGAGGGATAGACGGAATAGATTTTTATCCAGAATGAAACATTGGGTTGAATGCTTGCATAGACCGGGAATTGGCCGGTCTCGGCCCCGGCTTTTCCGACCAAGCCGGAATAAGCGGATAATGCAGTCACGACGAAACACAAAACGAAAGCCAGCTTCAGAGTTTTTTTCATAGCGGATACGATGTTTAACGAATTTAAGACCGTTTTTGCCTGAACTTTACCAATATTTTCATTGTTTTTGAAGTATAAACCATCGAAGCAAAAACCGAGCCAAAGGATTTTAAATTATTTTCATCATAATTTCAATTGCTTAAGTATTACGGCCGATTTAGAATCATACTCAATTGTCCAATTATTTGACGTTATATTGATGTTAGGTTAACGACATTGAGTGGCAAGTAATATATCATCTTATGTATGAATGCATTCAGCGCGTCTCGTCTGCCTAGCGTTTTTTTGCCAGCAATGCCTGACGTTCGGCTTCAATTTGGGCCAGGAGTTTTTCGAGGGTCCACTGCACATTGATGGGTGTCAAAACAGCCCATAGCGCTTGTTGCATACCGGTTTGGCGGCAGACGGTCATCAAGTTGTGCAGCTGTTTTTCAGCAATTCCCGCAACGATTATGGCCCGCGGCAGTTCCGATGACTCTCCCCAACCGAATCGATCCGGCATGTCCACCAGCTCCTGCAGGCTGGTTTCAGCCTGGTCATGGGCAACCCAAACCGTCGGAACGTCCGCCAATCCCACCATCTGCAGGACGGTCAGAAATTTGGGCTGGGCGGTATCTGCAAAACCGCACAGCAGAAGCTTGCGCGGGCCGTAAAGCGTTTTGTCCGAGCGGGAAACCTTTTCGAATTTAGCGTCATTCATGCAAACCTCCAAAGGGAATTATGGCTTTTTACGAGACCATCAAATGTCGTCATCGATCTTAGCATTGATGGATATGAGTCACCCGAGCAAGGGATCTGAAATATTGGTAAGGCCTTCTTTGTAGAGATTGTCAAAACGTTAGCAGAGGTTTTCATTAAAATCAATTGACACGTTGCACCACGAAATGATTACCTACCGGAAGTCAAGAAGCCGGCCCAAGGACCGGGAGTTCTAAGTTTGATTATAGCGGTTGTCATAAATACGTTCCGTTTGAGCCATTACAAAATAAGGAGGTTCTTATAACGTTTCCAAGTAATAGTAGTTTGTGACAACCGCTATAAATAAAACATTTTTTCTCGACTGGTGCGGAAAAAAAAAGAGGAGATGTACCATTGCAGACCAAATTGACCATCCTATGTGAGAACTCCGTTGGCGAGCCATTCGGCGTAATCGGAGAGCACGGTTTCGCGTGCTTTGTGGAAACTGCCAAAGGCAACTACCTGTTCGACACGGGCCAGGGCTTTGCTGTTGTCCACAATGCCATCGCCCTAAAAAAGGATCTGGGCAGCATCGAGGCGATAATGATCAGCCACGGCCATTACGACCACACCGGCGGTTTGCCGGCTGTTCTTCAAATCCGAGGTCCGGTGGATGTATGGGGCCATCCGGATTTGTTCATGGAACGAACCTGGTCATCAAAGGGTAAATCGCGCTTTGTCGGTATTCGTTACAACCGCAGTTATCTCGAATTATTGGGGGCAAACTTTCGTCTGGGTACGGAGATGGCCGAAGTGGGACCCGGCGTATTTCTGACAGGCGAAATACCGCGGACCAGTGGGTTTGAAAAAGGTGATGCCAACTTGACCGCCTGCCTGCCGGACGGTGAAAAAGTCCACCCCGATCCTTTGAAAGATGACCTGTCTTTAATGATAGATTCAGACAAAGGATTGATCCTTGTTCTCGGATGTGCGCATGCCGGTATGGTCAATATTATCGAATATGCCCTGGGGAAAATGAATCGCGACCAACTCTACGCGATTATCGGCGGTACGCATCTGGGATTTTCAAGCGATGAGCAGTTCGAGGAGACCGTAAAGGTCATCGAGCAGTATAAAATAGAACGGATCGGCGTTTCCCATTGCACCGGATTGGCCAGAGCATCTCGGCTGAGCGCTAAATTCAAGGATCGGTTTTTCTTTGGAAGTGTCGGTTCGGTGTTGGAAGCCTGACATGCAACCGGCAATAGGCGTTCCAAAGACCGGCTTGCCGTATGTATTGCCCAACTCGGATGAACCGGAACCGAAGATTGAAGATTGACGATTGAAAATTTATGGTATCGCAGCGCTATGTCTTTTCTATCTAGGCCGATATCATTCTTCGAATATTCAATCGGGCTTTGGCATAAATCATGCGCTATCATGATGTGATTTCAATACAAGATGTTACTGTAATTATAAAATAGAGTACTAAATCCCGAGGCGGTGTACAATCTGACGCATGTTGAATTCATCTTCAAGAAAAACTGAAAACATCTTTGAGATCCTGCTGGGGTCGAGTCGGCTCAAGTGGGATCCTGTCCGGAATCTCATGCGCTGGCTGTGCCAGCCCGGACAAGGGCATGGCCTCGATGTGGGATTTCAAGAAAAGATAACACAATATGCGTTCGGTGTAATCATTCCCAACATGACGGTGATTCATGCGTTCAAAATCGATCCGTCGCACCCGGGTACGAGAAAACGGACGGATCTGGCACTCACGGCTCCCGGAGCGGATCCGCCCTATGAGTTTTTAATCCTGCTGGATCATATCGACCACACCCGCCCGAATGCGGCTGGAAAGATAAACACCCTGGTTTATTGTGCCGAAAAAAGCCGATCGCTGGTCCGGGAGGGCTACCTGCGCATGATTGTTGTTACGAACTCTCAGGATTCTTCAGGATTTCAAAAACTGCGCCAAGCTCTGGGTCCCGAATTCGAGAGCACCCTGGGAACGTTTGCCTGGAGTCTGCTGCCCCTTACAACCATCGGCGCCTGGATAGAAGACTTTCTTCCGGAAACAAATCCCGATTCGAGAATTTTCTTGAGAAGTTTTGTTGACTGGACGCGAACTCTGGATACCTGAGGTTTGGTCGGTTTATAACTTCATATTGACAATTTGTTGACGATCTCAGACAGAATGTTGTTTTTACACTGAAAGATGATGTTACGCGTTACGGGTTGCGCGTTAAAAAAAAACCATCCTATTTGCGATCGAAAATCCAGGCGGTTTTTTGTTTTAGATCTTCGCAGGCAAAGCTGTCGACAATGACATATTCGTCTGCCCGGGCCAGCCTTTGGTCAAACAAAAATTTTTCATGGCCTGCAATTAAAATAACGGGCAGCAGCGGGTATTGCTTCTTAATATCCAGCAGTACATCCCACCCGGTAATCCTGCAATTGGTATACAGGTTCAGAAGCACCAGATCGGGATTATATTCCTTAATGCCCATCGCAGCCTTTGCGACATCTTCGGCGGCCCTAAGGCGATATGGGTTCGGATTGTAGGCCTCCTGACATAATTCCTTGACCCATTTCTGGTCATCGATGATCAGTATACTTTTCATCTATCACTTCACAATCGGTAGAGGGTGTGAATTCGATGTAGGGGACAGACGATTGGTCGGCGTCGCCACCTCGATGGCCTGTTTAAGTTTGATGATCGAAGCCAAACCGGTGTGTGCGTAAACAAGTACGGCAAGCTCCGGTTGCTTGTCTTTGATTTCACAAAGCAGCTGCCAGCAGTCACAGGAGTGCAAATCAAGATCCAGCAGCACCAGCTCAGGTTGGAAACTCAGGATTTGTTTCCAAAGCAATGTCGTGTCGGTCAGAGCGATCACCCGATAGTTCTCCCGGGAAAGTTCTCTGGATAAGAGGTTGCATATCAATGGTTGTTCGCCCACGATTAAAATTCTTTTCAATTGCTCTCCAATTGTTGAATGTTGAAATCATAAAAGTCCGGATTTTAGTAGGTCGGGTTTATTCGCCGCGGAGAAACCCAACACCTCGATTAGACGGGTTTTCGTTCAATCACTAATTGGACCGGCATGCTTGAAATATTCTGTTATCAGGGGCTAGAGCAGTCTGTCCATAAGGGTAACGAATCATTTTGATGAGGAAAAGTCACAAAGGGGTGGGAATATTTCCCATAAATATTGGCGGGTAATATCGGCCGGGAATTTGAGAGACGATCTATTCCTTCCACAGATCTACGTCGATCAAACCGAGCCGGGCGGCATAGCGCACCAGTTCCATCGTACTGTGAAGGCTGAGCTTGTTCATGATGCTGGCCCGATGGTTTTCGACCGTTTTGGGGCTGATACAAAGATTCTCGGCAATTTTTTTGGGGGAAAGTCCTTCAGCCAACAGGCGCATGATTTCCTGCTCGCGTGGCGTCAGGCTCCCATAATCGTCATCTCTGATTCTGGCTTCCTTAATCGGTGAACTGATCAAATTTGCCACCACTGTATGAGACAAAGAGCTGTCCAAAAAATATTCACCGCGGATAACCGAATCGAGTCCTTTGGTCAAGCCCTCGGTGGCCGACTCTTTGACCATGTAACCCGTGGCACCGGCTTTAAACGCCGCTGCGATATAATCGATTTTGGCGTGCATACTCACGATCATCACCCGGGTTGCGAAAGGGAGGCTTTTGATGTCGTGGGTGAGTTGAATACCGCTTTTATCAGGCAGCGATATGTCCACAATAATGATATCGGGCTTTAGCTTTTGGGCCAGATCCAATCCTTCTCGAGCTGTGCCGGCCTCGCCGATCACCTGAAAGCGAGAAGTGCGCCCGATGATTACTTTGAGCCCTTCTCTGAAAAGCGGGTGGTCGTCAATGATGAGTATGCCTTGTTTTGAGGTCACTCTTATTCTCCTTGAAGGGAATCCGGACCAAAATTTTCGTGCCGGCCTGCGGGCGTGATTTTATCTTCAGATTTCCGTTGAGCAGTCTGACTCTTTCCTGCATGTTGCCGAGTCCCATCCGCCGCTCGCCGGCTGCTTTTATCAGGCTGCGTTCCACATCGAATCCCTTGCCGTTGTCTTCTATCCGCATGATGATACTCGGAAATGATGCGACCAACCGGATGGCCACCCGACTGGCGGCTGCGTGCAAATTGATATTGTTGAGGGCTTCCTGAGCCACGCGAAACAGATTGATTTCAGTTTCGTAGTCTGTTTTCAAATCCTCCATTCCAGCGGAATGATAATCGATCTGCAGGTCATGCTTCTTGGAGAAATCTTCGCAGTACTGCATCAGTGTGCGGGCCAACCCCAGGTGGTCCATTCCCGGAGGACGCAGGTCATATGACAGATTCCGGACGGCAGAAATGGTATTTTGAAGAATGCCGGACATTTCAGCCACTTTTTGGCGAACAGCCATAGGTGCGGCCGGCTGGCTGTCGAAGAGTGTCTCACAGCTGATTCGCAGGGTCGAGAGGTCTTGCGCCACCTGGTCATGCAAATAGCGGGAAATCTCAAGACGTTCTTTTTCCTGAGCTTTCATCTGTTCCTGGGTCAGGGCATGGATTTTCTCTTCGGCCTGCAACCGCTCGGTGATGTCCCGCACTGCGCCGATAATTTTTGTCTGGTGGCCGGATTTAAAGGTGCCTGAAAATACTTCTCCCGGAAACACGCTGCCGTCCTTTTTTTTGAAGTATCGCAAAGAGACTCTTTTGCTTCCGGGATCATTGCTGATGATTCTCTGCACGGTGTCCCGTGTCTTGTCTTTTTCGTTGGAGATATCCAAAACGGTCAGAGCGAGAAACTCTTCGCGAGTGTATCCGTAGAGACCCAGCGTCGCCTGGTTGGCTTCTTCGAACTGCAGCGTTTCCCCATCGAATATCATGACTGCATCGGATTCGCTTTCAAAAAGCTGACGATACTTTTCCCTACTTTCGCGCAAAGCCTCCATCGCCTGCACCTGATCGGTAATATCCTTTGATATCTGAATGAAGCTGACGATTTCACCGGTCTCATCCTTAAGAGGGACACTGTAAGCTTCCCAGTAAACTTCAGCGTCAGTGCCGTAAAAGCCGGGTCTATGCATGACGGCACGCTCGATGCAGCCGCTTTTCATTGCCTTTACTGTCGGGCATCCCCGGCAGGGAGTGTTCCGGTCATGCAACACCCCATAACACGGGCGTCCCAGAATTTTTTCAGAGGGCAATTGCAGCGCGTCGGCGGTTATTTTGTTGTGCCAAAGGATCTTCATATCTTTGTCGACATGTCGAATCCAGTCGATTGAAGCATCCAAAATGGCCATTTTCTGAGCTTCGCTTTCGCGAAGTGCACTCTCGGTCTGTTAACGTTTTGATATGTCCATAGCGGCAAACAGCACGCCCTTTGATGGATCGAGCGGATCCAGGGTACTCGCTTGCAGGTGGCAGTCGATGATCCGGCCGTCGCGGGTGATCCACCGCGTCTCCAATTGATCAATACCCTTTTTTTTCAGTCCCGCGTATAGAACATGTCCCACCTGTTCGTATGTTGCCTCATCAGGGTAGATCATGCGGACATTTTTGTTCGTCAGTGCGTCCGGCTCATAACCCAGCATGTCATGCAGGGCTTTGTTGCCCCACTTGATAATACGATTGCAGGCCAAGCCGATGCCGACCGGCGATGCGGCGAATATCCCGCGATATTTTTCCAGATCTCTGACTCTTTGCTTTAGTTCATCATGGCTCAGTTCATTCATCGAACAGCCTCTTGGATGTAGCTGGAATAAAAAAACCCCGTTTCAACCGCTAGGCTGTCCTCCGGCCGGAGAATCAGCCGGTGAATTTTGTGTTGAATTATTCTACGATTTCGAGGACCGTACGCTTGCGTGTTTTGGCAGAGACCGCATTGATTATCGTTCGCAAAGATTGGGCCGTGCGTCCATGCCTTCCGATAATTTTGCCGATGTCTTCCTTGGCGACTGTAAGTTCCAGAACACAAGTTTGATCCCCGGTGATCTCATTCACCGAAACCTTATCAGGATGGTCGACGAGCGCTTGAGAGATGACTTTGACAAGTTCTTTCATCGTATCTGTCCACTTCTGTGAAGGTGAATTAAACGGATGAATTCTTTAACAGGGTCGATGCAAGATGGATTTAGTACGGCAACGCGTTTGTTTCGAGACGTATTTTTATAAGATACATTACCGGGATCTAATCCGGTAAAGCACTATGTGACTGCATGCACTAAGCCACAATTACAGGTGAAGGTCAAGACCATTTGAAAGGCCGCGTGCCCGATATCATCCCGGGCCAAAGAATTTATTTTATCGCAGAAAACCTGGTCCTCCCTCCGGGCTGCAGGCCTACGGGCCGGAAGCTGGGCCATGTCAGAGACAATCGGCTATGCCGTGAATCTATGTCCTGGAATGATGGAATAATGGAATGATGGAACACTGGGTTTAGCGGTATGGGATCGATTTTTAATAAGGATGGAACGGCTCACAATATTAAATCAGACCATCATCCGCTTTCGATTCTCAAAATTCCATTATTCCATTATTCCACAATTCCATCATGCCATTCGGAGTCTAAGGTAAAGGCCACTCCTCTGAGGTGAATTCAAAGCCTCTGGGCCCGGATTTTTATTCTTTTGCAGTGTGCGGGAAATATCCGGCAGGCATGTCAAAGAATGTAAAAGGTGGTTTTTCTGTATCGAAAAACCACCTTTAGATGCGCATATGAGTGTAGCCTCCCACCAACGCATCATTGCTTTGATACTTCGACATATTAGATGAATATATTAAGGCTTGTCCATAGAGTGAATGATTTATTTCGATGGGGGAAAATCCCGCAAAGTGGGCAATCGCCCCAATAATGATCGGATAATTTTAATCAAACAGAGAAAAACTCCGCCATCGGGGCTCGGAGGCCACTGGCTAGGCCGCAGACAAATGCCGCGGGGTGATGGAATGCTGCCATGGCCTGCTCCGCCGAAGCTGCTTCGGCTACGAGGGTGGGACTGGCAATTGTGGATTCATTAGGTTTGTTGTACCAGGGCGGGTCATTGATACATCATTCTTATGGTGAGCGAAGCGAATTAAGTTCCTCCATTTCACATTGCTTTGTGAACGTGCTTGAGTTAAGTATGTTTCTGTTCGCTACTCCAAAAACCTGGGCCTCATTCTTTAGACTTGACCTGTGCGCATCGTGCGTTATGCATTAAATATGGCGTTGCGATGCCGTGTAAATTGACAAATAATGTAAAACGAATATTTGTAGGAAGGAGAGAGCGATATGGAGATTACTCACTGGAAAGACTGTGATGATAAAAAAATCGAAAAGTTTCCTTACCGGGGCGAGATGCAGGATGTCATCGGCACCAGCGTGAGATGGCTGTCCAACTTTGGTGATGACGGCCACGGCTATCCCGAGTATGGATTGCGGCTTTTTACCATTCAACCCGGCGGCCGGATACCAATTCACAACCACTTTTACCACCAGACGATGTACATCGTCTCCGGGGAATTCGAGTGTTGGGAATTCGATCCGCAAACCGATGAACTGATAGAGAAATCCAGTTGCGGGCCGGGAACCTCCATCTACATCCCCAGCATGACCCCGCACGGAATGAAAAACACCAGCAGCGAACCATCGACATTCCTGTGCTGCATCTGCAACGTGTACGAAAAGGAGGAAATTCTTTGAGCCGGAGAGAGACAGATTGCCATCGGCCGTTGCTCATAATGAAGCAAAAACCGGTACCACACAGAAGATACCCACGGGGCGAGCACTTGGCCTCTGCCGCCCGGTTTTTGGCCTTTCCAATCGAGATCAGCTGTCGGTTTTGTTTGGAAGTTGTGAATGCAATGCGATCAGTTTTGAGATAATGTCTGATTGCACAAGAATTTGTCTTGTTATATACTGCCTTTAAACTTGAAGGTTGGATTGATCGTCTATACAGGTGAGGCGCCCTGTGAATATAAAACCGAGCAGCGCACAGTTCGAAAAAAAAGTCAGTGAATTAGTAGAATCAGGATCTGATGGCAATCAGGAAGCCTTGACCATTCTCAATTGCCTTCCCGAACAGGTGGTTTACCATGATTCGGAACTGAAGGTGGTTTGGGCCAATGCGGCGGCTTGCCGGGCGTTTGATACGACGCTTGATAATTTTGTCGGTCAGAAGTGCCACGAATTGTGGCAGCATCGCAGCCGACCCTATGGGACCTGTCATGTCGTCGACGCCCTTCAAACCGGCCGGAGTCAGAAAGGCGATATCATTCTGCCCGATGGAACCGTGCTTTCGGTAAGCTGTTATCCAATATTTGACAAAGATCAGAATATTCAGGGCATTGTCGAAGTTGCGGTCGATACGGCGGAACGCAAGCAAGTGCAGGAGACGATGAAATTTGCCCAGTTTGCCGTTGATCATGCGGTGGATGCTGTTTTCTGGCTGGATTACGAGGGACGGATCATTTATGTGAATCACGCGTCCTGTAAATCCCTTGGCTATTCCCGCGAGGAACTGCTTTCAATGACCATTCATGATGTCGATCCTCAATTCCCCAAGGACGTTTGGGGAAAACACTGGCGGAAAATAAAGAAAATCGGCTCTTTTACAATTCGATCCGAACACCGCAGAAAAGATGGACAAATATTTCCCGTAGAGGTCACCGGCAAACACCTTGAATTCGGCGGCCAGGAATACCACTGCTCATTTGCGCGGGACATCGGCATGCAACTGCAGGCCGAAAATGCGCTGATAGAAAGCGAAGAAAAATACCGCAAGATGATTGAACGTGCCAACGACGGCATCATTATCATCGTAGACAGCCGGATCGTATTCAGCAACCGGCGAATTACCGATATTCTCGGTTATCGTGAAGAAGAGTTGATGGGTACTGCTTTCATAGAACACATCCACCCGGATGAGAGAGACAAAGTGGTTGACCGATATCAACGGCGTCTGCGCGGTGAGAACGTGCCGGAGCGCTATGAAACAATTGCCAGACACCAAAACGGCCATTTTGTGAACGTTGAGGTAAATGCCGGGATTATCAATTTCGAAGGGGAAACCGGCAATTTTGTATTTGTCAGAGATATCACCAAAAGAAAACTGGCGGACAAGGCCCTGCGGGAATCCGAAGAAAAATACCGGCTTCTGGTCGAAAACGCCAATGATGCCATTTACATCATCCAGGATGACTTTTTAAGGTTCTGGAACCGCCAGACGGAGAAAATGCTCGAGTATCCGGCCGGTGAATTGGCCGCTATTCGTTTTACCGATTTTATTCATCCCGATGACAGGGCGATGGTCGTCGACCGGCATTACAGACGACTGCGCGGGGAGAATCCTCCGAGTACGTATTCATACCGCATTATTGCCAAAAGCGGCAGAGAATTATGGATCCAGATCAGCTCGGTGCGGATTACCTGGAAGGAGCGGCCGGCAACGCTCACCTTTCTGCGGGACATTACGGAAAGGAAGAAGCTTGAGGATCAGTTTCAAAAGGCGCAACGGATGGAGGCGCTCGGGACCCTGGCCGGGGGGATTGCCCATGATTTTAACAACCTGCTGATGGCCATTCAGGGCAACGTTTCCATTGCGTTGATGAGCATCGGCTCAAACCAGAAGATTCACAAAAAATTAACAAACATTGAATCTTATATTCAAAGCGCTTCGGAACTCACCAGTCAGCTGCTCGGACTGGCGAGAGGCGGTAAATATATGGTTCAGCTTACGAATCTTAACCAGCTGATCCAGAAAAACTCGCAGATGTTCGGCCGGACGAAAAAGGAAATAACCATTCGAAATAAATTGCAATCCGATCTGTGGTCCGTGGAGGTGGATCAGGGACAGATCGATCAGGCGCTGCTGAACCTGTACGTGAATGCCTGGCAGGCAATGCCGGAAGGCGGTACGCTTTACATCCGGACCGAGAACATTATCCTGGATGAAAACCGGGGCCTGTCGTATACATTGAAGCCCGGCAAATATGTAAAGATCGTTATTACCGACACCGGGACCGGCATGGACGAAGACACCCGCAGAAGGATATTTGATCCGTTTTTCACGACCAAAGGGCCTGGGAGAGGTACCGGGTTGGGATTGGCGTCCACCTATGGAATTATTAAAAATCATGAAGGCATCATCAACGTGTTCAGCGAGAAGGGTCGCGGAGCCAGATTTGATATTTATCTGCCGGCAACCGAAAAAAGGCCGACTGAAAATTTTGAGGCACCACCGAAGCTGTTAAAAGGTTCGGAAACGGTTCTTCTGGTTGACGATGAGCCGGCGGTTATCATGATCGGCCGTGAAATGATGGAAGAAATGGGCTATACGGTCATTACGGCTCAAAGCGGCAGTGAGGCCCTGGCAATTTATAAGCAGTATTACCGCCAAATTTCTTTGGTAATTCTCGACATTATCATGCCGGATATGAGCGGCGGGGATACCTTCGACTCTTTGAAAGAAATCAACCCGGATGTGAACGTGCTTTTGGCCAGTGGCTACAGCCTGGAAGGTGAGGCGGCTCATATTCTGCAACGCGGATGCCGCGGTTTTGTTCAGAAGCCTTTCAACCTGATACATTTCTCTCAAAAAATCAGAGAAATCCTCGACCGACCAGGGTAAGAATTTCTTATAATAGTTCAGCCAAAAAGGCACTAAGCTTTCTCCGAGTCTGCGCTTGGTAAAAGGAGCCACTGGCAATTGAAGATTGTAGATTGAAGAATGAAGAACTGTGGAGGTCGCTTTGCTCCGTCATTTTCAATCCCTGGCCCAAACTTGATTGATTGGGACCGGAGTTCCATAGGTCCCGGTCTTCGCCTGTCGCAATTACTTCATTCCATTCAACCGAATCGCGCTCTCCGAGGCGTAGGCTCTACGAGCCGGAGGCCAGGGCGGGCTTTGTGCCTTCGTGCCTTAGGGGCTGAACCTTTGTGAGATTTTAATGCATGGTCAAAGTTGCTCGCCGGGGGCTTTGCCTTTAAGTCCCGACAACGACTACCACAGTATCCGCTCGCGCAGCATATCGCAGTCTTTAAACAGGATAGCCTCAATACCCAGCTTTTCAGCCGCCAGCACATTTACCTGCATGTCATCCACCAAAACCGAGTTTTCGGGCGCGACGCCCATATCCTCGAGAATGTGCCGGTAAAAATCCGGTTTGGGTTTTGACACGCCGATTTTATTCGAGGCGAAAATTGCGTCAAATATTTCGTAATAGCCCTGCTGCGCGAGATAATCATAATGAACATCAAAAGTGTTGGTGCCACACACAACGGATGCATCATTTCTGAGCTTCTGAATGATCGCCACTACGCCGTAGTCGAAGCGTGGGCGGAAGAATTTTCCAAACAGCTCTTCGGCCACCGGCGTTCCGCACCGATCTGAATAAATTGCCCAGAATTCGTCAGCTGTGATCCTGCCCTCCATAAGCTTTTCAAGGGATTCGCCGGCGTAGGTATAAAATTTCTCCGATGTGACTTTCAGGTAATCGAACACATCCGGAAACACATCGGTATCGCAGGCGACCACGCCGCCCATATCGAAAATGTAAAGGGTCATCACGATTATCCCTTTCTGGCCGAAAATACGGCCGCCCCGCCGATAAAAGATCTGGACAGCTTAAAGAACAATATCAAAATGGGAATGCTGGCGATGGCCGCCACTGCCATCATGGCCCCTTCGTCCGTGTGTTTTTCGGCCGTGAAGCGAACGATATAAAGCGGTATCGTTTTCATCTCCTCGCTCTGGGCCACCAGCAGCGGCCACAGCAGGTTGTCCCATTGGCTCTTAAAGGTTAGAACCGCCAGGGTTGCCAGTGCCGGCACGCTGTTGGGCAAAATGATCTTGGTGAAAATCATCGGCTCGGTGGCACCGTCGATTCGGGCGGCATCCAGGATTTCGTCGGGGAAGGTGACATAATACTGGCGCATGAGAAATATACCGAAAGCGCTCACCAGAAACGGTGTAATCAAACCGGCGTAGGAATTCTGCAATCCCAGCTTGGTGATAATCAGATACAGTGGGATCATGATCACTTCAAAGGGTATCATCATGGTGGCCAGTATCATCATAAACACGACGTAGCGGCCCTTAAAACGATATTTCGCCAGACCGAACCCGGTCAGGGCCGCCAGTATCACCGTCGATGCCGTTACGGCTGAGGCCACGATCAACGAGTTGAGAATATTTCGAAGGTAAATGAAGCTGCCGTCATTGCCCCGAATGCCCTGCCAGTAGTTCTGCCAGTACAATCCTTTCGGTATCCAGCGGTACGGCATTTTCATGATATCGGCGGCCGGCATCACCGAGGCCGTGAACATGAACACGAAAGGTGCCAGAATGTACACGGCGGCGATGATGAGAAAGGTCCAGATAAAGATATCGATGATCACGGACCGCAAGCTGTTTTTCGTCTTTTTTCTTTTCAGATGTTGCACCACGGTGCTCCCTGTTTCAATAACTGACCTCATCAGGACGGGATGCCTTGAACTGCAGCCACGTAAAAAAGAGCATAATGCAAAAAAGTATGATGCTCATGGCGCTTGCCAGACCGATTCGGTGATCGCGAATGGCGGTGTGATACAGATTCAATGTTATGACGTTTATCGGTTCGATCGGCGCCCCTCCCTGGGTGAAGAGATACTGGGTGCTGAATGTTTTCAAGCACTGGAGCATCGACATGATCGAAACCAGGATGGTCGTGGGTTTCAAAAGGGGTAGGGTTATGTACCAAAAGCTCGTCCAGGCGTTAACTCCGTCGATCCTGGCTGCTTCGTATATGCTCTGCGGAATCGAGGCCAATCCCACAAGAAATATAATGGTGAAATAGCCGACGTATTTCCAGGAATATACCAGCATGGTGGATATCTGAACCATTACGGAGTTGGCCAACCATTTGTGATCGACACCGGGGGTGTTCATGATCAAGTTTAGCAGCTGATTGCTCAACCCCCGGGGATCGAACATCAGCAGCCAGACGGCGGCTACCACAACGGATGACAAGACCGCCGGCGAGTAATACGCCATCTGGAAAAATTTTTGAAATCGTTTGCGGGAAATGATGAGCATCGCAAAGGTAAGACTGAAAATGACCATCGGTATGAAGGTCCCCAGAGTGAAAACGATGGTGGCCCGAATCGAGTTCCAGAAGTCCGGGGATTTGAGCAAGTATACGTAATTGTCGAGCCCGATGAAAGTAGGCGGTTTCAGAGACAGCAGTTTCTTCTTGAACAGGCTGGTATAAAGGGCGTTGATAATCGGATAGAAGCTGAAGAGCGAAAAAAAGATCAAAGACGGAAAAATGAATACCCACCCCCAGCGCGCCTTTTTGTGTTCGATGCCGCGGTGCAATCTAGGTCTTTGCATGGGTTGCATGCCCCCTGGCAAAGAAAACAGGAATGGGCCGCAAGCCCATACCTGTTCTCATAACCGAATGCGTCGTTATTCCTCGAGCGTTTCCTGCACTTTTCTTCTCAGCTTTCGCAGCGCATCTTCCGGCGAGGCACCGGACAGCATTACCGATTCGACCGCCCCACGGATGTGCTGCTGTATCTTGGCGCTGTTTTCCCCGTAATAGACCACATGGCCTCTTTGCATATCTCCCTTGAAAACGTCCGAGTAAGGCATGGATTTGTATGTTCCCGATTCCATGAGCTTGACCGTGGGCTGGATGAGACCGACCTTGGAAAGATATTCTTCAGGATGGCTAAGCATGTACCCGATAAACTTCCAGGCCATCTGCTGATTTTTTTTGGACTTCTGGGCATTGACCACGAAATAATGCCCGTAATAGGCACCTGCTACGTCTTTTACAGCGTTTTTAAACTTCGGGTAGGGAACGACCCGCCATTCCCCGCTGTTATAGAACTCGGGGTTGTCTTTTCGGATCCTCCCCGCCTGGTAGAGACCGGAAAGACACATGCCGATATCGTTGTTGTCTTTATTAAAAAGCTTGCGGGCATTCGTATAGGTTGGGGAACCCAGGTTTTTACCGTTCGGTCCCCAGTCTTTCATAAAAGACAGAAATTCGACCCAGGCCCGATCGTTGATGATTGCCTTTTTGCCGTCGTCACTGATGAGTTTGCCGCCCATCTGCTCCGCCATGGGAACCATGGAAACCAGATAATAGGGGTAGCGAAAGTCAAATCCGCGGCGTTGGATGATTTGGCCCTCACGAATGGCGATTTTTTCCGACACCGTAACCATTTCTTCCCAGGTTTTGGGATAATCGGTGTTCGGATCGAGTCCGGCATCTTTAAATACCCGATCGTTGATGTAGAGACACCAGTTCGTCAGTTCCAGCGGAAGCCCGTAGAGTTTGCCCTCGTAGGTGACCGGATCGAGTACTTTTGATATGTATGCATTGTAAATCGCCTTCTCGCTGGGAAAACCGGCCGCCCGGTAGTCGACCGGCGCCAGGCGGTTGTTCACGATGTAGGCGTATTCGTCTTCAATTTGCAGGTTAAAGATGTCCGGTCCCTGGTTTGCGGCAAAGGCCGTTAATATCAGCTCCGCCATTTTCTTGGAGGGATTGGTTGTTCTTTTTATTTTTACATCCGGATTGGCCTTTTCGAATTCCTGAATGTATCTGGTTTCGATTTCCGTGCGGTTGGGATCTTCATGAGTCCAGTAGGTTATTTCAATTTTGGCTTTGGCGGTATCGGCCGCTACGGGGAGAAATAGCACGGCGATGAGGATGATACAAAGTTTTCTCATGGTGGCACCTCCTTTGGAGTGTTTCCGGTTGGAGAAACCCGATGCGGTTGTTTTAAATACATCCGGGCTTCATTTCGTTTATGCTGGCGAAGATCACAGGCTTGCGGCTAGAATCTTGTGAAGGTTCAAACAAGCCTCCGGAATGGTTTCAAAACCTTCGGAGGCCAGTATGCGGGATTTTTAGCAAACATCCTTTCATAACTCACCTCACAGGGTTGGAATGATGCTGTCGGTTGATTTGCCTTGGCCTGAATACCCTATCTGCCACGGGCTGCAGGGATGATCAGGCTTCGCCAAAGGCTACGACCTGACAAGTCAGACTTCGCCAGAGGCTACGCCCCGACACGTCAGACTTCGCCGGAGGCTACGACCCGATAAGTCAGGCATCGGCGGAGGCTTCGATCCAATGAAACGGCAAGGTAAACTGCGCACGCATGTCCATTGAAGTAATGTCGGAGTCGGTAACTCATTTGAGCGAAGTCGGGTTAGGCTTCGGCGCAGCTTGCAGCGCCACAGCCTGTAAAGACGGCAGCGGGCTCTGCGCTGATAACCCTCCATTGTGGACTGTGGGCGGCTTCATTTCCGGTTGAGCACCCGCTGTTTGTTTGTCTACCTTATTCTGAACGCCGCTGTCAAACAAGATTTTTACATTCCAGCTGTACCGGATTTGTACCCAACGCCTTGCAATCGGTTGCATTTGTCGCCACGGTTTTCATGCGGCAGTGTCGAACGGATCGGACCATATTTTGGTATATACCCGAAGGAAACCGCTTTATCCGTTTACAGCCAATCCCCCTGCAGTACAAACGCCGACCACAAGTAAGGATCAGCATGTCCTTGGGCAATCAAATCTAGCTTGGCTTTGCGAAGCGCAGACGCCTTGTTCATATTCTTGCGGGTCAGGTTTTCGTAGAAGCGGTTCATCAGCAGTGAGGTGGGGGCATCATCGATAGGCCAGAGGGTTGTCAACAGCGACGGCGCTCCAGCCACGAAAAATCCGCGGACCAGCCCGATCAGTTCGTCTCCCCCGCTGAGTCTTGCCAGGCCGGTGTCACAGGCCGAAAGGGTTACCAGGTACGGCGTGAACTTCATGCCCATGATTTCGGTTACGGTCAATGGGCAGGCTTTGCCGTTCGATCCGGTAACGATAAGGGCCGAGTCCAGGGGCCGGACAGGATCATATACGCCATGGCAGGCAAAGTGGACAACGTCGCCCTCTGCAATCGAAGCCCTGATACTTTCGGGTGTGACCTCGGTTCCGATCAAAACTTTCGATCGGGCAAACAGCGTCTGAAGTTTTTTAACCTCGTTGCGGGCGTATTTCAAATCACCCAGCGGATCACCGTATGCCACCAAATCTTGTTTGAGACCGCTGTTTTTGGACTTGCAGTATTTTAAAACATTCAGCGACGGAACATAGGAAATCGCATACTTTTCGACCAGGTATTTTCCCTGATCGTCTTTGAGCGCTTCGAAAGGCAGGAAATGCAGAACATTGTGCGGCACGATGATCAGATGCCGGGCCTTGATGTAGGTCTGCACCGGTTTGATCAAAGTGTCGTACAGACTATTCTTTAGTGGTTCGAAGGCCAGACCCGATTGTTCCAGCAGGGTAAACGACACGTTCCCTTCTTCGGACTGATTGAAAAGAGCTTTGGCTGTGAGCAGCCCCAGGTTGGTGTCAATAAGCATCTCCTCGATGAAGCTGTTGGCCCGCGCACCGGAGCGGTCATGGGAAACAATCGTTTGCGACCCTCCGGGCTCGACGCTTCGGTGTAGGGGCTTTTCACTGGATTCCAAAGGCGGGACAAAATTCAGGTTTGGGAAAACACCGACCCCATGATTGGCAAATCGGTCGACTCTGGTCACCGAGATGATTTCAAGCGGGATGGGCAGATTGTTTTTTATCACCAGTGCGTCCCGGTTATTTGCCAAGTCCCAGTTAAGCGTTATTCCTGCTGCTGCTTTGCGAGGTTCATCCGAACTTTTGCCCTGGATCTGACGGCGGAACCGGTACACACTGTCGTAAAGACCCATTCTGGAGGTCTTATTGACTTTTACTGTTTTCTGGTTCTTTGAAAACAGATTGATGTACAGGGCATCGTCCGAAAGATAGTAAGAAAGCACCGCGGTATTGTCCGGAATCATCCGTTCAATGTCCTCTAGATTCGGCACATCGACTGCAACCAGAGAGTGCAGTTCCGGTTGGGTGTGCTTAAGTTTCCTGAGACCATTCGAAAGTTCCTGCGGTACAACATTGATCGCCCGTGTCACACTGACGCCGGGTTGTAAGGTCGCCGATTCGGCCGTTGTTTTTCTTTGTTCGGCCGCCATTTTTAACACCGGTTCATTTATGGAACCGATACCCTGGGCCATAAGGTCTACCATGCCTCTGGACTTGGCGCGTTCCATGGCCAGGAGATTCGGTTCCGGATGGTATGAACTCAGCTCAAGAAAGCGTTCATACAGGTGCTTGTTGGCGGCAAGATAATTCATCTTGTGCGCTTCAGTGGAGAAGGTGGACCGGGAGGACTCTCTTTCTGCCAAAATCTTTTCCAGATGGGACCGGGCTTTGGCACGATCGCCTTTTTCCTCATAATATTGCGCAAGCTCGATATCGCCCATGTGCGAATATAAAAGCCGGTTCATAAATTGAAAAGCGGCTGTTTGCGGATCGGAGGGTGTTACGGAAAGCTCCGTTTTGATATCTCTCCAGAGCGCCGGCGCATGTTCACTGCCGAGGCTGGTAAGGATGTCCGCCCTGAGGATCCGCCAGGCGAGCGGTGGTTTTTCGGATTTGAAGACGGGATTATATTCAGGTCCACTTGCTACATAGGCACCATTTTTAGTGTTATATTTTAATTTTTCACGATTAGCGAAGGCCAGGCAGGCGTGCTCTAGAAGTAATTCGGCTTCATCCGATCGTCCGAGCTTGTGAAGCATCGACGCTTTCAAGGCTTTGCCCCAGGGAGTCAGGACATCGCGGGAGTAGTAATTGATAAAGCGATCGATGTCGGCGGCAACCGCTTGATTACCCTGAGATTTGTAAATGTTGTAGTTTTGTTTGGCCAGATGCAGCCAGGGATCGAAAGAAATAAACAGGGCCACCCATTGGTCGATCATTTCATCCAGCCCCAGAGTATCCTTAGAGTGATATTTTTTTAGGATTTTCCCTTCCAGCGCGGCTGCTCTCGCCTGTAATTTTAATTTTTGGTTCTCTTTTTGGTGAATTTCGTTCTCTTGCTTTGCCTGATTTTTTGCTTTTGCGTCCGAATAACCCTGTTTTTTCAACTCGGCAGCCCGCTTCTTTGTCGTTTCCTGGGTTGCTTTCTGCTGATACTCTGCGGCTTCCTTGCGGGCGATGACTAAATTTTTTTCTGCTTTTTCGGCTTTATCAGATTCGCCCGCAGCTCGGTAGCAATTTGCCAGGACACTGTAAATTATTATTTGGTCATTTTGGAACAGCCACATCCGCTCAGCCGCTGAGGCGCGCCGGATGTTCTGCGCCTGGCTCAGCTTCTGGCCGCTGCCGGTGTCATCCAGGTTCAGCAGGCCGATCTGATTGATTTCTTCGATGAGCTGCAGCCCTTGCCGGGCATGCATCAATGCTTGATCATAATCCGGTTTTAGGCGATAAGCACTTGCCAGAAGCTTGATCACACGGAGCTGCGTTAATTTCAAACCTTGCGATATTAACCGATCTTCGTATTTATTTTTAAAATCGAGCAGGATTTGGATCTGTCTTTCTTTGTCACCGGCTGTCTGTGCGTTCCATGATTCCTGCTGCGCTTTATGATATTCTGTACTGATCGCCGGGCTGCGGTGCCGCACTCTCTTTTTTCTGACACAGCCCACATTGACGAACAAGATTGTTAACAGAAATACCGATACAAGTATCAAAGATAACTTTTTCATATTTTCCCCCGTTTATCGACCTAATATCGCAAATGGAAATACAGCCTCCCTTTGAAAACAGCCTTCCTCTGTTGATAATGCTGTCACCGATAGCAATGTTACTCTGTTCTGCCTGCAGGCAATGCGATGGACAGATCCGGCGGATGAGTCTTTGTTAAACCGATCTTATGATGGAAACAAGTGGCAGGAAAACTGAGACGGTTAAAAAGTTTAATGAATTATATCATTTTAAAAGTGGTTGTTCAAACCTGTCATTGAATCTACGAACTGCCCCCTTGAGCCTTCCACACCTCCGGAGATGGTTTGTTCATGGCGTAATATTCGATTCTGTACGGGGTGACTTTGCAGACCACAAGATTCGGATCCTCAGGGCTTTTGAAAACCGGCTCCAGCATGTCGTACCATACCGCCTTTTTTGTTTCGGCGTCTTCGAGGATTGCGGCTCGCCCTTGAATCTGCAGCCAGGATGCGGCCGCCATGTCGGTGGCGCCGAGCACCAGATGCACTTCAGGATTTTTGACAATGTGTTTAATCTTGCGCGAGTTTTTGAACGTGGCCAACCAGATGTTCAATTGCGCATCGGCTTTGATGACGACATACCGTACCCAGGGCGCACCGTCTTCGGTAACGGTCGCAAACGAGGCCAGGGTATGATCGGTCATTTTGGCATGAATTTTTTCTTTAAGATCGCTCATGATCGCTCCTGCTGGATGCAGTTGAAGCTGTATAAATTAATACAATAATTCGTGCGCCGATGCCTGTAAAGGTCTGATCGAGATTGACCTTTCCTTGGGGTGTCTCCTGGTATACAACCGAGCTCAATACACGCAAGAATCCAGCCACGACGAATTTCAGGTACGTGATTCACCTTGAGATTCTGCAGCTTAGCTTGGATCGATAAATGGCATGGTTTTGGGAGTGGGGTGCTTATGGCCGCAACCTAAATTTGGTTGCCGAAAGGATACCAAAATACTGGCTTTAGGTGTATAGGAACGACCTACGCCGCTTGGGTAATAATAAAGGCCCAACCGGCGGTGCCGCATGCACGCGGCTGCTAACACCTGCCTTTGAGGACGCACATTTTTACGTATTTTTGTTCCGCGGCCTGGTAGTCCTCCGGTGAATAATGATTCAAGTTTTCAGGGATACGAAATTGTTCCCGGTAGCGGCGGATCAGCATTTTAAGCCCGTTGTTTTCTTTCTTGGATTTTTCCATTCTTACCTGGTGTGCAAATTGGTTGGATTTGGTTTTCTGCAATAATGCCGGACTGAATTTAACCAGCTGGCAGAAAGTGCACCGTTAACAGTTCAAAATCGGGTTGATCCCAGAAGGCGAGTAAGGATTCTATGGGAGATTTGATTTGCCAGCCAGCTCATTACTCTTTTTACAGTAAATATTAACTTTTTCGCTTTGCTTAGCCCTCCTTTGGTATTGTGTTAAAGTAGGAAGCATTTTGTGTGCCAAAAATAGAGACGGTGTTATTAGTAAAAATATCAAAAGGATAGATTTAAGCGGCGTCTCGGAATATGATAAAATTGGGAAATTGACCCCACAAATCTGTGAATTTTTTTTCATATCGAATGGGTATCTGTTACATAACGCATGGCGATGAAAAACGGTAAAACTATAGCCGTAGGCTTTCCAAGGATTTCTTGAAGCAAACCGGAAGGCGAAAATGACATTTAGAAGCGATAACATCGTCTGGATTCAAGGCAGGGACTTTTAAGACATTTGTCTGTTGAAATAAAACGCGGGAGCGGCTTAGTGCTTCGATTCGCAATTACTATGACGTATTGTCAGAGTAAGAATCATTAATATTGCTCACTCGGCTCGGCTGCTTTCGACAGGCTCAAGCCCTGAGCTTGCCGAAGGGAGCTCGTCGCAGGCAGCACTAAGTCCTGAGAAAATAAATACGCTATCATATTTATGAATCGAAGGACTTAGCTAAAATTCGGCGATCAGATAATCCCGAAAGATAAAAAACTCGTATCCACCGCTGATTGATTGCACTTTCAGAATACCGTCATCATATTCTTCAAGTACCCTGACATAGATGCTGCCGTTGGGGATGTGGGCTCGCCACTCGCTTAACATTTCCTTGTAGGCGTCATAATCCTTCTCGCGAAGATAATTTATCATGACGTGGAAATCATTATAGCTAAAAGTTATGACAGCCTCTTCCAACGTCCAGAAATACTCGCCCTCATACCCGCCCAGCTTTGCACCGAACACATTGCCGGTTAAAATGATCATCCAGATTATAGCGGCGGTCACGATATTCTTTAGCATACACTCTTCCTTACGACAACGTTGAATTGCAGACTTTAATCCAGGACAGGTCCATCCGGACGCTGCACCCGGGCCTGGTGATATTATCGGACCTCGGCCATTCAATCTTTAACAATTCTTATCCGGTTATAGCGTTTGTCATAATAACGTTCCGATACCGGTGGCTTTACGACATGTTCCGGACCATCTCGACGTTTATGGCTTGACGCAAACGCTATATTTTTTTTAATTTGAGTGGTGAATCTTCAAACGAAATTGTCGCAAGTTGTTGTTCGCTAAAATGTGTGGGGATCGACATGCTATGCGGGAAAAACGGGGCAGGGGGATTTGATAACCAGGACCATCTCACCAAGTTTCTGGCGTTCGCTATAAACAGTATTTGGAGAAAGTTGCATGCAGACAGAATCAGCGGACGGATGAAAGATCTCCGGAGCCGGCAGAGCAGCGGGGGCGTCCGGATGCCGGCCCTAGATTCTGATTTCGACCCTTTTTTTCAGGTAACGCTTCACATCGCTGATCGGGACTTCTCGGCGGTGGAATATGCCGGCGGCCAGAGCCGATTCGGCTGCGGTTGCTGTGAAAACTTCGTAGAAATGCTCCACACAACCGGCACCGCTGGACGCGATGACCGGAATCGAGACAGCATTTGCGATCGCGTTGATTAGTTCGATATCAAATCCCAGGTTGGTTCCGTCCCGGTCGATGCAGTTGAGCAAAATTTCTCCTGCCCCCAGCTTTTCACAGATACGGGCCAGGGTCACCGCGTCCAGATCCCGGCCTTGCCGGCCGCCTTCGATGGTGCATTGATACCAGCAATACCGTTCACCCTCGGGTCCGGGGGTGGCGGTTTCGATCACCGGGTGCCTGACAGCGTCCGGTGACGAGACATAAACCCTTCTGGGATCAATGGAGACGACCACAGCCTGGTTGCCGTAAACGCGAGAGATCTCTTCAATGGAGCTGTTGCCGGTCCTGCGGCCGGTCTTCAGATATTCTTGGGCAATCAGGACCGCATCGCTGCCGATGGAAAGTTTGTCCGCGCCGGACCGGAAATACTCGGCGGCGATCTCCAGGGCAGTGTAATTGCGCCCGTTCCTGTCTGTGAAATCCCTGATCCCGCCGCCGATGGTCAGCGGCACGAAGACATTCTGGGACGTTTGCTTCAACACCTCGAGCATCGGCATATCCTCCAGGGGAAAATCCCGGAAGCCGGTAATGTTCAGAAATGTGATTTCGTCGGCCCCTTCCTGGTAGTAACGCCTGGCGAGCTCGACCGGTTTGCCGAGGTTGCGCACAGCGCCGTTTTCCCTTACATCGTACCGATCGCCTTTGGTTACCACAAGGTCCCCCTGGTCGTTTGAGCGGACATCCAGGCAGGCAATGATCCGTTTGGCCAGCCGGGTACCGCCTGTCGCAGGTGCCGGCCGGTTTTGCTCGGCGCTGTGTTCAAGAAAATTTTTCAGTATCTGCAGCCCGGCCCTGCCGCTTTTTTCCGGGTGAAACTGAGTGGCGATAATATTGTCTTTCTGAATACTGCTGACAAATTCGTAGCCGTAGTCGGTGGTCGTCAGGACATCGGCGTCATTGCTCGGCGCCACGTGATAGGAATGGACAAAATAGAATTTTTCATCACCTCGCAACCCGTTGAAAATGGGCGAGGATTGATGGATGTTTAGCCCGTTCCAACCGATATGCGGGACGGAAAGGTCGGTCTCGAAACGTTTCACAAACCCTGGGAGAAAGCCCAGGCCTTTTAGATCCGGCGCCTCCTGGCTGTTTTCGAACAGGGCCTGCAAACCCAGGCAGATTCCCAGAAACGGCCGGCCCGAATGGAGATAGGTCTTCAGAGGTTCGACATAATTCTTTTGGTTCAGAATGTGCATCATACTGCCGAAGGCGCCCACTCCCGGAAACACTATTTTTTCAGCGGAAAGAATGTCCGCGCTGCTGGCAACTACTTTGACAGTTTCTCCCAGGCTCTCGATGGCATTGATGATGCTTCTGACATTGCCGGCGCCGTAATCCAACATCGTGATCATCTTTCCCCGTTACCTTTCAATTAGACTTCGTAGCATATTGGAATTTAGGCAGTTAAATAAAAAAGGCAAAGCCTTATTCGGCTCTGCCTGATCGATGGTTGTATCCGTTAGGCTGCACAGATTTACAGTGTTATCTTTTCAGATGTCGCCAATATTCGGCTTTCAGACTTGCAATAGGCAATCCACTAAATTTCTTCATCAACACCAAGTAAGTCCCTGTCATCGAAAAAGAATTCGATAGGGGAGGGTTCTTCAGTTTCATACAGATCGATAACGTTGTCAGCGATGACGTCGGCACACGGACTGATCGGATAAAAATAATCGCTTCTGAGTTCAGATATCAGCATGTCTTTGCCACCGGCAACGGCTGATAGAATGTCTTCGCTGTCATAAGCCTCATTGTTGAGCAGAACGAAGTCCTCCTGGTTCAGTTGCGTAAAATCGGCGTCTTTCACAACCCGTTTTGTGACGGCAAATTCCTCTATTTTTAGTCGGTTGGTTGTTGGATCTATTGATATCCGGTACTTTTGCAGCATACAGTCTCCTCTCAAAAAACAGGCAGAGCCGTGGATGACTCTGCCCTAATGTTTATGTGCTCATAATTTAATCTGGACTTCAGCCATAAAAAACCGCTTCCCAGGGGGTTTGTATTTTGTACATATTTTAGAGGGATGCCTTGGGAAAGGTTTAAAAATGGCAGCGAATCCGGCAGATGGTCGTTTAAAAACGAATCCCAGAAAAGATCCTAATAAATGTACAAAAGAGGTGGCAAATATGACGCCTCATGGTTGAAACACGTGCGCAACAAATATTACCTAAACTATCCCAGGCAAAATGTCAAATGAAACCTTTAGGCGCTCGTGGCGGTCTTCATGTTGGCGAAATGTTCGCCGGCGGATTGAAAAATAACATATTCGATGAGTTGCTGGACGCTCACGTCACCGCCGGTTGCTTCAATATAGCCTTTGCGGGCAAGCTCATCCTCATTAAGTCCGGCCACAAAATCGGACAGGGCTGCCCCGTTTTGGCGCAGGACACCCAACACTTCTTCGCGGGTGCAATCCGCATGCTCCCGGGCGTGCTCATTGGCCATTGCAAAAATTTTATCCATGGTGAGATTCGGCAGCTCTTCACCGTTGATGATCATCTTTGACAGCCGGATCATATCCAGGTGACCGGCGCCGATGTGACGTGCAGTTACACCGACCGACCACTCTTCCCAGGTACACACCTTGTGCCAATCCTCTGCGGATAGTTTTTCCACGAAATCAATTACTTGATTGCTGAACACTTGCAACCGTTCCGATAGGTCTTTTGCTTGTTGGCTCATAATATTTTTCCTTGTGAATTATTCGTTTTATAATAACATTTTCTCAAGTGTTTGGCCGGCAGCTTTTACACGCTCATACTTCCTGCAGCCACTTTAGCGCCTCCGCGGCCTGGGATCGATCGAAATAGGCAGTTTCGATTCCGCCGAAAAGACCGAAGAGCCCGACGCTTGTCCGCTCCCAAGATTTGCTGCCGATGATCGCCAGACGTTCGATGTGATCGGCATGAAGCCTGGCAAATTGAAGATTCTCGAAAAGGGACTCCGGGCTTCGCGCCGGCAGTCGGGTGTCGATTGTCAACAAAAGCCTTATTTTCCCGCCCGCGGCAACGATGCTTTCCTGCAGCATTTGACCCAGCGCTCTGGTCTGGCGGTCAATCATGCGATCGAATATTTTTACGGCGACAATGTCGCCGATTCTGCTAACAAGCTCCCTGCCCATGACTGCCTAAATCGTTGGTTGAGAAATGTACAGATAAAATGAAATGTCAGATCTCGTAAGTAACCTTTAAAATGAGTTAACTTGTTTGGACACTATCTATGTATAGTAGCGCCAAATTGAGAGATTTAGGAATTGAGGGATTGGGGGATTAAAGGATAAAATTAATAATTTAAAATAGGTAGAATTCTTTCAATTCCTCAATTCCTAAATCTCTTTATCTGACCCATGTTCGATTCTGCGACATTTAAAGGAGATATAGTCAATAGTTGTGTATGAAGAAATTAGGCGGCAATCCGTTTTTCTTCGACACCATTGACAAATTTAACTCCTCTAATTACTTCTGCCAGGCGTTGCGGATGGTGAAGT
>Ga0126326_1000116_pt1 | contig 42770 bp, 29 predicted proteins | sample InaspJWI67metaG_FD_94485 | JGI IMG/M metagenome (GOLD analysis project Ga0126326, IMG submission 94485) | Marine gutless worms symbiont microbial communities from Oahu, Hawaii - Inanidrilus sp. 1 OAHU.JWI-67 metaG | ecosystem: Host-associated > Annelida > Digestive system > Unclassified | place... | reverse complement strand
TTATCCTGGTTCATGGGTGGTGTATCCTTTCCTTTTTAGTGTGGCCGGTTGACTGCTGCTAACAATCTACCGGTGGATACACCGCCTTTTCCTTTAAACACAACTTTTAAATATAACTCATTTGGTTTTTATCGGATCAATATTCGATGTTGGACGTTCGATGTTCGACCTGCCCGCAATGCCTTGAAACCGGTATGAGGCAAATTTAATCTTTTGATTTATATATCCATGTTTACACCAAGCTAAAGCACTATGCATGGCAGGCGGGTGTTCAAGTTTTCAGAGAAATTCCCACAGTCCCCCGGGTGTAAAAATTATTTAGCGCTTATAAGGTGGGTCCCGCATCAGTAGCGAAACAATATGTTGTCAGCCGAAATAAAATGGCTCCTGCCGGTGCTTTTGCCCGCAAAAGCCATCTTGTCCAAATTGAGAAAGACCAAGATTGAATCTTACGCTTTTAATATGGTATAATTTTTTTATTGCACCCATAAGATGATCCTGGTTATAAAGAACAAGTGTCATCCTACCATGTCTTCTGCTTCATTTGTTTTCGGAGAATACAGCCATGGAACAAAAAAAAGAAGTCTTAAAGATCCTCATTGTCGATGACAACGAGCTCGACCTGGAACTGCTGGAAGCAATCTTGGTGAAACTTGGATTTCAAAACGTTATAAAATCCTACAGCGGTCAAGAGGCGGTCAGGTTAGCAAAAGAACATCAGCCGGATTTATTCTTAATTGATATTAACATGCCGAAAATGACCGGTGGAGAATTTCGAAGGCTGTTAAAAGAGAATCCACTTACCAGAAATATTCCTGTGATCTTTATTTCCGGGATGATCTCCAAGCAAGAAGAGAAGGAACTCGGCGGGCGATTTGCAAGCGGAGATCTCATCATTGCCAAGCCATATTCAAAAGAAAGGATTGCTCAGGCAATCGAGGTGGCCTTGAAAAAGGCTTCAGACAGTCAGAAAAAATAGATAACACCGTCCTTTCAATTTTGCATCATCGAACGAAGCCACTTTTAATCTCAGCCAGTGCATCTTTTCAACTACCGGCCACCGATTAGTACCAGTCAATATTAAGCGAATTGCCGGATTGACATTACAATCTTCATTCTGTATTTGGTATATTACCGGATGAAGCCGGTTGAGGGCTGGTCCCGCACCCGCAGCGGCACAATATATTGTTACTCACTCCCTGTTGTCCCATAGCCCTCTCAATTTTGGCCTTGTTGCCAATCCGCCCTCAAAAAGCGAATTTTTAATCTTTCCCTTTCTGATCGATCCTGAGAAGGACAAAATCAATGCATAATAAATCTCAGTTTTTTGCCAAAATTGTCTCCCGGGTCAAAAACTTGCTTTCGCCACCGGTTTTTGAAAACGAAGAAAAAACACGGATGGCCAGAATTCTCGGTATCATCCTGTGGGCCATCATTGCAGTGGTGGGTGCCTTGATAGTCACCTGGCTGGTAACGGGCAAATCCGATGAATTAGGACCCTACGCTTTTGTGGCCAACGGTATAATTATATTTGTTTCTATCGGCCTGCTATTTTTAATCCGCAGCGGTCATGTAAAACCGGCCGGCTTGATGTTTGTCATATTTTTATGGGTCAATGTCACCTTTCAAGCCTTTACTTCCGACGGTGTGCGTGGATCGGCAGCCATTATCTATATGACGATTATGGTGCTTGCCGGGCTTTTGGTGGGCTGGAAGTCAAGTATCGGTTTTGCTGTTTTAAGTACGATTTTTATATGGCTTCTGGCCCACGCTGAAATAATCGGTTTTACCGTTTTTCAGCTTGATACACCCTACATGGTAGCCATGGAAGCAACCGGAATGTTTATCTTGACCGCCATATTTCTCACTTTGACCACCACCGGCCTCAGTACAGCCCTGCAGAGGGCTCGCCGAAGTGAACAATCCTTAAAAGAGAGCAATCTGGCCCTGCAAACTAACCTGGCGGAGCTGGCCCAACGGGAAGAAGAGTTGCGCGAGAGCGAAGAACGCTTCAGAGTGTTATTCGAGCGTGCACCGGATCCGTTTTTTATTATGAAAACCGACGGTGTTCTGGTTGGCGGCAATAATGCCGGCGAGAAATTTACCGGCTACCGAGATGAGGAGCTGGCTGGCAAAAATATTCTGGAAATAGGTCTTATTTCCGATGAAGATCTGCCCAAAGCCGGCAGTTTTCTGAAAAGAAGTCAAAACAGCGAGCCGACCGGGCCGAATGAATTTGCCCTGCGCCAAAAAAATGGCCGGCCGATTTTTGCGGAATTATCAACCCATCCGGTCAACATAAAAGGTGAAAAATTTGTACTGGGCATTGCCAGAGACATCACTTATCGCAAAAAAGAAGAACAGGAAAGAAAGCGACTTGAAGATCAGCTTCAGCAGGCCCAAAAAATGGAAGCCATTGGAACCCTGGCCGGCGGTATCGCCCACGACTTCAATAACGTTCTGGGAGCTGTCATGGGGTATACGGAGCTATCCCAGCACGAAGTTAAAAAAGATTCCTTACCCTACCAGTATATGCAGGAAGTTCTGCACGCCGGAAAGCGCGCCAAAGACCTGGTCAAGCAAATTCTCACCTTCAGCCGCCAAACCGACCAGGAATACACACCGATTCTGGTAAAGATGATTGTCAAAGAAGTCGTCAAGCTTCTCCGGGCATCATTGCCCGTAACCATCGATATCAATCAAAATGTCCAGAGTGATGTCCTGGTAATGGGAGATCCGACCCAGATTCACCAGGTAATCATGAACCTGTGCACCAATGCCGGCTATGCCATGCGGGATCAAGGCGGCCGATTGACCGTCAGCCTGGCGCAGGTGGAATTCGACGAAGCTTTTATTGGCAACCATCCGAATTTTAATTCCGGGCCATATCTAAAGTTGACCGTCAGCGACACCGGACCGGGTATTGCAGAGAGTGATCTCGATCGAATCTTCGAACCTTTTTTTACCACCAAGGAAAAGGGTGAAGGCACCGGCATGGGCCTGGCAATGGTCCATGGTATTGTTACCGGTCATGGTGGTGATATTTTCGCGCGCAGTGAGCCGGGACAGGGGACGACCTTTACGGTTTATCTCCCGGCCGTGGAGACAAGAATTGAGTCCGACACCAGGGTTGAATTACCGCTTCCTTCCGGAACCGAATCCATTTTATTTATCGATGACGAGCTTTCTCTGGCAAATGCCGGAAAACACATGCTCGAATCTCTGGGCTATGATGTTGTCATGCGAACCAGCAGCCTGGAGGCCCTCGAGTTGATTATATCCCGACCCGACAGGTTTGACCTGGTAATTACCGATCTGACCATACCAGGCCTGACCGGCGACGATCTGGCCCAAAAACTCATGGAAATCAGATCCAATCTTCCAGTCATTTTGTGTACCGGATTTAGTGCCAGGATGAATGAAGAGAAAGCGCTAGCCCTTGGTATCCGGGCGTTTGTAACCAAACCGGTGCTCAAAAGGCAGATCGCGGAAACCATTCGAAAAGTTTTAGATCAGGATAAAAGCTAGGGTTGCACGCCCTAGATTATTAAAACTTGGAGTTTTCATGTTATGGCTCATTTTGATTTTGGAGAGATCCATTGAAATTAATTCATCGGCGCCTGCAAGCTGTTTTAGGAAAATTAAATACCGATTGCTAACTTGACAATATTGGTCTCTCCTCTTAAGTTCAAAATGGTATAGAGGTAGAATATAGCTCATTCCACCCTCAAATTTGTCCATCCGATTCTCACAAAAATTCTGCTTAATTACTTTGAAACAATTATTCCCGTTTAAGCGATAGTATCTCTGATTTAATCCGATCTAAGCTTTGTCGGAACAGAAAATGAAATGCTCCAGTTGCCAAATTGAACATCCCGTGGATGCTCTGTTTTGTATGAAATGCGGTACGAAGCTGGAAAGAAATTGTCCCCATTGCGCCACTCATTTACCAAAAGAAGCCCTCTTCTGCATGAAATGTGGGAAAAATCTGATTGCCGAAGACACTCCTGCCGAAAAATCTCAAGAGAAGACAGCGGCCGAAGCTGAGCGCCGACAATTGACGGTGATGTTTTGCGACCTGGTAGGTTCCACTCCGCTGTCGGCGCAGTTAGACCCCGAAGATTTGCGCGAAGTGGTTCGCGTGTACCAGGAAACCTGTGGCAAGGTCATCCGCCGCTTCGAGGGGCACATCGCGCAGTATCTGGGTGACGGCTTGCTTGTATACTTCGGCTATCCACAGGCTCATGAAGACGACGCCCAGCGTGCAGTCCGCGCGGGCCTTGGTATGGTCGAGGCCATCATCCGGCTAAAATCCCTCCTTCAGGAGAAATGGGGGATTGAGCTTGCTGTGCGCGTGGGAATTCATACCGGCCTTGTTGTCGCTGGCGAAGTGGGTAGTGGCACCACGCTCGAACATTTGGCCATGGGTGAGACTCCCAACATCGCCAACCGTTTACTAGAGGAGGCCGATCCCAATAGCGTAGTTGTTAGTGCCTATACCTATCGTCTGATCGAGGGTTTTTTCGCGTATCACAAACTGGGCAACCTTGTCCTCAAGGGATTATCCCAACCAATGGGTGTGTATCAAGTGCGCCATGAAAGTTCGGCCAGAAGCCGCCTGGATGCCATGGCACAAGCGGAATTGACACCCTTGGTGGGCCGCGAACAGGAATTAGGCCTGCTCTTTGAGCGCTGGGAACAGGTTAATGAGGGCATGGGACAGGTAGTACTGCTCGGCGGCGAAGCCGGGATCGGCAAATCGCGCTTGGTGCTGGCACTAAAAGAACATGTGGCTCAAGATCCACAGGCATGGCTGACACCATGGCAGTGTTCGACCTACCACCAGAACAGCGCCCTCTATCCGCTGATCGACTTGTTAGAGAGGGTGGTTCTGCAGTTCGAGCGAGGTGATGACCCGACCGAGAAACTAAGCCGTCTTGAAGGATTCCTGGTTCAGTACGGCTTTCATTTGCCCGATGTAGTGCCACTGTTTGCCAATCTCTTATCATTGCCTATAGACGAGAAATACGCCCCTTCCAGCCTGTCACCCGAACAGCAAAAACTGCAGATATTTCAAACTTTCTTGGGAGTGTTATTGGAGATTGCAGCTCGGCAGCCACTACTGCTGGTAATGGAAGACCTGCACTGGGCTGATCCCACCACCCTGGAGTTTCTCGATCTCTTGGTGGATCAGATCCCGACGACCCGCATCTTAGCCCTATTCACTTTTCGCCCGGAGTTCAGACCGCCGTGGAGTGGTCGCGCTCACCTGACCACAATTACGCTGCACCGTCTGACCCAGAACCAGGTAGCTGATATGATCCAGCACCTTGCAGCAGGAAAGACGTTGCCAAGAGAGGTGTTCGAGCAGATATTGAGCAAGACCGACGGAGTGCCGCTGTTTGTTGAGGAACTGACCAAGATGGTACGAGAAACAGGGCTGCTTAGAGAGGAAGAGCAACACTACGAACTGGTCGGATCGCTTCCCCCACTGGCGATTCCGGCCACACTGCAGGATTCGTTGATGGCGCGGCTGGACCGGTTAGCCTCGGTCAAGGAGGTGGTCCAGCTGGGGGCTACCTTGGGACGGGAACTGACATACGAAATGCTGCAGGCGATGTCAGCCCTTGACGAGAAGACGCTGCTGCGGGGACTGAGGCAGCTGGTGGAAGCGGAGTTACTCTATCAGCGGGGCATACACCCCAAGACAACCTATATCTTCAAGCACGCGCTCATCCAGGAGACAGCCTACCAATCACTGCTGAAAAGCACCCGCCAGCAGTACCACCAGCGGATCGCCGAAGTGCTGGTTAATGAATTCCCGGAGACGGTTAACTCCCAGCCCGAGTTGATCGCCCATCATTACACTGAAGCGGGACTTTACGCGCAGGCAGTCAAGGCCTGGCGTTTTGCCGGGCAGCATGCCAGTGAGCATTCGGCCTACTTGGAGGCGGCAGTTTGCTTCGAAAAGGCGCTCGGAGCCCTCACACATCTCCCCGAGAGTCGCGAAACCCTCGACAAAGGTATCGATCTCCGGATAGATCTCCGGAATGTGCTACATCCCCTTGGAGAACACCAGCGGCTCTTCGACTACATGTGCGAGGCCGAACCGCTCGCCGAGCGGCTTGACGACCAACGCCGGTTAGGGTGGATTGCCTGCTACAAGGCGACCTATTTTTCAATGACGGGCGATCCTGACCGCGCTGTCGAATCTGGCCAACGCGCCCTTGCTATTGCCGAGGCCATTGGGCAACTCCCCCTCCAGGTCGCGGCAAATTTCCGCTTAGGGCTGGCTTACCTTACCAATGACTACTGTCGAGCCAGTGCATTTTTCAGGAGCAACGTCGAGTCCCTCCAAGGCGAACTGATCCGTGAGTATTTCGGCGAATCGGGTCCGGCCTCGGTGCTCTCTCGGTTTTGGTTGGTCCCGTCGCTCGCTGAGCTGGGAGAGTTCGCCGAGGGAATGGCCCGGGGCGAAGAAGCCATACAGATTTCTGAGACGATGGATCACCCTTGGAGTCTCCTCGGGTCGTATCACTGTCTCGGTTACCTTTATCTACGCAAAGGGGATCTGGACAAGGCGATTCCCATACTCGAAGGTGGGCTTGTACTCTCTCAGGACTACCCATTATTCTGGCTGCCTTGGCTTACCTCATCCTTGGGTTATGCGTATGCCCTGTCCGGGCGTGTCGCCGAGGCCCTGCCGCTTATAGAGCAAGGTATCGAGGAGGCCACCTTGAAGAAACAGTGGCGGTATTATGCCCTCCAAGTTGTCTACTTAAGTGAAACGTATCGGCTGTCCAACCGAATGCACGATGCGATCCAACTAGCCAGACAAGCCCTCGATGCTGCTCGCAAATACAAGGCGCGAGGGCAGGAGCCATGGGCGCTTAAGCTTCTGGGCGAGATTGCCGCGCTCAAAGATACGGCTGACATGAACCAAACCGAAGTTCTTTACCAAGAGGCCCTCTCCCTGGCCGACGAACTAAGCATGCGTCCCCTCCAGGCCCATCTTCATCGTGACCTCGGCACGCTATTTAGTAAAATGGGAAAATTGGAGCAGGCTCGCACCGAACTGTCCACTGCTATCAAAATGTATAGCACCATGGAGATGAAATTCTGGCTGCCTCAGGTAGAGGCTGAGATAGATCAGGTAGAGAAGCAATGATGGTGTTTTCGAAATTAATGATTCGCTTACACTTTATAGACTCCATAATTTTTGCTAAGCTTAAAGTTTCTTTTCATGATAACACGCTGAAGTTCAATTATGTCCTACCGCCAAGGATTTACTTTACCCCACCCTGGAATTTCTTGCCAGGTGAACCAAATATTAGTTGAACGAATAGATGTGATATTCACCTTTTTAAAATCAAGTTCCTTTTTACGGATATCTAATAAGTGATTTATCCATAGTCCATCTCCAACTATCGCAAGTTCAGTAAATTAGTTGTTAGCTGCTATGACCCCAAACCTATCAACTACCAGACTTTATTAAGATAGGCGGATAATATAATAAACGCAATAAATATTGCAGTTAAATATATTTTATGGTATATTCACCTCAAGGAGGTGAAATATGCCAAAGCTATTGAAAATCAAAAATGTTGACCAGGTCAAAAACGAGATCAATAACTTTTTCTCTGTAAACGAAGATGCACGTTATGTGCGCCGATTAGATATTATTGCATTGATATGCAATGAGCATCCGATAAATTATGTTGCTAATCTATTCGGCATTAACCCGACAACCGTTCAGCGTTGGATCCATCGACTCAATGAGTCAGGATTTGAGGGCTTAAAGGACAAGCCCGGTAGAGGTCGCCGCCCCCAACTGAGTGAATCTGACCGGCAGCAATTAATAACCGATATAAAAAGTTCGCCGGAAAAATTTGGTTATCAACAATCGCGCTGGGACGGCAAGCTTTTATCACACCACCTGAAGGTGAACTTTGGTATTCAAATTAAAGTGAGACAATGTCAAAATCTATTTAAACAACTTGGCTTTTCCTTGCAGCGACCTCGTAAGATGCCAGCAGGCGCAGACGCCGAAAAAAGAGAAGCCTTTAAAAAAAATTCTAAACGAAGTTATTCCTGATAATAAAATAGAGCTTCTCTTTTATGACGAAGCCTTCTTTTGCAGAGAAAGCACAGTTACAAGAGGCTGGTATCCACGTGGTGGTAAAGCTCAAATCCAATGCCCGATAACCTTTGTGTAGAGAAAAGGGGTCAAAGCTTGAATAGTGAATAATACTTATAAGCCCTAAATTTTAATTCACAATTCAAGCTTTGACCCCAAGCTTTTCAAAATTTCTGATAAAGTGCTGCAACAGACAGAAGTGCTTGTTTTTGTAGTTTTTCTAGATGGTTAAGCGTATTATAATTGACAAGGATGGATTTCGATATAATTTGAATTATGGCTGTGGAGCGGATTTAAGGCAATAACAGCTGCTAACAAGAATCGGTTTAATACATATGTTATACGGCCCAACAGCGGTCGCGATAGGGTTGCTTTCATATACCGAGCCTTAAATTGGAGAACGACCATGAACACTGACATAACTGCCCAAGGGTGGTTCGCCCTCGGGGAGAGAGTCCCATATGATCGCCGCGCTAAAAGGATCTTGCACCTGGGCGATACGACGGATTCATCGGACGTCGTCCATGTCTTTCAACGAGTAGTAAGAGACGGTACGCCAAGTGAGGAAACAGTTTGGACGACGTTCCTGCCCGGATTTCCTGACGGCTCGTTTGGTTGGGCGAGAGTTGACCGATATTTGACTAGCGACGGGCTCGTCCCGAAGATCTTCGTCGAATATATTGGGCAGGGCGATTCTGACAAACCGGCTGGCCACCCCTACGGTACTAGGGAGCGTGCTGATCTGGTGGAATCCCTGTGGCAAGCACAAGGGATAAGATCCACCTTCGTAGTTACGTTCGATTACTCCTCCCTAGTCGCGCTTGAGCTTCTCAGCCGCCAACAGGAGCGACTCGACAGTGACTCCAAGCCCGTCGCCAGGATCGAAAGAGTTTTGATTGTCAACGGCGGCTTGTTCGCCGACGCTCACTCTCACCCTCGGCTTACAACCCCGTTGCTCAAAACACCCATGGGGAAAATGGGCACTTGGGTAGCCCAGCGCTCAAGGTTTGCCTTCAATCAGATGGTCAAGGTGTTGTGGTCGAAGGAGTACAACGTGACTTCCGAAGAACTTGGAGAATTGTACGAAGCCATCAGTCGGCGCAATGGCGTGGCCTTCATGAGCAACGGCGCGGGGTTTGTTGATGAGCACAAGGCCAATGCGGATCGGTGGGATCTGCGCCGCGTTTTTCTCGCTTCGCGCGAATCTGTTTCGTTCCACATCGTGGGCAGCGAAGGAGACCCGTTCGAGCCAATCCAGATTGTGAAGGCCAGGGAACGATTGGGTGAGTACGGGCTTGATATCCGAGTTCTGCCTGGTGGGCATCTGACTACGTCAGAGCACCCGGATCTACTTGCGCAAATAATCCAGGAGTTGGAGCCGAAACAATGACGGCTAAAGCAATCCAGTGGGCTCTACATCTCGTCGATCTTGCCATGGGCGGTATAACACAGCGCTCAAGTTGACGCTGGTTCCGCTACGCTGAACCAGCGTATCTTAGCTCGGGTTAGGCAGCGCGAAGAATGGACTATTCTGTGTTCCTCAAGTTATTGGACGTTCTCATCTGGCCGGCGACGGCCGTATTCCTGTCGATCGTCTTCCGTCGCCCGCTATCGAACCTCGTCTCACGATCTGAGAAAGTAAAGGTTTCCATTTTCGGCGTCTCGTTCGAGTCGACGATTTCCGAACTAGAACGAACCATTTCTGCAAGCCTCGGGGGCAAGTTCACGCAAGAGCATTGGGATCTCATTTCGAGCGCCGAGGAACATGGTGCCATCAAATACGAACCACCCGGCGTGCCCAAGGACCGGCGTGACCTGGTGCGAGAAACGATGAACGCCGGCCTCGTTATGACGTTGCCGCGCCGCGCGCATCTTGGGGATGCACTCGGCATAGCAGCCACTCCCCTCGGCCGGCTCCTTCTTCAGGCTCGTCGCAAGGCTGATGAGAATTGTGCCAAGTAGGTTCAAGTTTAAAGTGCAACATTCGCCAACAAGACGCTTCACCTGTGACCGGCGCCGTTGATATCTGCTATGACCCCATACCTATCAACTACCAGACTTTATTAAGATAGGCAGATAATATATGAAATTACGATATAATTTCTGAAAGTTGTGCATGTGGCAAGCAACTTGGAAAATCAATTTAAAGAGGCGGACCACAATATATAGTATCCGCCTTTTTTCGTTTGGGTGGTTGTTACAATGCGAATATCGCACTGGAAAAATTGTGTCGTCTCAATAAAGTTGGCAAGGATATTGGACTCTATAATATGAATTGATTTGTTGAGATTGTGGTGGGCAAATCAAATATACATTTTTTACATATTATAGGGCACGAAACCCAATTTTTTTTGATGAGCACATTTCATTGTATTGGAATAAATAACGCACAAAGGATTTGATTAAGGGCCTAATCACAAAATCTTTAGTCAGATCTAATCAATTCAAAAGGAGAATCTCTGCTAAAAAAGAAAACTAATTTGACTCAAGATAAATACTTTGAGATCTATATAAAACCAGCGTCGTTTTGCTCCGATATCTGGCTGTTTTGCTCAAGGACAGCAGACCGGCTTCCTCCGGAATCGGTGACCGAAATCGCTGGAATAGGTAGCTGTGAAAGACAGGTATAAGACGAAAGCACACGTCATAAGGGGAAGGTCGTTCTATAAATATGTTCGCAATCTGTTGATATCCAAGGCAAAACGATGAAAAAAGATAGTTTCCTTATTTTCAACATAACAATCGTCCTTTTCCTGTTGTTTTTCATGGGACTCAACCTGAACGGGTGCAGCCCAGATAAGTCTGAACAATATGCGGGCCCCGCAAAGAACTTGAGAATTGGCTTAGGCAAGTATTCAAGTGACTTTTCCGGGCTTCTTTTTCTGGCTGAGATTGAAGGATTTTTCAAAGAACAGGAGCTCGAAATTACCTTCGTGCGCATGGCCTCCGGTGCGGCTGCGATTAGGGCACTCCCGCAGGGTAGTGTAGACATGGGTATCGGTACCGAGTTTCCTTTCGCCAAGGAGATTATGCAGGGCCGCAACTTGAAGGTCATCACAACGGTATGGCGTGGAGATGTTCTTTACATTGTCGGTCGCAGGGATAGAGGAATCCGGGAACCATCCGACTTCAGAGGAAAAAAGATTGCCTTTACGGTGGGCACCCAGCAAGAATTCTTTCTGGTTAGACATCTTCTGTATCACGGCTTGAGCTTGCAAGATATCACTGTTGTTAACACCAAGCCAATGCTTCTGTCCGATCGTGTTCTTTCGGGAAGGGCCGACGGAGCCGTCATTCCTGAACCGGCTCTTGCGGTGGCGCGTGGGGAACTCGGGGGAAATATCGTTTCCTGGTCTGTTCAAGACGATCAGCCGACCTATGGTCTTATTGCCTGTACGAGCGAATTCGTAAAGTCACATCCCGATACCATTAAGAGGTTTTTGGACGCACTCCGGGATGCCGAGCTCTACTATCTGGACAATCCCCAGAAAGCGCGAACCCAGATCCTCGGCTATCCTGTAAGAAAGGACAGCTTTTATAAGGACAATCTCCCATTGCTGTCTTACGGTCTTTTTCTGGAAAAACCCTTTCTTGTCATGCTGGAAGATGAGGCAAGATGGTTTATCGAGAAAGGAGAATCTTACACCAGGGATGTACCGAACTTTCTGGAATTTATCTACTTCGATGGACTTGAGTCCGCAAAACCCGAGGGCATTTCTATCGTCCGATAGGAGATAGAGAAATGATGATAAGAACAAAGCTGAAGATCGTAAACTATCTGTGCGTAACGTTTGCTATAATATCCAGCATCGTCGTCTTCCACTCCTTCAGAAACATGGAGCGTAAGCTCGACCAGAGAAGAGACATCAATAGGGTTGTTCGGGGTGTTTTTGCCCTCACCGTTCTTGCCGATGAATACATGCTCTACCATGAAAGGCGGCCGCTGGTGCAATGGAATCAGACATACAATGCCCTTGACAGTCTGATTGGCATCGGACCTCGTGAGGCGGCCCTCCGTTCTTACCCGGTAAACCTGCAGAACAACTACAGGGATGTAAAGAGCCTGTTCTCCCGGTTAGTTTCCATTCACAAGAACCCGCCGTTTCAAGATAATCCAGAGCTTTCCCGCAGGCTGGAAAGCCGTCTTCAAAGTCAGATCCTCATAAAAAACCAGGAGTTGGTCAACCATACTGACCGGATGGAACGAAGAGCGGAACGGGAGCTGTTGATCGGTCAGAAAAGAATTGGCTGGATCGTTCTTGGGCTCATAGCGGCTGTTTGTGTTTCTGTAATGTGGCTGACCTTATTAGTGAGGAAGGATGTGGTGCGACCCCTCGAGAATCTTATCAAGGGAGCAGAATCCATCGGCAAAGGCAATCTGGATGTCCGAATCGACACAGAAGCACAGGACGAGATAGGGGAACTCGCGCATGCATTTGACCAAATGGCCTCTCGTTTGAAAGAGGCTATGCTATCCCAAGCTTCTCTGCAGCAAGAGGTAAGGCACCTGGATCGTGTGGCGACCATGGGCACTCTTTCAGCCGCCATAACACACGAAATTAACCAACCTCTGGCAGCCATTTTGAGCAATGCCCAGGCTGCGCTCCGGTTCCTTGATAATGAGCGGCCCGATCCCGGCCAGGTACGGGAGGCACTGCACGATATAGTCTCAGATGACAAACGTGCTGGAGAGGTGATTCGGCGGCTGCATAAGATGCTCAAGAAAGAGGAACTTAAGAGTGAGGCGTTGGAAGTCAAGGACGTTATCAAAGAGATTGTCAATATGATCCAGAGCGAGGTCATCATCAATAATGCCTCGATTGTGATGGATCTGGAGGAGAGGATTCCCGCTGTTTATGGCGACCGAATCCAGATCCAGCAGGTTATTCTCAATTTATTTGTAAATGCGTTGGAAGCAATGACAAGTCAACCAGCGGGAACCCGGGAGATCCGTATATCCACCCGGGCTGGAGAAGCCGACAGCATTCTTGTTAGTGTGAGTGATTCAGGTCCAGGGATAGAAGGTGACGACCTTGAGGCGATCTTTGAGACGTTTTACACGACTAAAATGACAGGAACGGGCATCGGACTTCCTATCAGCAGATCCATAATCGAAAAGCACAACGGTCGCATTTGGGCTTCAAATAACCCTGAAGGAGGGGCTACGTTTACCTTTACTTTGCCGATTGCCAAGCACACTGCTTTCTGAAATAAACTACCCAGAGTTCCAAAAAGGGAAATGAACAGACGATGACAGCGGAAAACCCTATTGTCTTTGTTGTAGATGACGACCCATCAATTCGCAAGAGCCTGGAGCGGCTGATCAAGTCTGCCGGGCTTGACGTCGTAACCTTTGCCACTGCCGATGAGTTTTTAGATCGTCACTCCCATAAAGGACCCTCCTGTCTTGTCCTCGATGTAAAAATGCCCGGCCTCAATGGTCTGGAACTACAGGAAAAACTTCTACTTGAAAAATATGCCATGCCGATTATCTTCATAACCGGGCATGGCGATATACCCATGAGTGTGAAAGCGATAAAGAAGGGTGCAATTGATTTCCTGAGTAAACCATTTGACGAAAAAGACCTTCTTGGTGCAGTGCGTGAGGCCCTTGAGAGAGATTCGAAGGCAAGGACTGTAAGGGAAGAACGGGAGCATATTCACCGACACCTGGAATCGCTGACACCAAGAGAATACGAGATCTTAACATATGTGATTACCGGTATGCTGAATAAACAAATTGCCTATACCCTGAAAATTAGTGAAAAAACCGTTAAGGTCCACCGCGCACGTGTCATGGGTAAGATGGGCGTGGATTCAGTGGCCGAACTCGTGCGGCTCACAGAGAAAGTGGACATCAAACCCGCAAGTCTCCTCTAACTCTCTATCAGATCCCCTAACTTTCCTTCACCCTATGTCTCGAACCGACCTCCCCTTATTGGACCAAAGTCTAATGGACTAAGGTCCAATATCTTTTTCTTTTTCGTTCAGCTACATAACATCCAGTCGAGAAGTCATCTTTAGTCCTAGACAGAAAGGAGTCCGGCTGTGGGCGAAGAAACGCGACCGATCATTTACATTGTAGATGATGACGAATCTGTGCGCAGGGCTATGAAACGGCTGTTTTCCTCAATTGGCATAGACGCACAGACGTTTGCATCGGGGCGAGAATTCCTTGACGCCGACTATAGAGACCAGAATGCATGTCTGATTGTCGATGTCAAAATGCCGGGCATGAGCGGCTTGGAGCTTCAAAAAAAGCTTGTGGCCAAAGGCACAAAAATACCGGTGGTTTTCATAACTGCGTTCGATACCGAGGAAATACGAAGTGAGGCCAAAAAGACCGGTGCAGCCGGATATTTTCGAAAGCCTGTTGACGACCAGGCACTGCTTGACTCGATCAAGTGGGCTTTGAGCAATCAGCCCTCTTGAAGGAACATGATCCCACATTCAAATTTGATGTTTTGTTCTCTATAAAAACGATTCGTTGAATAGCCAGGGAGTCCTAAAACATCATTTTTCGCGGTCAAACTTGTCGAAAGGAGACAACTATGAAGCAAATACAGATTAGAACAATTGCGGTTATCCTGGCGTTGTTCATGCTGAACGTTGTGCTTGTGGCGCCGTGTGCAATTGCCGAGGAAAAACCTGAACTAACAGAATATGAATTAGAAGAATTTGAAGAAGAATTTGACGCAAAAGAAGAACAAGACATGGCTGCGGTTGCACAGCAAACCAACAATCCGGTCGGCGACTTGTGGATGCTCGTCATGCAGAACGATTTCACCGTTTATGACGGTGATATTACTGACGGTAAACGAATTTGGAACTCCTTCAAGTTCCAACCTGTGATGCCGCTGCTCTTGACCGAGAAGGTACGACTTATCACCCGACCGGTATTCCAATTCCAAAGTTTTGAGACTCCCACAACTACTTCATCAGGATTGGAATGGGATACAGAGCACGGTCTCGGAGATACAGTATTATTGACTGCATTCGCACCATCGGATTTGGGGGAAACAGTCTGGGGTTTCGGCCCGACGTGGATTTTCCCAACGGCAACCGATGATTCTCTGGGTAGTGAGAAGTGGGCGGTGGGACCCGTAGCTACCGTGTTTTACCTTGGAAAGAAATGGGTGTTAGGCGGAATTCTCCAACACTGGTGGGATTACGCGGGTGATGATGACAGAGCTGATATTAACCTCACTGATTTTCAGTACGTGATCCGCCGTAAGATCAATCCATTTACCCAGATCGGCACCGGCCCCAATATTCGGTATAACTGGGAAACTGAAGAACTCTCTCTGCCTATCGGCATCGGCCTTGATACGACGACGAAGTGGGGGAATACCATATTTCGATTTGGGTTTGATTTCCAGTACTACATTGAGCAGGATGACAAATTCGGTCCCAAGTGGAATTTACGGTTTTTCATCATCCCCGTGATCCAGGCACCTCAATGGGCGAGAAAGCCATTAATTGGTGGATAGCAAAAGTTAACTGGCCAAGAATGTAAACCTTCGAACTTACGATAAGGAGGAAAATCATGAAGATAAACATAGCCAAGCTAATAGCGCTTGCCGTTGCGAGCTTTTTCGCCATTACAAGTTCCATTTTTGCACAAGAGCAACACTTCGATCCGAAAGGCAAACTGCCGTCAAAGTTCACCATCGAGCTGCAAAATGGGGTGCGCAAATCGCTGCCCTTCGAGAACAAACGCGATTTTGAAGAGAACAAGCGCGGCTTCATCGCTGCACCGGCTTACAAGCAGATCATGGCCGAGGCCGGTAACGTCGCCTGGGACATGGGCAGCTACGAGTGGCTTCTACAGGGCAAGGACTTCGACAGCGTCCATCCGTCGCTGCAGCGCCAGGCCATTTTGAATATGGCCTACGGCCTGTACGAGGTCCTGTCCGGCAAGATCTACCAGGTGCGCGGCTTCGACCTGGCCAACATCAGCTTCATTAAGAGCAAAACCGGTTGGATCGTGTTCGATCCCCTGACCGCGAAAGAGACTGCCGCAGCGGCGCTCGAATTCATCACCGAGAAGGTCGGCAAGCGGCCGGTGGTGGCGGTCGTGTACTCGCATTCGCACGCTGACCACTTCGGCGGCGTGCGGGGCGTGGTGGACGAGGCCGACGTGCGCAGCGGCAAGGTCAAGGTCATCGCCCCGGTCGGCTTCATGGATTACGCGGTGGCAGAGAACGTCCACGCCGGTAATGCCATGAATCGTCGCTTATTCTATCAATACGGCTCATTGCTTCCGCGCAGTCCCTTCGGGCACGTGGATCAATCCATCGGCAAGAACGTCGCTGCGGGCAACCTCGGCCTGATCGAACCCAATGTGATTATCGAGGACGACATCGAGGAGCTGACCGTCGATGGCGTCAAGATGATCTTTCAGAACACCCCAGGCACCGAGGCGCCTGCGGAAATGAATACCTACTTTCCGGATATGAAAGCATTCTGGGCCGCCGAGAACATCGTCGGCACGATCCATAACATTTATACGCTGCGGGGCGCGTTGGTGCGCGATGCGCTGGAGTGGTCCAAGCAGATCAACAAGGCGCTTTACCTGTTCGGCCAGGAGGCCGAAGTCATGTTCGCCTCGCACAGCTGGCCGCGCTGGGGCAATGACCGGGTCCAGGAGGTGATGCGGGCGCAGCGTGACGCTTACGCGCACCTCAACAACGGCGTGCTGCACCTGGCCAACCAGGGTGTGACCATCAATCAGGTTCACAACGTCTACGAGGTGCCAAGGAGCCTGCAGCAGCAATGGGCGGCGCGCAGCTACCACGGCTCGGTCGAACACAACAGCCGTGCCGTGATCAATCGATATCTGGGTTACTGGGACGGCAACCCAACCACGCTCATTCCGCTATCGCCGGAGGATTCTGCCCCGCTGTATGTGGAGATGATGGGCGGTGCGGAAGCTATCCTGGCAAAGGGTAAGGAGCTCTACGATAAAGGCAAATACCGCCATGCCCAGGAGATCCTCAACAAACTCGTTTATTCACAGCCGCAGAATCAAAAGGCGAAGGATCTTTTGGCCGATGTCTTTGAGCAGATCGGTTATCAGCAGGAAAGCCCGAGTGTGCGCAACAGCTTCCTGGCGGCGGCCCTTGAGCTGCGATCCGGGATCCCAACGGGTGAGACGCCCAAATCCACAGGTCCGGACATGATCCGCGCCATGACCACCGAGCTTATGCTGGATTTCCTTGGTATTCGTCTGGACAGCAAAAAGGCGGAGGGCAAGGAGTTCACGATCAACCTGGTGACGCCTGACAACGGCGAGAAGTTCGTGATCGAGCTCAGCAACGCGACGCTGACGACCATCGAGGGATTCCAGGCGAAGAACCCGGACCTTACTCTCACGATTGACCGCGCCGACCTGTTGATGACGATGATGGGCGCGGTCACTTTCGACGAACAGATTGCTTCCGGGAGGGCGAAGCTCGTCGGCGACACGCCGGTCTTCGCCCAGTTGAAGGAGCTGATTGTGCACTTCGATCTCGGCTTTGAGATCATGCCGGGGACCGGTGCGAAAGATCTTACACCAGAGCAAAATCCCTTCGAGCAGGAGGAACCAGGATACTCGGCCGGAGGTTGATTGCATCACACAATAGGACTTGCGTGGAATACCAACTAACGTTCTGGTTCAGCAGTGGCGTTTAAGCCATCCGCTGCAACCAGAACGTTACAACTTTTGATATTCCTATTTATATAAATTCTGAAAATTTTACATTCCGGCTATAAATCCGAAATTTCTTCTTCAAATTTATTTCAGATTTCATCTACTAATAGAAACTCACTAAATCTTGAAAATCATGAAAGTCCACTCTTCTGCTATGCTTTAATTCGAGGTGCGATTAAGAAAGGTGCGCTATTCTCAATGAAAGCCGCACTTTTATATTTTTTGACGCAACCACTATATGTTGCTGCCATACAATGCTGGCGATGGTTTTGTTAGCTGCCCTCTATCCATCATTTCATTCCTATGCCAAATATAGCGATAGCCTTACCGTATCTGTAATAGCTCGTCACTTACTGCTCCCATTTTCAATCAACATTCGGTGTAATCTTTGAATTGAATGATACCCTCTGGCCATGATGGGATGATTCTGATAAATAGAGCAGCGCTGCTTGAATGGAATTGCTGATCATTGTCAAACCGGCAATGGCATCAATTTACATCTGATAGGCCTGGCTTCGGGATGATCGGCGGCAATCAAACCATCCACAATGGGTCCCGCGATCAAGGCGTTGATTTCGTTTTGATAGACTTATCTGTTTTTTTGCGTTTTACGATACTGTGCTTCAGCAATTTTTCGCTGTCAACTTTTTCTTTTTCTTTCTCATATCGATTCCCAATAGCCGATTTTTTATATCAACTATGTTTATTCAAGCAGCACTTTTTATACTTTTTACCGCTACCGCAGGGGCACGGTTCATTCCTGCCAACTTTCGGTGAATCTCTTTTAAACGGAACTACCTTTCCGCCATTTTCAAGCGTTCTCTGCGCTTTGTTTCTTCTGTAATTGGAGGCAAGTTCACTTAGCTCTTTTTCCCTGGCTATTTGTCTTTCTTCCTGCTCTTTGCGTTTCCTGAGAATATCCGGCATTTCCGGAATATCCACATTATGAATTCTGCTGAGGCATTCAAGATCATCCCCGATGTAGGTCGCATCATTCTCATTGGCATAAATATATTGCAATATTTCAATCCCGCGCGGATCACCGATGCCTCGCAAACAACCGGCAAACAATTCATATGAATCCATATCATTGTTCTCGTCTTCCCATCTGTGCAAAGCAAGATCAAATGCCTCAGAATATGGAAGATATTCAAGTAATGGAAAGCTTTCCCAGTCGCCTAGTTCTTCGCTTTTAATGGCGGCCAGTATAAGTTCGTCTGCGGATTCTTCCAGCGCATTCATTGCGCTGATCGCATCACTGTAAATATAATCCAAACTGTCCGAATTGCGAAGGACATGGATCAAGTCAGGAACGAACGCCGCATTTCCAATTCGGCCCATCATTCTTACGGTCCAAATATCCCCCCAGGTCATCAAACCTTCAGTCAAAGTGTTTTTCAGGTCTGGTATTGGTTTCACCCGCTTTATTTTTTCCTGGATCGGTTTCGGCAAACCGGGACCTGAATTTTTCAGCGCCCGAATTAATTCCTCGATTTCTGCATCAGGCGATAACGCGGTTAAATAGGCGTCGCGCTCTTTCATGGCAAAATACCCTGAAAGAATTAAGGAGATCAGATCCCGGCCTGACTTTTTCGAATTCTTTATCCGCTTCCAAATGGAGGGACGTTTTGAAAGGTCCTCAAGCAAAGCAAGGCTCATCGCATCCTGCCCATAAACGTCATCCAACCAGCCGGGCTGCTTACCTTCTGAGTAGCGTGTGTTGACAATATTGCGAGCGTCAAACATTATCCCCGTTAAAAAATCCTCATATAGTCCCCTGTCAAGAGATGCGATCATATTTTTCCGCAAGGCAATATCCAGCTCAATGGCTGAATTTTTTAAGATAAAATTATCGATGACATCACCGGGGTTTTCAAAGATATTATTTCGATTGGACTCGGTTTGATTTCTAAAGTACTCGGCCCCTCCCAAAGCCCATGAAATATTCCTCAAGTATGAGTCGTAATGCTGATCCCAGTCACCTGAATCAAAATACCTGTCCATGACAAAAGGTACGTCTTCAGGGTAATGATGGTTTAATAAATTTGCTACAGCCGATCCCAGAATGAGAGTGTCCTGCATTTGCATAATGGCAGATTTCAAGGCAACTCTGCAATTCTCGTGGTCGATTTTTCCAAGATAATTTAAAATGCCCAAAAAGGTTTCTTCACTTTTAACGGATGAAAAATATTCGAGCATCACATCAAGGGCGGGTTCATAAAACATGTTTCCAAGTGCCACTGCACAGTTGCTGGGGACATAGCCGTGATCCTTCTTAAAACTTTCCAAGATAACCGCTGAATGCTGAATAGCGCCATGCCCGGCAAGATATCTTGGGGCAGCGCATGCCAGATGCTGATCCTCGTCGCCAATAAGGCTGCAGACCTCGTCGGTGTATCTGTTCGGATAATGGTTCTCTAAAGCATCGAAAGCCCAACGCCGCACTGTTTTATCGGGATGGGAAAGGTGATTTACATAGTCTTCGTAATTCCAAAGTTTATTCATAATGTTTCCTTTAAAGCTTAATCATTTTTGCCTATCGAGAATTGAGGAGATGTTTTGATCCTCGAAACGAAATCAAGATCATGCCTTAGTCTTGGCAGCTCTTGAGAATAATCCATGAGAAAAATAATAATGCAAGGCTTTTTTCTCCGATCCTGGGGACTATCTAATTCAGGTTTTCCTTGATTATTTAATTTAGTTTTTATATCGAATAATCTGTTCGACCAATTCATCCCTATCGCAAAATAGATTGTCAATTTCTGAATAACTGTTGCGTATCCCAACTTAATTTCCAAACACTTTAATTGTATCAATGCAATAATGGACAACGTTCGGCCGCGGGCATGAACGATTTCAACCATCAGTAAAGGAGGTACTTATGAAGAGAAGGGCGATCATCCTCACAATTATTCTCGTTACATTGACTCTTTTGCCTGGTTTTTCTTTTGCAGCGGAAAAACTCTCCTTCGGTCTTTCCATCTCAACCCAAGTCAATCCATTTTACAAAGCCATGGCCGACGGCATGAAGGCGCAGTCAAAGGCTTTGGGCATAGAGGCTTTTGTGCTGAGCGCCGACGACAAACTGGCCAAGCAGATATCGGATGTGGAGGATCTGATTCAAAAAAATATCGATGTTCTGCTGATCAACGCCACCCAGTCGGGTGCCCAGGCCGTCATCGAAAAGGCGGCCAGGGCCGGAATCAAGGTCGTCACCCTGCAGCGCCAGATCCCGAGCTCGGCGGTTTCCTCCCACGTTGGAACGGACAATGTCGTTATCGGCATGATGGGAGCTGAGTGGGTTGTCAACGAGCTTGGCGGTAAGGGAAATGTGGTTGTTTTGGAGGGAATACCGGGTGCGGCTTCTTCCGAGGACCGCAAGAAGGGCGCGGCTCTGGTATTTCCCAAATATTCCGGAATCAAAATCGTTGCCCAGCAGACAGCAGAATACGATCGCGCCAAGGCGCTGCATGTCATGGAGAATATCCTTCAGGCCCAACCTGATATCGACGCTGTCTATTGTTTCAATGACGAAATGGCCATGGGCGCCCTGTCGGCCACTAAAGCGGCAAGACGCACCGACATCAAAATAACCGGAATGGACGCCAACAAGGATGCCGTTGAGTCTGTGAAAAAAGGTGAATTGACCATGACCATTGCCCTCCCGCCTTACGACATCGGGCGCCTGGGCGTTATTTACGGAAAATGGCTGATGACAGGCGAGATGTCGGTGCCCGTCAGATCCGTCATGCCGGTCAGTTTCATCACCAAGTAGACAAATATCCCAAAGAGCCGGAAAAATCCGGCTCTTTATCCATCCTGCCGACGCGAGACCTATGCAGCCTATCCTTCAGATCAGCGGAATCCGGAAGGATTTTCCGGGGGTACGCGCCCTGGACGATGTGAGCCTCGATCTTTATCCTTCAGAGGTCCTGGGGCTCGTGGGGGAAAACGGTGCCGGAAAATCGACGCTGCTAAAAATTTTAAGTGGTGCGCTCCAAAAAGATTCGGGGGAAATCCGTATCGATGACTCCCCGGTAACCATTTCGAATCCCAAAACCAGCCAGGATCTTGGTATTACGGTCATCTATCAGGATTTCAACCTCGTGCCGCAGCTCAGCATTGCCCGCAACATTTTCCTGGGGCACGAATCCCTGGTCGGCTCTCGATTCATCCTCAAAAACAAGCGGATGATTCAAACTTCCGGTCAACTGCTAAAGAAACTCGGCATCGACCTGGACCCCGGACGGCTCGTGGCCGATCTGACGGTGGCCGAAAAACAAATGGTGGAAATTGTGCGGGCCCTGTCGCTGGAATCCAAAATCGTTCTGATGGACGAACCCAGCGGTCCTCTTTCCGAGCATGAGGTGAATTTTCTTTTTCGCATCATACAAACCCTTAAAGAAAAAGGGGTTGCCATTGTCTATGTGTCCCATCGGTTGGAAGAGGTTTTCCAGATAGCAGATCGCGTGTCCATCCTGCGGGACGGTTCCCTGATCGCCACCCATCCAGCCGTCGAGACAGATATGAATGAAGTGATCCGGCTGATGGTGGGACGCGAAATAAAAGATCATTATCCGAAGCTATCCCATGACAGAGGTGATTTGGTTCTGGAGATCAAGGGAATCGGCGGCGATGATGCTGCCGGATTAAAGGTTCACGCCGGGGAAGTCGTAGGCGTTGCGGGCCTGGTCGGCTCCGGGAGGACAGAGCTGGCTTACGCACTTTTCGGAGTCAACCGCAGCGGACAGGTCGAAGCGATATTCAACGACAAAATGGTACAGCCGCGTTCACCCTGGGAGGCCATTCAAATGGGTATCGGCATGGTTCCCGAGGATCGTAAAGAACAGGGTGTGATCACCGAGATGTCGGTTCGCGAGAATATCACCTTGCCGCTGCTGGGTGAAATGCGTCGATGGATGATGATCGACCGGCGTCGTCAAAACGATGTTGCCGATACCCAGGTTTCGCAGCTGAATATCCAGACCACTTCGATTCATCAAATCACCCGCAACCTGAGTGGCGGCAACCAGCAGAAAGTTGTTTTGTCCAAGTGGCTCGCCAAGCGCTGTGAGCTGCTTATTCTGGACGAACCGACCCGGGGGATCGATGTGGGCGCCAAATACGAAATGTACAAAATCATGAATTCCCTGGTCGCTGAGGGTAAGGCGGTTCTTTTGATCTCATCCGATCTGCCGGAAGTCATCGCCATGAGCGACAGAATATACGTTATGCGCGACGGTCAGATCGTTGCGGAATTACCCGGCCAAACGACTTCGCAAGAGGCGATAATTCAACACATCACATAGGGAGAAGTGCATGTCGGTAATTAGAGTTCATGTTCTGAAGAGCTACGGAAGTCTTCTTGGCCTGATCGGCATCTGCCTCGTTCTCGGTATTCTTTCAGACCGTTTCCTGACCATATCAAACCTGACCAACGTTGCCCGGCAGGTTTCAATCAACGCCATCCTTGCGTCCGGTATGACCCTGGTCATCATTACCGGGGGGATAGACCTGTCGGTCGGCTCCCTCGTGGCGTTGACCGGGTGTTCGGCACTGCTAGCCATGGGTCTGCCGGGAGCAGATTTTAGCGGTATTTTTGCAGGGCTTCTCGTTGGTGCTGCAGCCGGCGCCTTGAGCGGCGTTCTGGTCGCTTATGGTCGGGTTCCCCCTTTTATTGCAACCCTGGCCATGCTGATTATGGCCCGCGGGACTGCCCTGGCGATCACATCCGGTCAGCCGATCGTGCGATCTTCGGGATTCTATCTTTTTTTCGGAGAGGGGTACCTGGGGCCGATTCCGGTGCCTATATTAATCATGATACTGGTCCTGCTGGCCTGTCATTTCATATTAAGCAAGACACCGATGGGTTCCAGCATTTATGCCATCGGCGGCAATGAAGAGGCGGCCCGGCTGTCCGGTATCCGGATCGGCCGGATGAAGATTGTCGTTTATGTGATATCCGGTGTGTGTTCGGCCATCGCCGGCCTTGTACTTGCGGCCCGGCTGGCGTCCGCCCAGCCCAACACCGGTGTCGGTTTCGAACTGGACGCCATCGCGGCCGTAGTGCTCGGCGGTACGAGCCTGATGGGAGGTAAAGGGGGAATCTGGGGTACGCTGATCGGCGCATTTATTATCGGTGTTTTAAACAACGGATTCAACCTTCTAAACGTGAGCCCTTACTACCAGCTGATCGCGAAGGGGGCTATTATCATATTTGCCGTGTTGGTGGACCAGGTCATGAAAAGATGATCCTGGTATATTCGACTGAAAGGAGGACCTATGTATAAGATTCGCTACGAAGATGATACCTTTGCCGTGTGGTTGGAGCCAGAGGGGGTCGAGGTTTCAATATGGGATGAAAAAGAAGCCATATTCGTATGCGGAAAACTGATGGAGCCCGGGTTCATTGCGGATATCATCGGCCGGGAGCCTGCCATGGCACCGGCGGTGGCGTTGAATTGTGCCCGCCAGTGGCTGGATTACGAGGGTAAACCATACATTTTTCTGATGAAAGCAGAAAAAGGATTCGTTGCAGGTATGGCTCTCTTGGGAATCACCGCAGACGAACGAGAGAAACTGAACCAATTCGAAGAGATCGAATCGGTGAGAAAGGTTGAACCGCTGACGCTTAGAATCGGAGAGCGGGAAATTACCGGCATTTCTTTTTTCAAACGCTAAAGTCGAATTTTGGTGTCAGCGACTGGCGCTCGCCTTTTGATCCCTTATAATCTCCTCAATTGACATCAGCCTTATATGTCGTAATCTTGTAAAATGTAATTTTGAAAATATCATGAGGAGATGACAATGAAAGCAAGATCTGTAGCTATTTTCTGTATTTTCTTTATGGCGTCGATTATAGCGGGTTGTGCAACCCCTGAGGAGGGGCAAAATGTTAAACGGGGCGCTGGTGTCGGAGCAGCAGGCGGAGCTCTTCTTGGTCTGACAATGGGAGCTTTAACCGGCGACGCGGGATTGGCTGTTGCCGGCGCCGCAGCCGGAGCAGTCGCCGGCGCAGGTGCCGGCGCAATGTATGAATACGACCAAACGAGGGAAGACCGGCGAACACAGGTACTAGCCGATTCAATCGGGGGTGCTCAAAAAGGCGAAACCGTCGATGATGCAGGTAAAAGACATCTGGAAGATTTCATGGGAGACTGGAATCTGGATATCTGGGCCCTGGACGCCGACGGTAAAAAGATCACGGCCACCGGCCAGGCCAAAGGGGTATTAGAAAGCAGGGAAGCTGCGAGAATACAATATATGGATATTAAAAGTCCTGGATATGATCAAACGATCTCAGGCTACTCGTTGTTTGGATATTCACCTGGCAAAGGCTTCTCATTGGAAAACCAATTCTCGGTTTCACCCGATGTCAGGACATATGTCGGGGAGTATATCCCTAACAATAACGCATACAACTTTTATCCCTCAATGAGCGAAGAGGGAAAGACGATTACAGGTGTCATACGCTCCAATGTGCGTATTGAACTTCGTATTTCAGGGGGCAATCTCATGGTTGCCGAAACATACACGATAATGGATGGGAAAGAAGTTAAAATGCAGTCTTACCGCTTTACCAAGCGGTAAAGGTAAATCGACTTTTAATCAATTGCCTTCATGCGATCCATCAACTCAATAAAATCCTAATCTTGTCTGATACAAACATACAGCTATAAAAAGCACGGAATTTTAGAGAGGTTCCGTGCTTTATTTGATTGTATCGATTTACAAAATTTAGTTCCGATTGAGGCAAACTAAAGATGCAGGATTCAAGCTAGAGGGTAGAAATTTTGCTCTTTAATAAAAAGACAGAGCGACACGCGGCGCAAGCGCCTGCGCTGCGCGAGCGATACCATGATCCGGCATCCGGCATCCGGAATCAGGTATCCGGCATCAGGTAACCGGCATCCGGCATCCGTCATCCGGCATCAGGTATCCGGCATCAAGCATCTACTGATTAGAATATTAAATGATAGACCGACCCTGATAAACGGAACACTATTTAGACAACCACATAATGATCACGGATTGGGTGCAACCAGAAATGGCTGCGGATAGTGGCGCCCACCCCGCTCCAGCGTCAGCCAGCGCAGTTCAGTAAAAGTCTCGACCGATGACCTGCCGCCGTGACGGCCCAGACCACTGTTTTTCACACCGCCAAAGGGCACATGGGGCTCATCATTGACAGGGCTGTCATTTACATGGGCCATACCCGTTTGAAGACGATGAGCGACAGCCAGCCCTTTTTCTTCATCGGCGGTGATGATCCCGGCCGACAGGCCGTACTCCGAGTCGTTGGCTACAGCGACTGCTTCGTCGACTCCATCAACCGTAGTAATGGGTGCCACCGGACCGAAGGTTTCTTCCTGATGAATCCGCATTTCGGGCTTGACATCGGCCAGTACTGTCGGCTGATAAAACAATCCATCGTGTTTGCCGCCAACCAGCAGCTTGGCACCTTGTGTAACCGCATCGGTGACCTGTTCGTGAATCTTATCCAGCTGCCGCTGATTGATAATGGGACCGATAACATTGGCCATCTCACGCGGATTACCGACTTTCAGAGTCTTTACTTTTTCCACGAATCGCTGGGTGAATTCGTCGGCGATCGACTTGTCGACGATTATTCTTTCAACCGACATACAAATCTGCCCCTGGTGCATAAAAGTTCCAAAGGTCGCTGCGTTGAGCGCGCGTTCCATATCGGCATCTTCCAGAATGATCAGGGCGTCCTTGCCGCCCAATTCAACGCAGGCTCTTTTGAGCAGCGATCCGGATTTGGCGGCCACCTGTCGTCCGACAGCGGTGGAGCCGGTAAAGCTTACTCCCCCTACCTGCGGGTTTGTGATCAGCTCGTCGCCGACTTCGGCCACCTTTTGGCGGGAACAGGTGACCACGTTAAATACGCCCGGCGGCAGTTCCGCTTCTTCGAAGAGCTCTGCGATCAACAGCCCGCCGGACACCGGTGTTTCCTCGGAAGGCTTCAACACAACGGTGTTGCCGACCGCCAGGGCGATGGACAAGCCGCGCGCGGAAAGAAGCAGAGGAAAATTCCAAGGTGATATCACCGATACGACACCCAATGGTTTGCGAACCACCATGCTAACTTTGCCGTGATCCGATGGTAAAATCTCGCCGCTCATCTGATAGACCGCTGCGGCAGCGGCCCGCAGAAGTCCCGGAACATAACCGGTTTCAAACATTCCTTTGCCGATCCACGCCCCGCCTTCGTCGATCAGGGCGTTTGCAAAATCCATCTGGCGTCTTTCCAGAATATCCGCTGCTTTGAGCAGATAGCCTGCCCGCTTCGGGTGCGGCATCGCGGCCCATTCGCTTTGGGCCGCGGCGGCAGCTTCGATGGCCTTTTGCGCCTCCGCACGGGTTCCGTCCGGAATCTCGGCCCAGATATCCCCACTGGCAGGGTTATAATCGGCAAAAGTGCTCCCGGTGCTGATCCACTCACCATTGATGAACATTTTGTATCCGTTCTTACTCATTATTCGCCTCCTTTGTTATAAATTAGGGACATCGCCCCATAAGCGCTAAGTTGTTTTATAAGCATTCACAGGTTGCATTTATGCCGTACAGAGTTGTTTTGAAATGATGAACATCGAACATCGAACAGACTGAACATCGAACATTGAACGTCCAACATTGAACATCGAATTAATGATGTCGCTCCGCTCCGCAATTAAATTTTATTTGTCTTAAAAATCCGATGTCAAACCTTGAATGACTATTTCATTTTTTTCAGCCCTTTGACTCCGCTCAGGATCGTGAGCCTGTCGAACGGCCGTTTTAATACTCGTAACGAAAATCTTAATCAATTCTTTTCCCATTCAAAATTCGATGTTGGACGTTCGATGTTCATTTTTTTCAGGATTAAATTTCAACGGGCGAAACTCAACAATTGAGTTTCGATGGGGTTTTCGTTCAACTACTAGTTATTTACCCGAGCGATCGCGAGCATCCTTCCGGGGCTCGAAATTTCTTTTGGCGGCCATAAAGGTCGGCAGGTGTTTGATAAGATGCCAGAGGCTGCGGCGGTGCTGCCAGATGCGATCGCGGAATTTCCTGCGCCAAGCCGGGTCGGTATAAAAACGCTTTACATGCCAGTTGTATAGCTGGTCGAGGGTTTCTTTCGAGTCGATGCCTTTGGGCACGAAAACAAAGTTCAGGCAGTTCATTTTGCGCCAGTCATTGTCCAGGGTTCCTTCGGCGGTGATGGTCGCCCAGACCGGGGCGCCGTGAAAGGGGGTGAACTTGGACATGTTCATATCATCGAGTCCCAGGGACATGGCAAAATCACTGGTTTTGCGGATCGACGTTTCGGTTTCTCCGGGAAGACCCATCATGAAAAGCCCTTTGGCCCTGAGGCCGGCGGCCTGTATGCGGTTAACCGTATCGCGCACCTGCTCCAGATGAACGCCCGGCTTATGGGTTTCCATCAAATCCGAATCACCGGTTTCGATGCCCAACGAAACCATCAGGCAACCGGCGTCTTTGAGCATTTGCAGCAGTTCATCATCGCTGTGGCCGACCCGCACCGCACAATTGAAATGCATGCCCAACGGTTTTGACGTCAACCGTTGGCACAGCGCCGCGATGCGCCGTCGGTTGGAAGTAAACAGGTCATCGTAGATGTTGATATGCCGCACACCAAATCGCGAGCGCAGATATTGCATGTGCTCGTAAATGTACTCGGCCGAATTGTAGCGAAAACCGCGCTTGAAAACCGAACGGTCGCAATAGGAGCATTGAAAAGGGCATCCCCGGCTGGTGACCATTGTTGCCCCCGGGCTATAGACATAACTGAACAGGGGCAGGTTGTAGCCCTTGGGAAATCCGTCCAGCTTTTCATAAGCCGGAAACGGCAGGCTGTCCAGATCCGCAATATGGGTTCGCGGGGGATTGGTCAGCAGCCGTCCGTTCCGGCGCCGGATCAGTCCGTCGATCCGTGCCGGATCCTTGCCGCCGGCCAGTTCCGCCAGGGTCACCTCGCCTTCACCCATACACAGATAGTCGATTTCTTCAAACTGCTCCAGCAGGGCGGCACCCATGGATGAAATGTGCACACCGCCGAATATGCTTTTTATCTGCGGATCGGCCGTTTTTATTGCGCTGACGATGTCGTAGCCGTCCAGAAACCCGGAGGTAGTGGCGGATATTCCCACCAGCTCCGGCCCATGGGCCAAAATCTGTTCCACATTGGCGTCAACACCGGCCGGTGCCCGGGGCCCGAGGCAGTCGTGCACGAAGACCGTGTGGCCTTTTTTTTCGAGATAGGCGGCAATCGACAACAGGCCCAACGGCGCCATGCGGTTGGCCGTAGGGGTAATGTCTTTTTTGCCGGGTACCCAGTTGGAGCCGGCTGGATGAATTAGTACGATTCTCATAGTGTTAGTTATACTTATTGAAGTCCTGGTATCTTATGTACAATGACAAGTTCTATGAATGTTGCGGGTTACGGAATGCGGAATGCAGAATGCGGATTGCGGCTTAGGATCAAGCCGTAACTCGTAATTCGTATTCCACATTCCCCACTCCGCCCTCCGCATTCCTCATTCCGCACTCCGAATTCGGTACTCCGAACTCCGAATTCCGCATTCGTTTCATTCCCTTTTAAGAATCCCCTTATGTATAAAAGACGCCAACCCAAAGATAATACCGCCTGCGGCAGCCGCCAGTATCGGCGCCAACACCAGAGAGCCGAGCAGCCATTCGTAAAGCCTTTCCAGGGCTTGATAGCCGAGGGTTTCCAGGGATATTTCCGTAAGGAACCTGCCGTGTCGCAGAAAATAACCTATTTCAATACACAGGGCCGGCACGATCGGCGGCATGCACAGCTGACTGGCCGCCAGTGCCGCAACTTTGTTCATGCGAAAATATCCGGCGGCGAATAAAATGGCGATGGTATGGACGGCGATCAGGGGCAGGGTGCCCAGGAATACGCCCAGCGCGCCGGCCATGGCCAGTTGACCCGGCGTGATGTTTTCCGTCAGAAGTGTCTTGATCGACCGCAAAGGGTGGATGACACTGATTTTTTCTCCGGGCCGCTCCCGGTCGCGCACGATCTTACGATGGGGCAACGGTGTGATCGAGCGCATCGTCAGGTGAACATTCAGCAAAAGCCGCCACAGTTTTTGGCCTGCGGCGCGTAAAAATGATTTTTCCACGGCTGCGGGTGTGAAACGGGCCGTGATATCCACTTCTTTTATCGCCACGCCGGCCCAGGCCGCCTTGACCAGCACTTCCAGTTCAAATGTGCTTTTGCGCGTACGCAGTTTCAGATGCTCCAACATGTTGAGCGGGTAAGCCCGAAAGGAGCAGCAGGCATCTGCCAGGCGGATACCGGTTTGCAGGCGAAACCAGAAGTTGGACCATCGTCGTTGCCTTTTGAGTCGTCCGGGAATCGAATGCGCTTGAAAATGGCGCCTGCCGATAATCACGGCATCGGTACACTCACCGATTGCTTTCCTGAAAGCATTGAAATCAGTCGGATCGTGCCGTCCGTCCGCATCCATCGTAACGATGTGGGTCATCCCCATGCCGCGCGCTGCCCCGGCAGCGGTGCGGATGGCCGCCCCCTTGCCGAGGTGCTGCTCGTGGCGGATAACCCGGGCGGAAAGATCGGCCAATTCATCGGCACTGCCGTCGCTGCTGCCGTCATCTACCACAAGCACCTGGTGATGGACGGCCAAGGCACGATTTATGATATCCGGCAGGCTGCCGGCTTGGTTGTAAACCGTTGTAACGATGATCACATTCGGATCAATGGCTGCAGGATTGTCGGTGCCGACTGATCTGTTCATGTTCACTTGCTGCATCGGTCAGCTCGTAATTGCCTAACGCGCCTGAAGGCATGCCCGAACCAGTTCCACCAGATTGTGGACTGCCGTGCGATTGAACCTGATGCCGCCACCGGTGTTCAGGTCCAGTTCACCGTAAGTGCGGCGCTTCGGATCGGCTGCTGTTTCAAGGACAAAAAACAGGGCGCCGGGGGCAACATCGTTTTCCCCGCCGAACTGCGAAGGTCGTCCCAGGTCGCAAATACCGCAAATCATCGTTTCGCTTTCTTTTACGGCCATGCTGCCCAATGCCAGCTGCATACTGACAAGGCCGGATCCCGCCGGCTCGTTGACCACGAAACTCTCTCCGGTCAGACCGAACCGAATCGCCGCCTCACCCAGGAAACAATTCGGCAGCGTATAGGCAAACAGGTAAGGGCTGGCCAGGATTCCGCCTTCGGGCAGCACGGTTTCGTAATAATCGATATCCGTCCAGAGACAGCCGTATTCAGTGGCGGCAATTATGCCGATGTCCCGTTTGGTGTGCCATTGCTCTAAGCCGGCATCGCGCAGTGCAAAGGCTATTGCCGCTAGGCCCAGCCGCGAGTACTCATCCATGCGGCCGAAATTTCTATCCGGTCGATTGAATACGGACTTGCGCTCGATGGCGTCCAGGCGAGCGTTGGGCATGCTGAAGCTGTCATGGTCCTTGCCGCATCCCATACCCGCTGCGGTGACCCATCCGATACCGCTGATGACAGCAATCACGAGATGTTTCCTTTCTCAAGAACAATGGCCGCATTAATGCCGCCGAATCCCGAGTTCGTGGTCAGAAGATAATCTCCCGTCACGGTCTGCGAGGACCGACTGAACAGTTCTGCCGCCCCGTCTTCAGGATCGGACAACCCAACGGTGGGCGGCAATACCTGGGTTGCAAGGGCTTGCAATCCCAGGGCGATCTCAATGCCGCCGGCCGCCCCGAGGGTGTGTCCGATGGCACCTTTTACCGAATAAGCCGGGATCCTGTTATGGCCGAACACCTGGCGAAATGCGGTCAGTTCCATGGCATCGTTATAAATCGTTCCGGTTCCATGGGCACTGATGGCAGCAATCTGCCCCGGATCGATATCCGCCGTTGTCAGCGCTTTTTTAATGGCCCGTATCAGACCGGAACCGTCGCGGGCCGGTGCTGTGATATGAGTGGCGTCATTGCCGACACCCCAACCGGCGACGGTTCCCAGGTTGGGAAGGCGATTTTCGCTGGCGCGGTGGGCATTCATCAGCAAAAGGGCTGCTGCGCCTTCTCCCAGGGAAAGTCCGCTGCGATTTTTATCAAAAGGTTTACAGGGCTGCGGTGCGATAGCTCGCAGGGATGAAAAACCAGAGAATACGAAGTCGGTGATGACATCCATACAGCACACCAGCGCAGAATCGATTCTTCCGGCTGCAATCAGGGCTGCCGCCCGCGCGACCGCGATGGTCGAAGAGGCACAGGCGGCATTGATATTTATGCCCGGTGCGGACAGGTCGAGTCTTTTGCAAATCATTTGCGCAATTGTGGATGCGACCATTTCCTGCACGTCGGTCGGTTTCTCCCGGCACAGGCGTTCGATGTTATCGATGCCCGCCTTCGTAGTCGCGGTAATAAGAAAAGAATCAGCAGGAACGGGATTGATCGTCGCCAGCAATCGATTTACAAGCCCGTGAAGCCTTGACCGTCCTGACTGATCGGCTGTTTGCGCCAGGTCCGGAATCCAGGCCGCAAATCGGGAGATGTAGTTTTCAACCGGAAAATATTCGACGGGCCTTATACCGGTGTGTCCGGCCAAAAGCCGTTCCCACAACTGGTTTAAATTGCTCCCCAGCGCGGTAACTGTTGCCGCGTCGGTAATGCAGACCGGCTGCGCTCCGGTTTTTCCGCTGCCCATGATGTTCAAAATTCCTGCTTTTTGGTGCGACCCTCTGCTGTCGGTGGTGAGCTTTTCTTTGTGACCGTTGATACGCTGAAAAACGGTGGGTCCCTGGGTGAATGGTAAAAAAGCGTGAAAAACATTCCTGCGGCAACCCGGCACGGCCGGTGGCCGGATTATGTGTTTTCAAGACCGGTACCGCCCGGGTTGTCTTGTCATAGATTTCGGAATTTCTGTAACTTAGTGCTTCGATTCGCAATTACTATGACGTATTTTCAGAGTAAGAATCATTAATATTGCTCACTCAGCACTAAGTCCTGAGGACCTCGACTGAGCTCGGTCGAAGTCTAAATAAATATGTTATCGTATTTATGAATCGAAGGACTAAGTAAAAATAAGTGAAATCCCGCGGTAGGTCACATGATGGCACTTACCTTGCCTTTGCTGTTAAAAGTTATGACGTTTGTTCGATAGCGATCTTTCCTGCAAGTCCATCTATTGTCATCCAGCGACGGTGTCCTGTGTTTGGCCGGATAGCCCAAAGCCATTTGAACACCTTTTTTCGACATTCCTTTATTTCAACAGCCTGTAATTCTTTTTGGCGTAACTGCGGATTTTGCGGTGGCCGGCGTTCCTCATGACTTCCTGTAGTGTGTCTTTGTATTGCACCAGCCCGGAGCGACCCAGAGCATTGCACAGCCAGGCCATGGCCTCGATATAATGCCTGTCCCTGGTTCTTTTCATATATCCTTTCAGCAGCTCTGTTTCCGCCACTTCCAGAAGACCCGGATCGGTTCGGTAATACTTGACAATATATTGGGCACCTTTGGTTTTATATCTCAGATTGGAGGATCTCAACATCTCCGTAATTTCTTCTACAGACCTAGCCCCTTTGCGTTTTCGAGGTTTCCCTGGAGCTTCGGGTATCGGATGCGGGTCAGGTGCTTTTGCCACCGGTATCAACGGCCCCAAACTTTTAACTCTATGGCCGAACAGAATGGCCCCCGGTGATTTCTCTTCCATAATTTCTGCTTCGGCGATTTTGTCGCGAACATTTACAACAACCAATCGGCCGACATTCAACTGCTGAACATCAAGCACTTCACCGGTTTTGGGATGCTTGATGACTTTCCCTTCTTTGAATACGATAAACTCCATGCCGGTTTTTACCCCGGCATATTTACCCAGGTCGATCGCTACCATCGGCTCGTTCGGCTCGCGGCTCACCACATAACCCTCGAGTGGGAAATGTTTGATGATTTTAATCGACATTTGAATTACCAGGTCCTGGAGCCTTTCAGCCGTGGCACTTCTTACATTCTCAGCGGCGATGATCGCTGCGGTTTCAACGTCTATAATACGGGCATTGATTTCAAGAATGTGCTGCACCCGCAGGACCGAACCGGAGATGATCACTTTGACGCCGAGCAGTTTGCCGAGCTGGGTGGCTGTTTCCTCGTCAACGACGCCGGAGATACCGAGCTTCTGCTCTTCCAGTATTTTGTTAAGCAGGCTGCGTTCGATGACATCGAAGCGACCTTCTTTCACCAGGGCAGTGATGAACCATTCGGCCACAATCGCGCCCATATCCTCGGTTTCAAATCCTTCGCCCTTCAGATCAAAATCGAGAACGGCAATTTTGGTCTTTTGATAATCTGCTGCGGCCGAAGTCGGAACAACGCTCGAAATCGCCAAAGCCAGTAAAAAAAGGATGATTTTTTTCATCATCGAGTTCTCCGGTTTAAAGCACAGTTGGGGAATGGTTTAGTTTTTCCGTGTCCGATCGAATCGCCCTGGCAGCTTCGAGCAGTTACTCGTGCTGAAATGCAGATACAACATCCTGGTATTACGATGGTTTTAATATATAGGCAATAAAATTTTCTTTTATAATCGGTAGATTATAAAAAAATCGCTCCAGTATGTCAAGGCATGTGTCCGGAAAAACCTTTGGGTCTCATAGCCGAAGATGTTATAATGCTATAACATATATAGCACTTTTGTTCTTGTCTATAATAACCAAATTTGTTACTCATCTGCGGTCATTGCAAGTGATAATGTACTTTAATGTTGAAAATTAATTAATCAAACATAGAAATCCTGGTCCTCTGGGCCCGGATCCTTTACTTTATAGCCGATGGCGGCATTCTAGGCGCATAATATTATCATTAATAAGGGGAGGTCGGCATGGATGATATTCTTCAAATGGTGATCGACAAAGATCCACAAGAAAATGAGTTTCATCAGGCAGTCAGTGAAGTCCTGGAATCCGTGAAGCCGGTTTTGGATCAGAATCCGATTTACCGTCAGGCAAAAATAATGGAAAGACTCGTGGAGCCGGAGCGGGTTGTCATGTTCCGGGTGCCCTGGATGGACGACCAGGGCAACCCCCAGATCAACAGGGGATATCGGATCGGGATGAACAGTGCCATCGGGCCCTATAAAGGCGGTTTGCGCTTTCATCCATCCGTAAACCTGGGTATTCTCAAGTTTCTGGCCTTTGAGCAGGTGTTTAAAAATGCCCTTACCACGCTGCCCATGGGTGGCGGAAAAGGGGGATCGGATTTCGATCCTAAAGGCAAATCCGATAACGAAGTCATGCGGTTCTGCCACAGTTTCATGAGCGAGCTTTTCCGTCACATCGGCCCCAATACCGATGTGCCGGCCGGGGATATCGGGGTCGGTGCCCGGGAAATAGGATTTCTATTCGGAATGTATAAAAAGCTGACCAATGAATTTACCGGAGTTCTTACCGGCAAAGGTCTGAATTGGGGCGGAAGTCTCATTCGACCGGAGGCCACCGGTTTCGGTTCCGTTTATTTTGCAGCCGAAATGCTGACGATCCGCAGCAAAACACTGGAAGACCTTATCTGCCTGGTCTCCGGGTCCGGGAATGTGGCCCAGTTTACAGTGGAGAAATTGCTCGACTTCGGTGCCAGGCCCGTAACCCTGTCAGACTCTTCCGGGTACATTTTTGATGAAAGCGGCATCGATCGCAAGAAACTCGAATATGTGAAAGTACTCAAGAACGTTCGCAGGGGAAGGATCAAAGAGTATGCCGACAAGTATTCCGAAGCGGTTTACACCCCGGTCGATCCGGACCAGGAATACAATCCCCTCTGGAACCACAAAGCCGACTGCGCCTTTCCCAGTGCCACCCAGAACGAAATCAACGCCAAGGACGCCCAGAACCTGATCGACAACGGTGTCATGCTGGTCAGTGAAGGGGCCAATATGCCAACCGTGCCGGAAGGCGTAGATATTTTTCTCGGGCACGGACTGCTGTACGGTCCGGGCAAGGCGGCCAATGCCGGCGGTGTGTCGGTATCCGGGCTAGAGATGACTCAGAACAGCATGCGGCTCAACTGGACCCGGGAGGAAGTCGACAACCGCCTGAAGATGATCATGAAAAGCATTCATCAAACCTGCCTCGAAGCCAGCGAGCAGTACGGCACGCCCGGCAACTACGTCAACGGCGCCAACATTGCGGGGTTCGTGAAGGTGGTCGAAGCCATGATGGACCAGGGCCTGGTTTAGAAAAAGAAATGCCTAAAGTGTAAAATGCCTAAAATGCCTAAAATGCCTAAAATTAAAAGAGGAATATCCGATTTTGGTTTTAGGCATTTTACTTTTCCTCCGTCCGCCTTGCGTAAAACCCACCTTCATTAGCCAGAGATTTTCAATGTTGAATAGTTTGATCATCATCGCCGCCCTCGCATTGCTGGGCGGGCTGCTTTATTTTGCGAAAAAGGATAATCCGGCGGGGGTGCTGCTGACCAAGGCCCCTTTATCAGGTCTCTTCATTCTGGCGGCAGCTCTGCAGCCGCAGACCCATCGAACGTATTACTTTCTTCTGTTGGCCGGGTTGGGATTGAGCCTGGCCGGTGATATCTGCCTTGTTTTCTCCCGCAGAATCGTTTTTTTAACCGGGCTGATCTTCTTTTTGCTGGGCCACGTTTTTTACAGTGTCGCCTTTTTCCATCTATCGCAGACCAAATTCTGGATCTGGGCCGTGGCGGCGGGCGCCTTGATTGCAGGCGGTTGGATCTATCGCGGGCTGAAACCGCATGCCGGCCCGCTCAAAGTCCCGGTACTGCTTTACATCCTTGTCATAAGCCTGATGGTCTGCGGGGCCTGGTCGGTAGCCGGCGACGCCGCTCTGGTTCGAAGAGGCCGGTTCATGGTGCTGAGCGGGGCTTTTCTGTTTTATTTTTCAGATATCTTTGTTGCCCGCAATCGCTTCATAAAAAAGGAATACCTGAACCGGCTCGTCGGGCTACCGCTGTACTACTGCGGACAGTTTCTGTTTGCCTTTTCCATCGGCAGTCTTTAAGCATCATTAAACTAGGGTAGTGTCCCACCAGTATCTTAAAAAACAGGCGTGTATTTATAAGAAATTTGGCTGATTGAATCGGGAAAATTTCAAGAACCAAAAAACAAATAACAAACAAAATTCAAATCCAAAATGCAAATGATCCAAACACACCGATGCATTCGGTAATTGATTCATTGGGAATTCGTGTATACCCTTCGACCAGGCTCAAGATGGTGAGCTTATCGAACCATCTGATATTTGAGATTTGTCTTTTGGAATTTACTGACTTACGATGATTTTCAGGATTAACGATACTCCTTGGTTAGGGTATAGTAAGATATTTCCGGGACAAAGCACTCGGCGGTTAATCCACATAAGCTAAAAAGACAAAAAATAAAAGCATGCCCAAAAACGCGAGCAGCTGCGTAAAAAGCGAAAGAGCAAACAACAGACCATGCCGGCTCTTTTGCGCAGGGAGCCGCTGCTGCGCGAAGCGCTCGATCACCGCCACCCGCTGGTTGAATGCCTGATCAATCAGGACTGGGAAGAGATGCGCGAAGCGTGCGTTTTTGTCATCCGCCAGGCGCCGACCGGCTACGTGTTTGCCTGCTTTGTGGTGGATCTGGCGGGTGCCGGTCTCCAGGACGTATGGGGCAACTGCGCCTTGAGCAGTTCCGACATCGAAGAGTTAAAATCCCATCCGGCAGATACAGGCGCCCGACTGGCAGCCTGAGACCTGTTTCGGCGCCGATGAAGTCCTGGGAACCGGAAGCGAAATCTTAGAAAAATATCAGGAGCTTCTCGACTTTCTGACCGCGCGGTCGATGAATCACCGCAGAGATTGGATCCGCCGCTTTAGTAAAAAGTCCGCAGATGCTTGTACGCGTTTCATTATTGACTTATTTTAACAAGACTGGCGACAAAGGATCTTACGAAATCGTAAGCACCATTTTTAACCGTCTTCAAACGGAATAACTCCAATCGATCGATCGAGCCAACCGGCTCTTCATGGCTAACTGCGTTATGGAATAACTAACGTACAGAGAACGACAACAATAATTATTATGAAGCGATCACTTATGAAAAATACAAGTGATGGACCCAAAAAGCGACGCGGCCTGTGGTGGAAAATCCCGTTGGGACTTTTGCTGGTACTGTTCGTGGGTCTTGTTGTAGTAATCCTGAACATTGATTCAATTGCGCATACCCAGATCAACAAAGCCCTGAATCATTATCTTGCGGCAGGTGGCAAACTGGAAACAATCGACATCCAATTGATGGCAGGGCGCGTGGGACTTGCCGGACTCACGATCAATTCACCGCTGGGATCTGGACCGCATCCGCTGCTTGCTCTAAATGAAGTGGAAGTGGATATTGCGCCGCTTTCGATACTCAGCGGGAAAATTGTCGTCGAAAGCGTGGCCATGAATGGATTGTCGCTCGTCATCGTACGCGACAAACAAGGGCGCTTAAGCCCAATGGAACTGATCCCCGCGGCATCGCCAACATCCGAGCCTGAATCCGCGGCTGACAAGGGAGAAGCGGGGCTGCCGTGGATTCCTACCGTTTATGTCAATTCGATGCAGGTAGAGGAACTGTCCTTGCGTCTCATTGATCAACTGACGGCCGAACAGTGGTCTGCTGCTCTGCATCTCGACTTGACCTTGGCCGGTCTGCGGCTCGAGGACCTTATGGAGCGTGACATTCTTGTAGATCGTATCAATCTTGCCGCAAGTGAGATCGCCGTGGACCAGCCGCCCGGTTTCGGCCAGGATCCTTTGCTGGCCATAGCTAAATTCGAACTGGAGTCCCAGGATGTCGACCTGAACACATCAAAGGTGCCCATCTCCAAGGTTATGCTGGACAACCTGACGGCCTCGCTGGAGCGCAACCGGGACGGCGAAATCAATCTGATCAAACTGATGGACGCCTGGGTGCCCGTCTTTGCTGGTGAAAAAGCCAAGAACGAAACCACCGTTGTCCAATCCTCTGACGGCGAAGAACCCGCACCTTCATTCGAACTGCCCACCCTGATATTCGACGACATCCAGCTCAAGTCCGTCACAGCCCAGGTGCTGGACACCATCGACGGCCGGCCCTGGCGGGCCGGATTCGACGGGCTGGATATCCTGTTCACCGGTGTGGAGGTGGGCGACCCGGCAAAACAGGCCGTCGCCCTGGCGTCGTTTGACCTGGATATAAAGGGCATCGCCGTGGACCAGCTGCCCGGGTTCAGCCAGGCTCCATTGCTGGCCGTCGATAAATTCGAACTAGCGTCCCAAGATATCGATCTGCGCACAGCCAAAGTATCGTTCTCCAAGGTCGTGCTGGACACCCTGACAGCCTCGCTGGAGCGCAACCGGGACGGTGAAATCAATCTGCTCGAGGTGATGGATGCCTGGGTGCCCGTCGTTGCAGGTGACAAAGGCAAGAGCGAAACCACCATTGCTCAATCCCCTGCCGGCGAAGAACCCGCACCTGCATTCGGACTGCCCACCCTGATATTCGATGACATCCAGCTCAAGTCCGTCACAGCCCAGTTGCTGGACGCCATCGACGGCCAACCCTGGCGGGCCGGATTCGACGGACTGGACATCCTGATCACCGGTATGAAGGTGGGCGACCCGGCAAAGCAGGCCATCGCCCTGGCGTCGTTTGACTTGGATATTAAGGGCATCGCCGTGGACCAGCCGCCCGGGTTCAGCCAAAATCCCTTGCTGGCAATCGATAAATTCGAACTGGCGTCCAAGGGTATCGATTTGAGCAAAGCCAAAGTGTCGGTCTCCAAAATCATGCTGGACAAAATGATAGCTTCGCTGGAGCGCAACCCGGATCGCGAGGTCAACCTGCTCAAGGTAATGGATGCTTGGATGCCTTTCATTGCAGGTGACAAAGCCAAGAAAAAAACCATTGTTACACAGTCCTCTGCCGGCAAAGAACCTGAACCTGCATTTAAATTGCCCACACTGTTCGTCGACGACCTCCAGCTCAAGTCCGTCACAGCTCAGGCATTGGATGCCATCGACGGCCAGCCCTGGCGGGCCGGGTTCGATGGGCTGGACATCCTGATCACCGGTATGGAGGTGGGCGACCTGGCAAAACAGGCTATCGCCCTGGCGTCGTTTGATCTTGATTTAAAGGGCATTGCCGCGGATCAGCCGCCCGGATTTGGCACCCGCAAACTTATTAGCCTGGATCGGTTCACAGTCAATTCCGAAAAACTGGATATGTCATCAAAAGAGCTGGTTGTAAGAAAGGTTTTACTCCAGGGATTGTCTTCATCGATGAGCATGCGTTCCGACGGATCGACCAATCTGCAGAAGCTTAGTGACGCCCTGCTTGGTAGTGCCGATAAAACACGCCCACGCCAGGACAAAGAGGAGACAACTGCTGATTCGGAGACACCAACCGCTCGAGTCGCTCTGCCTGCAGTCCGCTTTGAGCAGATCCTGCTGGCCGGTGGGTCCGTTGTATATCGCGATGAAGCCTTTGCTGAGGAACCACTGGTTGCCGTATTGAACAATATCCGGATGGAAGCCACCCAGCTGCGTCTGTTCGCGGAGGATGACGGCGTCGGTCCAGCATCAGCCTCTGCATCGTTTGAACTCGAGCAGCCCGGGGACCTGCCCACTGCCTATTTTGGCACTTTGGCTAAGGTGGGACCCGTTGGCCGCGGCATACCGATGGTCAATACACAGGGCCGCATGATTGGACTCAAGCTGGACACATTGGGATCGCTGGTGCCGCCGGCTACCCGTACCGCACTGGGCGCCAGCGGCCTCGACGGCGGAGTTGCGCTTGCCATGGATGCAGATTCCATCAGCCTGATCGCTTCCGTGTTGACCGACCGCAATATTCAATATGAGGGCATAACGGTGCAGGGCTCTCTGGAATCCCCTATTGTAGAAATAGGTCCGGTTTTGGCCGGCATTTACAGCCGGGTTGCCGACGGTCTTATCAACATAGGCCAAAGTGGTCTGATAGCCGGTTTTAATATAGCCGAAGGTGGTGTCGATGCAGCCATGGAGCTCGGTTCCGGTGCCGCAAAGGTTGGAAAAAATCTGGGCAAGGGCCTTTTTGGAACCATAGCCGGCCTGCTCACATTGGACGAACAAAAAGTTAAAAAAGGGGTGTCAGGTACTACCATGGGTACGATTGATTTGACAATCGATTCCGTAGAAGGCACCGGCAAAGTTGCCGGTGGCGGTCTCAAGAGTTCGGCTTCAGAATTGATAGGCGATAACAGGGTCAGGGCCTGGGAAAAGGAGATCCCGACCCGTTACCGGAAAGCCATGCAAAATGCACGGGATGCACTATCAAAGATGCCTTACCCGCCTTTCACCCAGTGAATGATCTATAATCAGCGGAGATCAAATACCCGAATATCAAAATTCGCAATAAACTCGATTTTTAAGTGCATATTAATTATTTATAACTTCAACAGGTTAACTGCATAACAAAACCATTTATCGAATTAAAGTTATCGGAAAATCAATGAAGGAGAAAGACTGGTCGGAGATATTATCTCTGCTTTGGTCCAATAATTTGACAAAAAAAGTGTTCTGATGCTACATTTGCAAAAAGATTCCGAGCCGTTTAATATAAATACCAATGTAGGTGTATTTTAAAGTCCGTCGTTGCCTGGCTTATGAGAAATTAGAGAGGCCCTGTGAAATTCAGTGAGCTTGTAAGACTACTTGAAAAAAATGGCTTTAAAATTATTAAAGAAAAAGGCTCAATACGATATTATGGAAAGCCCGGTTTGAATAAACTGATCCGAGTCGATTATCATGGATCAAAAGAAGTGCCAACAGGTACTTGTCACAGCATTATAAAAGCTGCAGGAATCAAATGATTTTGGAGGTTTGTTCCAATGATTGATTTACCATACTCTTTGATAATAGAAGCAACAGAGGAGCCTGATTTTTTTGGATTTTATTCCACTGATTTAGAAGGCTTTTCAGGTATAGGTCATTCTATAGAGGATTGCCTCTTTAAAGCCAGGTGGGGCATGAAGGAACATGTTGAATTACTGAAAAAAAAGAACTTTCCAGTTCCCAAGATAAATACCGACCCAAAAATCATCATTCAAAATGAGAGGAAAATGGCAGCAGCGTGAGTAACCAGGATAAATGCGCTAATCACAATTTTATCCTGGTCTGTCAAACTTATCTTACCTTCCAGAAGAATTAGGTGTCGCGCCTTTTTTCGCTTACGGATACTCTGTACAATATTCGTGTTTCGGATTAACTGCTGAATATTAATTAGCCACAGACACACACAGACATACTCAGACAACGAAACATTTTTCCTGAGCAGGATAGCCCAAGCGAAGTCCTCATGCCTTTCAAACAGTGTTGGTGATACGTTCGCGAAACCAATAGGAAGTTGCCGTCTGTGTGCATTGCGTGACCCTGAGCCAAGCTGATAGGGGGCGGGTGGCAAATTCAAACCGACGCCGGAGTGAATCCATCCTTTCGTTTTATAGCGTCAAGTATATCAACTAAATTGGGGAAGACCCAAAAGATTGAGCTTGATTTTCCCCATCAAAAGCAATAAGAAGTTGGAATTGAAAATGCTCTAGCGGCTTTAAACATTCAGAGAAAAGAGATTGCCGGGGAATTGTGCATAATCTCAATGCCTAAAGCAGACCGAACCTTTCTTGCGCGATCACTAATAGCGACGCTGATGTAGCACCTATACCAAATCTAATTCAATTCGAGCTCCTTCAGAACCTCCTGTCACTGATTTCGAAAACAGCCCATTCAATCTGTCTGAATTTCAGTTAGTAATTTGCCGGCTGCACTGAGTTATATTTAAAAGTTGTGTTTAAAGGAAAAGGCGGTGTATCCACCGGTAGATTGTTAGCAGCAGTCAACCGGCCACACTAAAAAGGAAAGGATACACCACCCATGAACCAGGATAA
>Ga0126326_1000114_pt1 | contig 43170 bp, 33 predicted proteins | sample InaspJWI67metaG_FD_94485 | JGI IMG/M metagenome (GOLD analysis project Ga0126326, IMG submission 94485) | Marine gutless worms symbiont microbial communities from Oahu, Hawaii - Inanidrilus sp. 1 OAHU.JWI-67 metaG | ecosystem: Host-associated > Annelida > Digestive system > Unclassified | place... | reverse complement strand
ACGATCCAGAGCGTCGCGTATCCTCCCCTTTTCTTTTGCCGCTGTCGGTTCAAGTACGGTTCCGGCCGCACCCGCATAAACGACTATGGATACCGTATCATCCGGCGCCAGGTTATCTACCAGCATGCGGAACGCGTTCTTTAAAAGGGGCAGCTTGTCCGGGCTGTTCATGGAACCGGAAACATCCAGGAGAAACACCAGATTGGAGGCCGGTTTTTTCTCCGGGATGATGTCGAAACCCTTGATGCCGATGTGCAGCAGGCGGGTCTTTGTGTTCCACGGCGATGGGAATACCGCAACGCTGGGCTCGAACGGCGTGTCCCTGTCCGCGGGAAGCGCGTAATCGTAATCGAAGTAATTGATCAATTCCTCGATGCGGACAGCATTTTTCTGGGGAAGATAGCCGTTGTTTAGCGCCCGGCGCGTAAAGGCGTAGGATGTGGTATCCACGTCGATGGAAAACGTTGATACCGGCTCTTCTGTGACCACCTTGACGGGATTGACTGTGATGTTTTCGAAACGATCCCGGCCGATATAGGTCTGGTCCGGAACAGGGGGCCGCATCTTTTCTTCCGCCAATTCGGATCTAGATATCCTGGAAGGTCGCCCCACCTGTAAGGCTGGAGACCCCCGGTCTTTAGAGGCCGTTGAGAACGGCGATGTCATCAGCGCCGGCTCAGAGCCCATTCGGTAGGAAACGAAGTTGGGCAGCATGACGGCTGCCAGCACCAGAAAACTGACGGCCAAGCCAGCAGACACAACGAATGATTTACGCATAATAGGACCCCCTTTTCGTTTTTTACCCATTAGACGGCTGAGAAGGGAGAATCCTTGGCGTTTTTTTTCAGGGGCTTTCCTTGACAGGTGAAATTGGGACACGGCTGCCGCAACTGTTCGTTTTTGTGCCTCTGCACCGGGTTCGGGGATCGGCAGGTGATCCAATACCTTTTTAAGCTTGTCGTTTTCCGGGTTCATATTTCACGTCCAAGCGTTTGATTTAATTTTTTTCTGGCCTGAAAGATACGCCAGGAGATGGTGGTTTCCCGGCAGTTGAGGACAGCGGCAGCCTCTCTGTGGCTCATTCCCTCGCCGAAAACCAGCAGCATGGCGGCCTTCTGCTTCTGAGGCAGCTTGCCCAATTCCCGGTACATTCGGGCAGCTTCCACATATTGCTCCTGGGTCGGACCAGGATTTTTTTGATGCCCCTCAACGGCAAAGGTCGCTTCATACGCATGCTTTGTTTTGTTTTTGCGAAGATAGTCTTTGGCGGTGTTCACGGTGATACGGTATAGCCATGTTCGGAACGCAGATTTCAAGTTGAAAGCTTTCAGGTTGCGTGCCAGCTTTGCAAACACCTCCTGGGTGATATCTTCAGCGTCCTGCCGGAGGCCGCACCATTTATAGGCATGGCGATAGACACCTGCATAATGGCGATTGACCAGCACCTCGAAAGCGTCTGCATTTCCGCCTACCGAAAGCCGCACAAGATCGAAGTCGCTGAGGTTGTTCATCCCGCAATATAATCTCCCCATACCCGTTAGACGCCGGTAAGAGGAAATTCCTTTGAGTAAAAATGAAAATCCGAAGGGTCAGACCCCCGTGGAATCGGCTTTGCCGGAACTACGTTCATTCCACAGAGCAGGTCCAAAATTGGGGTCGGACCGAGTAATAAACAGACAGAAGACAGAAGTCTGAAGACTGAAGTCGGAGGCAAACCTGGAAGTGGCTAAGGGCCAAAACAGGCACCTTAAACGTCCACTTTTGGGGAAAAAGTGAAAGCACGGAGTCTGGGGTCTGGAATCCGGGGTCCGAAAGATCGTCTGATGCCTGACTCCCGACACCTGACTACTGAAAAAACACTTTTTTCCATTTCTCACTTTAACTGTTTGAAAGCCTTATGGGTAGCCCTCCTCCACCGCGTCGGCGAACGCACGCAGGTTTTCCACCGGGGTGAAATCGATGTCATAGGCCGGAGCCAGTAAAAGCCCTGCAGGGCCCAGGGTATCGATGCGCCGCCGAACTTCCGCCCGGATTTGCCGGGGTGTACCATAATCCCAGAGCATGGCGGTGCCCACGGTCCCCCAAAGCGACAGCCGATCCCCAAATTCCTGTTTGATGGCGGCGGCGTCCATACAGTCGGGTTGCACGGGGTTGATGACATTGACGCCGATCTCCACCAAGTCCGGAAGGAGCCGGGTGAAGTTGCCATCACAGTGGTAAAAGACCAGGAGCTCCGGCGCCTCTTCCCGGGCGATGCGGATGGCATCTGCCAGCCGGGGTTTGTAATACTCACGCCACATGTCCGGGCTTATCATCAGTTGGACCGGCGAGGCCACGTCATCATCCAAGAGCAGGATATCGATCCCGGCTCTGGCCAGGATCAGGGTGTTGTGGATCATGATAGCGGTGAGCTGGTCTAAAAGATAGTGTGCGAGTTTCCGGTTGACCAGCATGTCGAGCAGGAAGGTGTTGAACCCGCGCAGCCGGCAGGCCGTTTCGAAGAGTTGGCCCCCCAGGTGCGGGGGGGCACCGGCCACGGCCAGGCCCTTGTGGTGCCATCTGGCCACCTCTCTGGTAAGCCCTCTGTAACGGGATGGATGCGTAAGGTCCGGAAATATATGGTCGGCCAGTTCCTCGATGGATTGGATCGATTCGAGGGGGCCCTGGCCCTGGTGTTCAGGGTGGTAGTCCCACTCATGGTAGGTTTGAAGCTGCGTATAATTTCCCACATGGATATCTGCCGGCAGTCGGTCAAGGTACTCGAGGAAACGGTCCTGGTCGGCGGGTGGGTTGAATTCAACGAATCCAACATCCAGGTGAAAATGATCTTCTGGCGCCTTATTCCCGATGGCCGGCAGGGATTGGGAAAAGAAGCCCAAAGCCTTTGGGATTCGATCCGGCTTTTCACGGTTTAGTGCCGCGACAACACGTTCACGCGGGGTCAATCGCCACCTCCTTGCAAAGCCTTATTGGAAATCCGGCGACACGTTACTGTTCATGAGCATGTCCCGGGTCGTCACACCGGTCAGCATCAGAGCGGAAGTATAGCCGGTATTTTCCGCGCCCGCAATATCCGCTTCAAGATTGTCTTCGATCATGAGAACACTATTAGTCTGAATGGTATGGCCTGTCTTTTTTCCAGCAATTTGTGGGTGTACGCAAATATGGTGGAATATGGTTTCCCCAGATAAATGGGCGTCATCCTCTGTCCATAGGCTCTAAGGGTCTCTGCAAAGAGGCGGGCCCAGCTTCCTGACCCAAGGCGGATCTTTATCTCGCCGGCCCGGGAAAGTACACATCCAGGATGGGGCAGATCGGCAACGCATCTGAGGGATGGGGGTCAAGTCTCCGTTTGAACTTTCTTTTGGAAAATTTCACTCTGCCTCTAATAGTCTACAACGTATAACAATCCGAATTTAATTGACATTCAAGCAGAATTTGGGTAACAATAAATTTTGTCCGGCCAATATTCAATTCCTTTCCAAAACGTGTCAGGTATACAAATTGAGCAATGCCACTTGAAACTCGGGGTCGGACCGAGCTAAGCCACTGACACTTCGGGAATAGTATTAAAAACAAGACGATTTCCGGCTATATACGGCCAATTTTGGGGATAAAACTACTTCTTTAGGAACTGACGAACAGTTTTGAAGGGGGGCTATACCCCCTTTCGGAAATTCTCCTTGAATAAGGTCAAACGGAGGCTTGAACCCCTATCTAGATTATGGATAAGGAAGAACATGGGAGGGCAGTATGGTATCGAAAGTACCCCGCCAGATTAAGAACCCCTTAACTCTCATTACGGTGTTCGCTGGCCTTGCAGAAATTGCTGCTACAGGTGTGCTACCCCTACTTGAAAAGGATATCCAAAATATATTTATTTGGTATGTAATGCTGTTCCCTGTTCTTCTCGTCGTTGCATTCTTCGTTACATTGAACTTCAATTATCGCGTTCTATATGCTCCAACTGACTATCGAGACGAACGTCATTTCATGGAGACATTGACAGCTACTTTCGCAAAAGATACAAGCGAGACGGAAAAACTACGAAACTTTTGGAAGCCGGATGGCACAGTAAATAGGTCAAATGAGATAAGATTTAAGAATTGGCTCAAATCAAATGGACTTGATTCAGAGTCTATTACATTCTTTCTTAGAAATGAACTCTTTTCCGACGCGCGCAATCGAGCCGTGTCTGATTTAGGGCTATAAAAGGAGTGAGAATTGGATATTCAGCGAGTATTAAAGGACGTTCCCGAAGACATGATTGATGAGATTGTATCGGACTTCGAGAGCGAAGGAGCAAAGGTAATCAAAGAACAACAACCCGATGGGAAATGGACGGTTCGTGCTAATTTTGAAGAAACTAAAAAAACAATATAATTGATCCTAAAAACATCTCTGGGAAGGACGATCATTACGCTGCACTCAATAAGCGTTTCTAAAGAAGGCTTTGAGTGAAGGTTCGATTACTTCACAACCTACCAGCCACTTCAAATAATATCAATTACTTACATTAACAGCCGGGGCAAGTGACCGCAAGTGCGAGAACTAGGGGCACATGTGCATCATGCGCCCCTTTCAATTTTGATGAAAGTAAATTGTACTCAGCGTGCACAAGATCTCGTGCATGGTTTGCATTGATTTAAGTGCATGATTTAGGGAGCCGAAAGGTAAAGGCGGATATATAATGAACGCAGTTAGGGCATTGATCCAAAATTTCTAAAAAGCTGTCTGGAAGATCATGGCGATACTCGTTATACAAATCGGGTCGGACCGAGCTAACCCTTTGATACTTCCGGAATAGTAATAGAAAACAGGGCTATTTTAGCCTTAAACGGCCACTTTTTGAGGGGAAAATGGGGCAATTAAGAAGTCAGAGATCAGAGGCCGGAGATCGGTGGGGCTCCCAGAATAGATGTCAGAAACATGCTGCTGAAATGGAAATATAGCCTTCCAAATTTAAAATTTGAAGAACGCCCTTGAAGCAGCTCAGTTTCTTGCCTTTGCGGCAAGAATGTGCTAATTTTTTGAGCATTCGCTTTCCTAACTATGAGATCCATCTGACGAATAACATGGTTCCATGAGCGGTTATTTCTCCAGACCGCAACACCTAATGCCGTATTAGGTAATCAAATCTTCAGATAGACAGCCCGAACAACTATTTTTTGAGAACATTATAACTCTTTTTTGAAGGAGGCCATTATATGAGACCATATATAGTTTCTATCTGTTTGATCTTTTGCATTTTTTCGGGATCAGCAAATGGTGAAACCATTAAATTAGGAGTTGCTGGCCCTCATAGCGGAGACTTGGCATCCTATGGTATTCCGACCATAAAAGCCGCGGAGCTAGTTGTTAAAGATGTTAATGCAAGAGGCGGTATCTTGGGTAAGAAAGTGGAATTGGTAGTGGAAGATGATGTCTGCAAACCTGAGGTGGCTACTAACACAGCCACCAAATTAGCCTCACAGAGAGTCCCCATCGTTTTGGGACACATTTGCTCAGGTGCCACAAAAGCAGCTCTGGGTATTTACAAGGATTCTAAAATAGTGGCTATGTCGCCATCAGCTACAAACCCGGCTTTGACTCAAAGCGGAGACTACCCAAACTTTTTTAGAACCATCGCATCAGATGATGCTCAAGCACGATTGCAGGTAAATTTTGCTCTGGATAAATTAAAACTTAAAAAGATTGCCGTACTTCATGACAAAGGGGATTATGGAAAGGGGTTAGCTGAATTTGCCAAAGCCTTTTTGGAAGCAGATCCCCGTGGTGAAATTGTTCTGTATGAGGGAATCACACCAGGTGCAGTTGATTATTCAGCGGTGGTACAGAAAATCAAGAGGTCGAGGGCGGAAGCAGTCATCTTTGGAGGATATCATCCGGAAGCTTCAAAAATTGTTACCCAGATGAGAAAAAAGAGGATGAAGACCATTTTTATATCAGATGACGGTGTAAAAGATGATACGTTTATAAAAGTGGCCGGGAAATATGCAGAAGGTGTTTATGCAAGCGGGCCCCAAGATGTGTCCACAAATCCGCTGGCTATTGCAGCCAACAGAGCTCACCGAAAAGCCTACGGAGCAGATCCCGGGGCGTTTTTTCTTAATGCTTATGCTGCGGCACAGGCATTGTTGAACGCCGTGGAACAATCACGTTCAACTGACTATGATGCTGTAAAAAAAGCTTTACAGACCAAGCTGGTTGATACTACTTTAGGTAAGATCAAGTTTGATGAAAGTGGCGATGCAATTGGGGTGGGATTTGCGATGTATAAGGTATTAGATGGCGTATTTAAACCATGCCCTCCCTACTGAGATTAATGTTTCTGTTCGGTGAACAGAAAAGAAAATTACTGAGCTGCGATCAGTCCATTTGAAAGAGGCTCTTTTTCTAAGCCATTGGCTGAAAACCTGGTTCAGGAGGTGCCCTTTGAAACCGGATTTCGGAGATTACGTTGCGCTTGCAGCTTTATTGCTGTCCCTTACATTGGCCGGGATCCAGTTAAAAGGATGTATTGAAGGCCCTCAAATCGAATTTGTAAAACCCAAGGTGGTAATCATTAAACCCCTAAAGGTTGAGAATACAACCTACTATGTAATATCAGCGGTAATGTCCTACCTGAATACCGGTTCCAAAGATCAGGATGACATCATTACAGATGAAGAAATTTTTTTGACTCTTGGTACCAAACAATATCTTTATAGATGCTCATCCTTTGGAGATTCAAAGGAGAAAGATGGGCAAGTAGACGTCCCAGTTGAAAAGGGGGCCACGCCTGTCGCTGTCCAGGCCGGCAGGAGTGTTTCCCACGAATGTCATTTTGTAGTATTTCCAGAGGTTGATATAAATGGGAAAGATAATGCCGACTATTTTACTGAAAGTGAGATCAGAGCAATTAATTCGGACAACTTTAAAATCGATCTGAATTTTAACTATGTAACTCTGAAAGATAAGGGCGCAACCACAAATTCGAAGATTCATATTACCAAAGAACACTTAAAACGATTGTATGAGAAAAAATATATATCAGTACCGTTGGAATCATGATCACCATTAAGATCTTATGAAAGGTGAAAACCAAGGCGTTATCCCTACAAATTGAAAATTGGTGTGTGATGTGTCGAACGGTTACACGTAGACTTGGTCACTTATTCATAAAAGGCCCTATGCGATAACAGATTTGAGGAAAGGATCAATGATAAAAACAATCATGTCATTAATCACCTTGGCAGTTGCTCTGATCGCCGGTTGTGCTTCAATCGACTCGACTCAGGACCCGGACGGCAACAAAACCGGTATTCGTTACTATAACAGTGCGCCCTTTATCCTCGCGTATTCGGATGGTAAGGGTGGGATCGAAGCAGATCTTGTTTTTTTACCTGACACCACACGCGTTCTGTCACTGGATGCCACAGCATTTTTTGCTCAAAACAAAACAGTCATGAAGTTTGAACAAAGTATCTTGACCACTGCAGACACTACGGCGGATGCCGCGGCAGTACCAAAGGCAATCGTCGAAGCTGCCAAAACAGTTGCAACTGCGGCAGTTGCCGCCTCAGCTAATATACCCGACGAGGTAACTCAGTACCAAGTGCCGGCACCGTATCTCTACCGTATTTATTACGGCAAAGACCCCAATGATTCAGATAAAAAGATCTGGCAATTGCTCGGTGGTCAAGCGCTCGACAAAACAGGTGTTAACATCCTTCCAATCAAATCAACTTTTGTGAGGGTAGTGGAATGATATCTTTACTTAGGTGCCGGTTATTACTGGGAATTATATTGCTTTCTCTCATGATCAGTGGTTGCGCAAGTTTTGTCGATTCTAAGCCTGCAGAAGATAATAACACAGGCATTGAGTACGCTTTGTGCCTTCCGGTGATAGTGGCCGAGCCTCAACCAGACGGTAGGGTCAAATTTGAGACCACTTGTCTTCCTGACCCGGAAAGACGCTACGTCATTTCAGGTTCAACCTTTCTCGGAGGCCTCACATTGAATGTCAAACGCAAAAAGGATATGACATTAGAGGAGGTGACAATAGATCCAAATAACGCTGCTGTTTTAGCCGAAACGATAAAAGCCGCAAGTGAAATCAAAAAAACAGAAATTGAGACAAAAGCCGCCGCAGAGAAGGAAAAGGCAGAAGCTGAAAAGGCTGCACTTGATGAAGCTAAAGATTCCTTGGAGAATGCTAAATCGGTGCTGAAAGAAGCCACCACAGCGCTGGCACAGGCCGAAACCGACTTAAATCATGCACAAGATAAACTACAAACACTATTGAATCTTTACGGAGTTGGCGATCGAGAACCCGACACCGTTATTGGCGATTCCGGGATTGATATAGAGCACAGGCAAGCCGTGCGAGATGCCTACCATCTCGTAAAGGAGAAAGAGGCAGCCCTTAGTGCCTCCAAGGTCGCTCTGGAAGAAGCAAAAGAAGTATTCAAAAATGCAGAATTGAAGCACACTCAATTAGCATCCAGCGGCAACGTTTTCGATACTACCAGCGGCAACACTCCACTTAAAGGGATAAAACCACCCAAACAGGTCTGGGGACCATTGATCTACCGTCTGGAACAAGTCCTCGACAACAATGGAGAACTGCAAGATGTACGCCTTGTTGCTATGTTCGACCAACCACATTTGAAAACGATAGAGTGAAGGCGCCCTCAAAGCCAACCCCGCCTATCAGTGCTACTGTGTCCGGGATGGCAAAAAACGAGGATGGCAGCCATGACCTCACTATCTCGTTTAGTGGCGTGATCGATTACGTTGATGCCACATATGCCTTCTTACAGCACACTGAAACGATGGCGCGAGTTAAGTTTGAAAAAATTGAAGCGACTGAGGACGAGAAGAGAGTTATCTTGAGGGTTCCAGCCGGGACTTCAGGCAAGTATAGAATAGTCGTTAGAGTGATGATTGGAGGAAAGCCCCAGGAGGTAAGGAATGTGATGGTAGACCTGCTTTCGGAAGGTGCCACCAGATGACGCGACTCGTTTGCCGGATAGGCTGCACTAACGACGTCCCCGATCCAATCGGCCTGTTCGGCGGAACATTTGATTTTATCCGTGACTTCTACCGTTGGGAGACTGCGAACAACATTGAGATTGATCTGGACCTTTCTGCAACACAGAAGCCCTTCCCGGTCCTAACGCCGGGAGAAGTTACCGCGTTTACCCTGCACACAATGCTGAGGCGACTTACCGGGAACCCGCTATCTCACCGGCCAGTCGATAACATTGCTCTGATCCTCGCCCGCTCTTACAAGGGTAATGAAACCGCGTTCGGCATGATGTTCGACGAGGGATACGTGTTCTCTGGCGACCCGGCCGATAACGTTACTGAACCCGAAGTATTGGGCCCTCCTCGTGAGGGTTGTGCCGTTTTCATCGACGCACTGGCTGCATTGCGAGGCCCCCAAGGGACCCCCGATTTCAACCGGGAGCTGCGGTTTACAGTTCTTCATGAACTAGGCCATGTATTCAATCTGCAACATCAAGACGCTAAGGCCAATATCATGCGGCGCAGCGCCGTTTACGGCCTCCAGCCGCCAGAAGCCTATCGTCTGAGTTCGGGAGACCGAGGCAGACTATCCCAAGACCCGTTGCCATACGAGTACCATCCTGGGGGTTCTAACTTCGGTTATGGTGCATCCGCCAATGCCCCAACAGAATGGCGTTTTAATCCACAGAAAGAATTTCGCGACATGCAAGTTAGGGTTCAAGTGTCACATAGCGAGGTGTTTGCATTCGAACCAATCGAACTTGACATCGAAATATCATTGCTACCGGGAAGGCATAAAACTAGGCGCATTCCCTGTACTGTAGACCCAGGTTACGATAGTTTCCGGATATGGATCGAGGAACCGAATGGTTCCCGTCGACTGCTGCGCTCGCCACGCCATTATTGCGGGGCCCAAAGGTGGCTTACGATCACTCGAAATCGGCCATTCCGGCGAGATGTGTCAATTGGAAGACAGGCCGGTGGACCTGTCTTTCATCGGGCGGGTGTTCATCATGTTTGGGCTGAGATGAATTGCGGTCGCCGCGGGGTGATTCGCTCCAACCGCGTGGCTTTAAGGATTAGGGACATGGTTGAAATGTCGTCGGCAGACGTGAAGGCGTACCACATCTTACGTAGCCCCACCGGCATCGTTTTGGGATACTCACGTGTTTGGGATGGTTCTCAAGACTTGGAAAAAGAGGTAGTTGAACTATTGAACACGTTCCCGGACCAGACATGGTCGCCTCTTCTTCGCTATGCATTGGTTCGCGCAGCGGCGGATAAGGCGCAACAGAACGGTAGCCAGACAGGATTGCCTGTTAAGGTCAGGGACCTAGCCAAGATATCAGCCGAAGATACCGCTTTAGGTGATCATCGAGTTGCAAAAGTAAGACAGGTTCTGAGAATGGAAAAATAAAAACGGCAGATTGGAGTCGGGCCACGCTAACCATCTGATATCCAAAAAATGAAAACATAGGGGTCAGGTCTTCATTCTTGACAAGGACAGGGGTCAAGTCTCCGTTTGCCTGCCTGTCGGGCATAGCTTATAGCGACGAACGGTCATGCGAAGCTCATAGGGCGAAGAGTGGATCATTCTTTAGGAAAATTTCACTCTGCCTCTAATGGTTTCCATAGTATAACAGTCCGAGTTTAATTGACATTCAGGCAATATTTAGGTAACACTAAATTCTGTCCGGCCAATATTCAATTCCTTACCAAAACGCGTCAGGTTTACAAATTGAGCAATGCCACTTGAAGAATTCATAACGAAGTTTTCAAGGCTCAACACCGATCGCGGCAAGCACCGCTGGTCCGCCGACACCACCCATTGTGCATCTCACAAACCGTTCCTCCTCCTCTCTATAATGGACCTGATCGACCAGGGGCAGATTACAGAAAATTCTATCGAACCATCTTTTGAACTTGTTGATACTTGGAATGGGTATTGGAATGCAATTATGCCTATAGACCAGAAATCCTCCAAGACAAGCCTTTCCTTAGGTTGGTGACGACGACTGTGTAATTATTGGGGTGAAGCGTTGAATTTTTCAGTGAGGTAGAGAGATGAGTACAATCAAAGGTGTACGTGTAATTAGCGATGAACCAATCAATGAGAGGGCGGTCTTTGGTTTTGATGCATACTCTAAAACATTGGCAGGCCTTATTGCCCGAAAAGAAAATAAGACGCCGCTGGTAATTGGCGTATATGGTCCCTGGGGTTCGGGGAAAACCACCTTGATGAAGATGACTCAACGATATTTGAATCAAGCTGAATTCACAAATAAAGATTTATTTAGACCTTGTAAAACGGTGTGGTTCCAAGCATGGAAGTACTCTCAACAAGAAGAAATATTATCAGCTCTAATCAAAGTAATATTGGAATCGATACGTTGTGATAATTCGTATGCAACTCAACTGCGTGGCTTAATTGAAACGGGGTGGTGGCAAACGAATGTTTCAAAAGCAGTACTCAAGCTTGCGCAGAAATTCATAAAGTTAGACTTTTCTGAGTTTATCAGGGAACTCCCTCACCAAAGTAAGTTATCATTTTACGACACATTCTCTGAGTTTTTTGATCGACTGGTTTGGACATATACAAGGCTAAGGCCAAAATTTTCCAGCACTGAAGATCCAGATGACAAGTTGGGAGCTCTAGTCATTTTTATAGATGATTTGGATCGCTGCCCAAAGGATCGAATTGTAGGTGTATTGGAAACAATAAAACTGTTTATGGATAAAAAGGGCTGCATTTTTGTAATCGGAGCCGCGGAGGGAATTATTGAAGATGCAATCAACAGAGAGTACGAGAGTGAAAATGCACGCAAGTTTATGGATAAGATTGTTCAGGTGACCTTCAAGCTACCACAAATCGCAGGAGACACTTTTGATGATTATCTAGAGCTTATCGACCAAGAATCTTATGAGCGAATCAAACCACATTTATCTGCAATTGTTCCAACGATTCAATTCAACCCCAGGCGGTTTAAACGATTTTTAAACGACTTGTCTCTTTTAGAGGGTTTACATGCAAACAAAGAAACCGGAGTAAAGTATGAGGATTTGCTTTATTGGAAATTGATTGAATTTGAGTCGCCAGAGCTTGTTGAGCAAATATCAGAAAATGCTCAAATTTACACAATATTTTCGGATTTGGTCAACGCCCACGGTCTGCTTGATGAGACCTCTGATCAATTCATGATACCCGCTGAGGCTATTGTCAACATTAAAGAAAAATCTCTGACGCCATTCTTAGAAAATACAAAATTAGTGAATTTAATTAATCAGGCACAGCTGAATGATAAAAAAGTTAAAGCAGTTGTAGCTTTGGAGGGCATTGTAGAGTCAACTACAATATTAGAATCTGAAGATATGGAACAAGTGAGTAAAGAATATAAGAAAGTAAAAATGAAAAAGGAGTATATTGAGGACGAGGATGAACTATTTATATCTAAAGGTGCAGTTAGTGCTATAGAAATGGTAAACATTGATCAGGGCGATTTTCTTTTTGGCGAGCATAAAGAAATTCGGTTAATCGAGGGCGACTATGAAATAGATATTTATCCAGTTACCTTTAAGCGTTTCAAAGAATTTATTAAAAGTGGTGGCTATATATATAATCATTTTTGGTCTTCGAGTGGGCAGAACTGGAGAATCAAGAGGTTTAAGCCTATGAAACCTGCGCAGTATGATTCCGAAAAATGGAATGATCCCGATAAACCGATTGTCGGAATTAGTTATTACGAAGCAGAAGCCTTTTGTAATTGGTTGACCGAGACTCAGAAGGACGGCTTTGTATATAGGCTCCCTTCAGAAGTTCAATGGGAAAGAGCAGCGAGGGGGACGGACGGTCGCTTATACCCCTGGGGGATCGGGTTCGAAGCCGATAGGTGTAATACAAAAGAATCAGGGATTGGAAAAACAACACGAGTAAAAAGATTCCCTAACGGAGTCAGTCCAGATGGTTGTTATGATATGGCAGGGAATGTGTGGGAATGGACTTCAACTAAAGAAAACCGGAAATATGTGCTTAAAGGCGGATCTTATCTTGTTGACAGGTATAACGCATTGAGTATCGCGAGAGTCTTATTTGCGCCCGAAGAACGAGACTCGTTCATCGGATTTAGATGTATTCGAAATAAGGAAGACAAAAATAACTTGTGAGGTCGGTTTTAGCTACCAGTATGGGGTCGGGCCGCGCCAAGTGACTGATCAGTTTTCGCTAATAGAGCTTCGCCCGACAAGTAAATATGTAGATAGTGTTGAATTTCAGGTCATATTCCGGGCTTAAATGGCCACTTTTGGGGAAAAGAGAAAGCAAGGAGTCTGGAATCGAGGGGCATCTAGCTCAGAGATCCGGCCTTCGCTCAAAAAACTATGGCTGGCAGGCGGAGATTCATGACGTTAAATCTGAATTGCCATTTAACTGTTACTTGACCCCCATCTCAGAAAGGCTGCAAATGGAGATACTCAAAAGCTGGGCAGGGAACCAGAAGTGGCGGCCAAAGGCTGTGCATCGGCCAAAGGATGAGCAGGAAATCGCCGAACTTGTGGCGCGTGTAGCCGAAGAAGGCGGTTGCCTCAAGCCTGTGGGATCAGGGCTTTCCTGGTCCGACATCAACGAGGTGGAGAATGAGCATCTGCTGAGGCTGGATCGAATGGCATCCATCGACGTGCAGTCCGATTCGAAGCGGGTTTGTGTCCAGGGCGGGGCAGTGATGTCCGAAATCCAGAAGGCCCTGGAGCGTCAGAACCTGGCTCTGGATAACATCGGCTCCATCGTCACCCAGACCGCTGCGGGCTACACCGGCACTGGAACGCACGGCTCCGGCACGCCGCTATTGTCCACCTTCATCGAGGAGATGCGACTGGTGGACGGCACCGGCCGGATACGAAAACTTAGTCGCTCTAAGGAACCGGAGCTGTTCTCCGCCGCAAGGGTCCACTTGGGTTGCCTCGGTGTTGTCACCGAGATCACATTTAAATGTACGGATGCCTTTGATCTGGAGGAACGCCGGGAGATCGTATCATTCGATCGCGCATTGGGAGATCTGGAGGGGTATCTGGCCGCAAACGATTACGTTAAGCTCTGGTGGCTGCCCTATACGGATGTCATCCAGGTTTATCTTTTCAACCGGACCGATGAGAAAAGAACCACCCGCCGGCCCACCGAGCTTATGGATGAGTGGGGCCTTTCCACGCATTCCTTCAGCGCGCTCCTCCTCCTGACCCGGATGGTGCCGGTGCTCACACCCACGGTGCTCAGATCACTGCAAAGTCTCTACTTCACGCCCCGGCGTCGCGTGAACCGGAGCACAAGGCTTTTCAACATCGGAAAGATGATCCCAATCCACAACGAATCGGAGTACGCTATCCCCCTGGAAAAAGCAGCAACGGCCATCGATCGGACCGCCCAAATCGTTCGCGACGCGGCACCTGAGTACCGGGTGAACTTTCCCCTGGAGGTTCGATTCGTACCCGGCGACGACATTCCAATGAGCCCGGCAACCGGGCGGGACAGCTGCTATGTGGGCGCGTACGTGGCCAGCACTCAGTGGACCGAGCCCTATCATCGGGATTTCGAGGAACTCATGCGTGATTATGACGGACGGCCTCACTGGGGCAAACTTTTTTCACGGACTTCCCGCGACTTCGCCCAGCTCTATCCCCAGTACCAGCAGTTTGACGCAATCCGACGGGAGTGTGATCCGAATGGAATTTTCCGAAACGTTTTCGTAGAAAAGGTATTCGGCGATACTGTTGGCTAGGGCTGAAGTCAGAAGTCTGAAGACTGAAGGCTGAAGTAAGGCGAAACCAGAAAACAATAATTTGCCGCAGATTCAGCCTGTTAAATAAGATTTGTGTAATTCTCAAATCTTAGCATCAGCTATTTAACAGGGAGATCGCAGACATCAACCGGCCGACGTGGCCGAATGAAATTTGCCATACCCTTCGGGCAGATAAGGGCCAAGGCTATTTCAACTGTTATAGTCATTGAGGCATTGGTTCTTTATCGCGAAGCGATTGAAGTAATTTTAGATTTTAGATTGATGATTTTAGATTTAATGAATCGCTTCGCTCTGGCGGTTGTAATAAAAAATCCAATTGAGCGCAGTGAAACTACAAATCCGCATTCTGCATTCTAAAATCCAAAATTAAGTCCTGCCTTTGTCTGCGTGTGTCGAGTGAGCGAAGCGAACGGGCGGCTAATGGGAATCTGGGGTCTGGAGTCAGATAAGGCTTTGAAAACAAAGGGGTCAGGTCTTCATTCTTGACCCCTATTCTAGAGCTTTGGCAGCACAATCAGTGTACCAATGAGGGGCAGGGCTATGGAAGACACTAAAAGCAAGACAGTTTTACTGATTGGGGGACCTGCCAGGTTTGCACGAAAAAAAGTGACTGGCCAGCGCCCAATTTGGTGGACATGTTGGGGAGTCTTCTGGATGCTTGTGGTTTGGGACGTTTACTTGGCGCTTGACTCGGTACAAGGGAATACGTGGAGCGAAGTCATGCGGGAGGCCAGCACGCTCAAACCTTTGTTCCCGTGGCTCCTTGGGGCGCTCTTGGCCCATCTATTCCATTTTCGGGATGATTTGAAACCGATTTTTGACCGCGATGCGTCCAGTACCTTGATGGTCGCGCTCACTTTTGGTTTAGGTGTGATTGGAATTTTTGGTGTTGAGCTTACCGGTTGGGGCATGACCCTGTTGGTCGTCTTGGGGATGGTGACAGCCCTTTTCCTTTGGCCTAAGCACCGCCAAGCTGAATGGCACTGGTGATGGAAGCAATTCTCCTACCTTCGCTAACTCCTGAGCAGGCACGGATAGTCGGAACTTGGGCTATCGTGTTACTGGTGGCTCTGGATGTGATTGCGTCCTCCGACCAGGTGCCATTCAATACGCCGCGCGACTGGTTGTTGTGGCTGACGCAGTGGAAAAGTTTAGGGTTGTGGAACAAGGCGAAGCGTAAGGCAGTGATAAAAGCCGGTCGAAAGTGGGCACCCCTCGTACCTGTGAACTACCTTCCAATGACTGGGGCCGGGATACCCTTTATGATTGCTGCCTTGGTCGGTCATTTTTTCCATCCCGGTATTGGCCCCCTGATCGGTCCAGGGGGCTTTTTAGGTTTAGGCTTATGCTTGGCTGTGGCAATGGCGCTATCGGTTGTGACCTACTTCACAAATAAAGGCAAGGGCGAGCGAATGTTATTTGGTATTACGGTGGCCGGCCTGTTCTTTGGCATACTAGTTTGGCCTGTATCAGTTTGAATACAATGGGAAAATTATAAATGACGAAGAAAAAAACCATCATACTTTGCTCCCTGGCTGTTTTGCTTGGTTTGGCGGTCGTCTACTTTTTATTTCCCGGGACGATGTTCCATGTCGCGATAAAGGCGGAGAGGGCTATTGCAGGCCTTGAGCAAAAACACATTGATGTGAAAGGGATACGGATAGAGTACTTGGAAGGAGGCCAGGGCGATTATCTCATCTTGCTCCACGGTTTTGGTGCCAACAAAGACAACTGGACACGAATCGGAAAACATCTGACGCCCCATTTCAGGGTCATTGCGCCGGATCTGCCGGGTTTCGGAGAGAGTGGTAAAAGCCCGGATGGGGATTATACGATTACTGCCCAAGAAAGGTTCGTAAAGGCCTTTGTCCGGGCCCTGGGAATCAAATCCTTTCATCTCGGCGGAAGCTCCATGGGGGGCTACATCGCCGGAGCTTATGCATCCAGCCATCCGCAGAGTCTCAAGAGTCTACTGCTGATCGCACCGGGCGGGGTGGTCTCTGCGCAAACGAGCGAGATGCACCAAATGCTGAAGGCCGGCAAACCCAATCCCCTGGTGGCCAGGAACGTGCCCGAGTATGAGTATCTGCTGGATTTTGTCTTTGTGAAAAGGCCTTTCATACCTCCGCCCGTTAAAAAGTTCCTGGTCCAGGAAGCGATAGCGCACCAAACCCTCAATAGTAAAATCTTCGAACAGCTCCTAAAATCAAGGGATTCGACGCCCCTGGAGGAGATGCTAAAGGGCGTGCCGGTAATGACCCTGGTAGTCTGGGGGATTCAAGACCGGGTGCTGCATGTGTCGGGGGCCAAAATTATAGAGTCGGTCATGCCCAAGGCCAGGGTGGAAGTGATTGATGCGATCGGTCATCTGCCCATGATTGAGAATCCGGAAAAAACAGCCGGGTTATATTTGCGCTTTCTAAATTAAACAGCGACACAGCGGCAGATCGGGGTCGGGCCGTGCGATTATAAGGCTGAAGTCAGAAGTCTGAAGACTGAAGTCGGAAATCTTTAAATGGCCACTTTTGGGGAAAAGGTAAGCAAGAGGTCCGGAATCTGGAGTCAGGAGTCAGACATAGCCGGAAGGTGAAAGGTCTAGGGTATAAGGTGGCAGGTAGACCTTGAGACCAAAAGTCAGAGGTCTGGAAGACCATGAGAATACGAAAACAACGGGTCCCGGGCTACACGCTTGACACTATACCTCCTCCAACCAAACCAAAGATAATTTATCAAATTAAACCAATGATTCATTTTTGAAAAGATTTGAAGAAAATCATCAAGCTCTCCAACAGTTCCGCCATGAAAACGTAGTCCAGTTTTTCCATGGTATCCAATGTCGTATGGTAATAGGGGTTGCGGTAAAACGCGGAATCGGTAATCATCACGGCATTAAACCCCTGATCCCAGAACGATGCGTGATCGCTTAGCCTGATCGCCGGCAAAATCCAGCCATTCAAGGGAACGTTGAGTTTCACCACCGGCAATTCCCGGTTTTGGGAGAATGCTTTTGCGAGTGCATTGGTAAAGGCTTTTGATTTGGAGTTGCCGGCAATTCCAATAAAGTTGCCTTCTTTGGGATAATCGAAAAACATCAGCGGAAACGGATATCCCTGGCAGCCCTTCTCGTAGCAGGCATACCCCACCATTTCCAGACAGATCATGCCGTCGATCTGTTCCTTTTCTTTACGCGCTTTTTTGGCGTACACCCGGCTACCCATGTAACGGGTCCCGTAGACCGGTGGTTCCTCCAGGGCAAAGGAGACAAACGTAACGGATAGATCGAGCTTTTGGCTATCGATCATCGATTTCAGCAGTCGTGCGGTTTCCAACTGTACGGCCACCGCACTGGCATTATCATCGGCACCGACAGTGCCGATCACGGAATCGTAATGAGCACCGACCACAAACCGATTGTTCGTCCGGCTAGCGGGCGTTATTTCGGCAACGACATTGGTCACAATAATATTGTGATATTTGTATGGCTCCCGGTGCACCGGTATGCCGAGGTCTTGATAGAATCGTTCAATGTAGTCTGCCGTTTTGTCGAGATTTTCAGGCACCCCCACACTGCGCTCCCCAATGGTGACGGTGAGTTCCTTCAAATGATCTTTTAGCAAACCAGCGGTATGTTCTATGTCGATCATTGCGTTGCTCCTGTCTTGTGCCATGGCGGCAATGTTCCATGAGGATACATGTATCATGAGCAAATTGATGTAGATGACACACAAAACCGTTTTATTTCTTGGCCGCAATTTCATTGATTTTATAGGTAGGATCGAGCTATCCTTTTGCTATTCTTAGAAAACAAAGGGATCAGGTCTTCACTCTTGACAAAAGATAGTTGATAATATCGACAAATGCCACAAGAAAAACAAGATGCCAGAAGTCCAGGCTTCCGTCTTCGCTCAAAGCTAAGCCGCACATGACGCCGCATAGAACGCCTCACAAGCAAGCGGAGTCTTGACCCGTATTTGACCCTATTCGATGTGCCATGCTAAAAGATTTTTATTCCTGCCAACTCCAACCAAGGAGGAATCATGGATCAAAAATTTTGCCCGATAGCCAAGTGTCCGTGCGAAAAGTCCAATTGTATGTTTTGGCAAGGCTCTGGTGACGGTGAGGCTGATGGTTGCTTAATTGTTAATTGTTTAGGTGAAATCTATAATGAAATTGATTTTAAAAAAGCGGGTTCATTGGTTTATTCGGCATGGCAACAGACTGGTTAATGAAACCTTGTTCATCATGATAGGCGCTCACGGGGGTCCCGACGTTAAATCCGAACTTCTATTTGACCCCCTATTGGGCGGCAAAAGTTACACTTGATATGCAAGCGAAACACGGTACTCTGGCTTAAAAGGGGCGATACCAGGGGTTGTTCTTTGCATGTCTTGTTTTTCAAACCATGGGAGGAGACCGATGGAATGGACCGGGACTTCAGACAGGCGAAGCGGGCATGATCGCAGGAAAAGCGAAGACTCCAGCTATAGCGGCCCCGAAAGAAGGCGCGGGAAATACAGGCGGAAAGCGGATTTCATTGCCTGTATGCACTGTAAAAAAGTCTGTGATACCAATGGGACCTGGGCCCCCAATGCTACCACCGCAGAGACCATCTTCCAGTTCCGGGCCGGTATTTGCCCGGAATGTTCTTCAAAAGGGTTTACTCCGTTTTACCCCGATGACTGACTGGGAATTGGAAGCAGGCACTGCTGGTCTGCCGATACCTGTTAAAAATCTCCCCAAAACCAAAGGGGTCAGACCAAGAAGATCCCGAGGTCAGATGTCGGAAGACTGAGATCGGAAAGACTATGGAGTCAGGAGTCTGGGGTCTGGAGTCAGATAAGGCTTTTAGACCGAAGACTGAAGGTATGACCTAAGATCATAAATCAAAAAACAGGGTTTTGCATTTGGGATGGTAATCCTGGAAATTTTGGAGGCATCATGCGTCCCATCAAAGCCAAAATCTTCACATACTGTACAACCAACATCAACCCGCCCAGGGAATTCCAGATCAATGAATGGCTCGTCGATCAACCGGACATCGAGGTGGTCGACATGGTGCAATCCGAATCCATGGTGGCGCTCGATGGAAAGATCGAAACCAACCTGACGATCACCATCTTGTATCGTCGTTCGGGATCGGGATGAATGAATCTTCTGAAGTACGGCACCTGGCGCGGGAAAACAAAGGCGTCAGACATACACATTGACAGGTCCTCGCGCCTCAAGCTTCGCCCCACAGGCCAGACTTCGCTCTCTAAGCCAAACAGGCAAGACGCCCGACCGGTCGTAGCTATAAGCTATGCCCGACAGGCAGGCAAACGGCGACTTGACCCCTATTTTCCAATGGAGATGGTTTTTTTAGATGACGGATAATTGATATGCGTTGACCCCTTTGTTTCAGCTTCATTGACAACGTCACAACGCGCTGTTAACTAAAGAAAGCTTTAAAATATTTCAGAAAATTTGGCGGGCAGCCAGTTTCAAAATCCACTTTGCAGTATGGCTTCTTAGATACCTTTTAAGACAGCTCGGGCGAAAATGTTAACGCAATCGTATTCTTTCCAATCAAACCGAAAGCATATCGTTTACATCCTAGTTACTGTATGTATCTCCATGGTGTTTCTTTTTAGCGGCTGCATGCGGGCCAACTATGAAGCTGAGGAGGAGCTAAAAAAACGGCCGATTACCAGCTCCAGGCTTGAGCGTTATGACCTTGTTTTAGGCATCCAGGTCAAAGACACGACACCCCGCGCTGATACGGAGCATATTGAAGGAGATCTGGCCTTTGAAATGGCTGAATGGCTTGTCGATTATTTTGAAGAAGGCCAAAATTTCAAACAAGTTGTAAGCCTGAACGACGACCCGACTATCCGTGTTGATATGATTTTGCAGTGCTATTTAAAATCGATCCGGTTGGAAGAACCGGGCATATCCGGCGTCTCCAAGGCGCTGGCTATTTTTTACGGAATTGCACCGACCTTTGAACATTACGCCATTCGAAAAACAATAGATTCAACCGCCATGGTCAGGTTTCAATTGCTGGAGCCTAATACTTACCGGATTCTATGGGACAAGGTGGTTTCTGAAAAGATCAGAAAAGAAATCCAACTGTCAAGATCAAGCCAATTGATTTTTGATTCCGTTACCAAAACAGTGGAAACGCTGCTGACCGAAACTGAATTTCCTGAAGAACTGAGTAGATTAAGCGGCCAGGCTCAAATTGCCGCGACCGTCCGGGCCCAGGAGGAAAGGAAAACGCTAATCCGTCCCGAGCTGATCGAAGGTCAAAGATGGGCGGTTGTTGTGGGCATATCCCGGTATAAGGATACGCGGATTCCAGGACTACGCTATGCCGCTAGTGATGCGCGCGCTTTTTATGAGTGGCTGGTATCTCAAAACGGCGGTAAATATGCCCCGGCCAGGGTCACGCTGCTTCTCGATGAGCAGGCCACGGGACAGAATATCAGAAACGCTCTATTTAGCGGTCTCAAACAGACGCTGGCCGAGGACGTTGTTACCATCTATTTTGCCGGCCACGGCTCGCCTGAAAATCCGGACTTTCCCGACAATCTGTTTTTGCTACCCTATGATACCGAGTATGACAATATTGCCTCGACCGGTTTTCCCATGTGGGATATTGAGACCGCCTTTAAAAGGTTCATCAGGGCACGTAAGGTGGTGGTGATTGCAGACGCCTGTCACTCCGGCGGGGTCGGCAAGGGATTTGATGAGGCCCGCCGGGGCAGCCGCGGAGTTGAAGTCAATCCCATCAATGCCGGATTGCAGAATTTGTCCAGGATCGGTGATGGGATCTGTGTTATCAGTGCTTCGAATGATAAGCAGCTTTCGCAGGAAGGGGAAAAATGGGGCGGCGGCCACGGGGTTTTTACCTACTTTCTGCTGAACGGGCTAAAAGGATCGGCGGATTACAATCAGGATGAACGTGTCAGTCTGGGGGAATTGATTCCCTATCTTTCCGAGAAGGTAAGGCGAGCTACCTTGAATGCTCAATCGCCGACGGTCTCCGGCAAATTTGATCCAGCCTTGAGCATCGGTAAATAATCAGCTTTTTACATCCCCATCTGAAAATCCAAAATGAGATCCAGGGCCGGGCCACACTAACCAACTGATATTCATTATTATAAACGTGGTAATACAGCTATGACGGATATAAATGAAACAGCTAAACAATGCCCCCATTGTGGTCTCGATGGAACTCTCGAGCAATTCAGTACATGGGAAAAAGATGGTAAAAGGGGGTTTTTAGGAAAAACGCCTGAGGGCCATATGATGCTTCTCTGCCCGAGGTGCCTACTTCATTTTAAATACGACCCACATTCAGATCGTATTACTCGAGAAGAGAATGTTGGATTAAGTAGACGTGTACCTATAATTATAGGCGTTCTATCGATTGCGGCTGCCATGCTCATTGCTGTCTTTTTCTCCGGCTGGTGGACATATTTTGTCGGCACTTTTTTACTAATACTTGGTTGGCGTTCGCTAAAAACCGGGTTTTTTGCAACCAATAAAGAGATCGAGGAAATCGCAACATCGATTCCGTTCTCCAAAGAAACCAAAAAAAAGTTTGATGATCGTTCGTAAACGCTATCATGAAGCTTAAACCCGGCAGCCACCTCTGGTCTGTTGATAGCTTTCACTTTGCTCCCCGCAATCCCTAAGTAATATCGCTTGACCATCTCCCGATTAGTAAAGTATAAATAGTTATAATTAATCTAAAATCACTTGCGAATCCAACTCTGAAACCACCCGGAAACCGACAGTTCAACTCCACGTACAACGGCATTTCATCAACCTCTACTGACAGCAATAGTTACCAACCATTTACATTTCGTGGCTTCTCAAATGTTAGTGAGCGGCTAGCTTACTGGGCCTTCACCGATTAGGGTCAAAAAGCAGGTTTTTTCTGAATATCCAAAATCAGAAAGAGAGGTGCTGTCATGGAACCAAAAAAAGTCGGTATCGTTACCAATTACTTTGGCAGAATATCTGTTGCTGCGGTTGAAATAACGGACGGAACAGTATCAGTGGGCGATACACTTCACTTTATTGGCCACACGACTGATTTTGAAGCCAAAGTCCACTCCATGCAGATTGAGCACAGATATGTAACCAGTGCGAAAAAGGGTGATTTTGTCGGCATAAAGATACCTGAAAAAGCCAGAGAGAAAGACAGCATATACAAAATAGAAGCAGATTAGGATTGGGGGCAAGTAACAGTTAAATGGCGACACTGGGGTTTTGGGGCTGGGCCGCGGAAATATTAGGCTGAAGGTAGAAGTCTGAAGACTGAAGGAAAAAACCGAAAAACAGAAATTAGCCGCAGACGAACGCGGACATCAGCCGGGCGACCTGCCCGGCTGAACCTTCCATGCCCTTCGGGCAAATAAACATCCAGGCTATTTCAGCAGCTACTAATTTGAGCCTTACGTCTTTCTCGCGAAGCGAAACATTAAATCTAAAATCCGAAATCAAAAATCTAAAATTAAGTTTTGACTTTGTCTTCGAGTGGACGGCTAAAGCTCTATAAGTCTGAAATCAGAGGCCGGAGATCGGTGAGGCCCCGAGCTCCGGCGTCAGAAACTTGCTGCTCAAAAAACAGACAAGCCGTATACCGATTTGAGATCCTCTCTAATATGAAAGGCTGGGCGTCTGGTGTAGATAGTTATTATCTGCCAGCTGCTTTAACATAAAGTCAGCCGTATCTGCGCGTGAAATCTTGTGTGTGACGGTTTTGTTTTCGCCGTTATAGCCTTTCTGGTATGATCCCGTGTGTTCACCATTGGTTAAAGCTGCAGGCCGCGCGATTATCCAGTCCAGCCGGCTTTTTTTAATATGTTCTTCCTGAAGCTCATGATCCGCAAACACCCGGCGCAGCATGAACGGCACGAGAAGATACTTATAGAGAAACGGCAGTCTTTCACGGCTGTCCCCAACGCCGTCAGATGACTGACAGATGAATCGCCTGACACCGGTTTTTTCCATGGCACGGATAATGTTTTTCGTTCCGTTTGCTCGTAAATTGCTTTTGGCGGTTGGGGGCAAACCAATTGTGCACAATACGGCATCCTGTCCACGAATCGCACCCTCGACAGAAGCATAATCCAATACATCGCCTTTTATTACCTTTAATTTTTCATGCTTTTGGTCGAATTTTTCAGGACTGCGTGCAAAAGCGGTAACATCATGTCCCTGTTCAAGGGCCTGTTTCACAACCTTTTGACCTGTAGGGCCTGTTGAGCCGAAAATAGTCAGTTTCATTTTTACTCTCCTTGTATGTTTTAAAGGGTCTTCCTACAGCCTAAATGCCTACAGTCTAACAGCCTGAAGCCGTACTTTAATTATTCTTGCCATTTGCTTTACGTCTAATATATGGGTTCTTATTGGGAGTGTAAATGATTTTAGATCCCTAAAACATGCTCAATCGTCCACAGGTGTGGATTTGACTGCAGATTTATACGGTGCTATATTTAAATGTATGAACGACTCGATACCGGACATTGATTCTCCTGATTATCCCTGGGCCTCTGTAGACCCGCTTGGTGAAACATTGCATTTTTTACATATGAGCGGTGTCTTCTACACCCGTTCCGAGTTCACGGCCCCGTGGGGTTTGGCTTTACCGGCCTTTCCAGACTGCCTCATGTTCCATGTGGTGACGTCAGGGCGCTGCTGGCTCGAGATTGAAGGGGCCGACCCGCACTTGCTGCAACCAGGCAATCTGGCCCTTGTACCCCACGGCGAGGGGCATCGGCTACTAAGTGAACCAGGTGTGCCGGCGGCAAAGCTCTTTGATCTTCCCCGGGAGCAGATCAGTGAGCGGTATGAAATCTTGCGGCATGGTCAGGGCGGCACCGCTGCGAACATGATATGCGGCACTGTTCGGTTTGACCATCCGGCCGCACACCAACTTGTCCGGCTCTTGCCGAAGTTGATCTGCATCGAAGCCTGGCAGTCGCCGCAGATGGAGTGGATACAGAGCACCCTCCATTTGATGGCGACCGAGGCCAGGGAAATGCGGCCTGGCGGCGAGACGATCATCACCCGCCTGGCTGACATTCTGATCGTCCAAACCATTCGTTCCTGGATGGCAGAAGACCCCCTGGCGCAGACAGGCTGGCTCGGCGCTCTGCAAGATAAGCAGATTGGTTATGCGATCTTGCTTGTTCAACGTGATCCTGGCCGTGTGTGGACAGTCGCGTCGTTAGCAGAGGAGATCGCCATGTCGCGTTCGGCCTTTGCGGCCCGTTTTAAAAAACTCGTAGGGGAATCACCGATGCAGTATATTACCCGCTGGAGAATGAATGTGGCTTTGACCTGGCTCAGGAATGAGGAGATGTCTGTGGGTGAGCTGGCCGATCGTCTCGGTTACCAATCAGAGGCTGCGTTCAGCCGTGCGTTTAAGCGCTTCATCGGTGTTTCACCTGGCGCAGCAAGAAGAAATAGCAACACAAATAATGGTGAAGTCTATTTAGGCTGAAAGGATGCGGTTGCGCCCCGCAAAGAGCTAAGCGCATTGGGTTAAGGACGAGGCCTGAAAACCATAATTAACCGCAGACAAACGCAGACATCATCCGGCCGACGTGGCCAGCTGACACTTGTCATGCCCTTCGGGCAGGTTATAACCTCACAAGCTCAAAGATCTGAGGTCTGATGTCGGAAGGGGCGTAACTTCCAGAAGTCCGAATCCGGTTCTACGACCTCTTGCTCTTACCGGCCGCCAGCTTTCTCTGACGTTCGACCTCAGACCTCCGACCTCAAGCTCTTCCCTGACTTCAGACCTCCGACGTCCGACTTCATGCTCTTTAGGTCTTTCTCGCGAAGCGATGGCTACCAAAGCCCGGCCACGTCGGCCGGGCTTGTCTGCGTGTGTCGAGTGAGCGAAGCGAACGGGCGGCCAAAACTTCAGTACTGAGATCTGGGGACGGAAGTCAGAGGTCCGAAAAGGCTTTTAGACCGAAGACTGAAGACTGAAGGGAAAAGCGGGAAATTGGGCGTCTGTTGTCGGGCGTCAGGGTTCGGAACGATCCATAAACCTCATGTCAGGCATCTGGGCTCAACACAACCCTTTCCTCCCTTCCCCAGATGCGGAGCTACGCGCTTTATTGATGAAAACCCGAATTATGATTAAGGTTTTGATACAAGAAAGACGTTTGAGCGAGATGGTTGACAAAGGGGCTAACGGTGATAATCCTGATGCAGATGATTGCGGCTCTCGTGAACGGCTGGTTTCGCCCTCAACGCTCACCTCATCCTGTCTACCCCGATAGCAGCACGACCAGGGCGGATCACCTCCCACCGCTGGGTCGCTATTTACAATGCCGGCTTGCCGAAAATGGAAGGTCTTGCCCGTAGGCCGGAAAGATTGATCCTGTCAATTCATTTTAGCGTTCACCTTACCCAAATTTTAGTTGGCTGACGATTCCTTGAAGGTTTCTTTCGCAGATGGGAGGCACTATGTTGCGCTGGCTTATCCAATTATTTCAGGCTATTTTCCGATTTTTCAGTAGTCTTTTCGGAATCGCACCCTCACCGGCGCCAGCGCCCCCGCCGACACCGCCTCCGGGCAACAACCCGCCGGATGTGAGCATCAGCGCGCCTGTGGTCGGGACCTACACCTCCCCGGTGCATCTTGAATATGTGCTTTTCGATGTAGAATCCGACCCGGTTCGAATAGAGGTGGCGTATTCGACCGATCAGGGGGCCACTTTTACGACCGCATCGGAAGCGGCCGGTGCGGGGAGCCAGGGGCTCACCGGGCTGACTTCGAGTCCGGGCGGCACCCGGCACCTGTTTGTCTGGGATGCGGTCCGGGATCTCGGAACGCCGGTGGCCCAGGATCTTTTGCTGCGGGTCAAGACGTTCGATGCGCAGCCGGGTGGTGAGGATACCACCGTTCTATTCGATATCGGCGCCGTGCGGCCGCCACCGCCGGGCAACAACCCGCCGGACGTGAGCATCAGTGCGCCGGTGGCCGGGACCTACACCTCCCCGGTGCGTCTTGAATATTTGCTTTTCGATGTAGAATCCGACCCGGTTCGAATAGAGGTGGCGTATTCGACCGATCAGGGGGCCACTTTTACGACCGCCTCGGAAGCGGCCGGTGCGGGGAGCCAGGGGCTCACCGGGCTGACTTCGAGTCCGGGTGGCACCCGGCACCTGTTTGTCTGGGATGCGGTCCGGGATCTCGGAACGCCGGTGGCCCAGGATCTTCTGCTGCGGGTCAAGACGTTTGACGCGCAACCGGGTGGCGAGGATACCACCGTTTTATTCGATATCGGCGCCGTGGGGCCGCCACCGCCGGGCAACAACCCGCCGGACGTGAGCATCAGTGCGCCAACGCCCGGGACCTACCCATCCCCAGTGCGCCTGGCCTACACGCTCAGGGACACGGAATCGGATCCCGTGCGTATCGAGGTGACCTATTCCACCGACCAGGGTACGAGTTTTCAGCCGGCAACAGAAGCGGGGGGCGTTGGGAGTCAGGGCACCAACGCGCTCGCATCCAGCCCGGCCGGGTTTCCCCATGTGTTTATGTGGGATGCGGCCGCGGACCTGGGAACCCCCACGGCCCGGGATGTGATGCTGCGGATCGCCTCGTTCGATGCCCAGGCCGGCGGTGTGGATGCCACGGCCCTCTTTGATATTGGCCAGGCACCGCCGGCCCCAACACCGTCTCCTACGGAGATCAAGCTGTTCAAACCCATGGATGAAGTGGGACCGCGCATTCCCCTGCGGATGGTATTGTCCGATCCGGACAGCGAGCGGGTGGATGTGCTGGTGGAATACAAGTTGGGTACCGGTGGATACACGCCGGCAACGGCTGCCGCGGACAGTGACGGGATGACCCGTATTCCTGCGCCGTTTCTGGGAGGGAATTACCGGTTTATCTGGGATGCGCTCACCGATCTGGGGGTCAGGCGGGGTTCGGCTGTGCTGCGGGTGACTGTCTCCAAAGGCGGCGTGGTGGTTTCCCAGGAGACATCGGCAACCTTTGCCGTCAACACGACGCCGCTGCCACCACCGCCTCCGCTGGGCGTCAAGAGACCCGTGGTTATTTCCCAGATGACCGCTTCAGCAGGCGCTGGTCAGCACGGGATCTCAGGACACCTCCTCCCCGAGCCCATGCGGGTACTCGTGGTTGACACCAACGGCCGCCCACTCCAGGGCGCCCGGGTTACCTTCATTTCCATTCCGCCGGCCGGCACAAGCACGCCCATTGCCGATATCGAACGGGAGCCTGGCTATTGGACCACCACTGACGGCCAGGGGCACGCATCGGTGCGCTTCCGCATCCGCAAAGGGGTGGTACCCACCGCAACGCCCGTATCGGCGACCATCGAAGCGCGGGTCCAGGGAAAAGCAGGCGCCACGGTTATCTTTCCCTTTACCGTGCACCGCCCCACGATAATGACAGCGGGTGCACCGGCGCAGATGACCTATGGTCAGGAGCATCGCTTGAACATCGGGCTGCTCGGTCGGGGCACCGATATTTTCAGCCCGGAATACCTTCCGGACCCGGCGCACCCGCGGCTGCTCGAGGTCACGGCGGCGACCAATGCCGATGTATCCCAGCGAAAAATTCTCGTGCCCGATCCCCAAGGTTCGGCCGCTCCCGAGATCCGTATCGTGCCTACTGATCCGGTTCTCCCGGTCGAGGTGACTTTCGGGGATCCCAACGACACGACCGTGGTTTCCCATACGATAAGGGCGACGGTCACGGCACCGACAACCATCCGCAGGACCCGGGCCACCTCCCATGCCGGCCCGAATCATACGCCCACCACCCTGGTGCTGCGTCCCAAGGGTACCTTCACCACACCCGCGCCGATACCGCCTCCGCCGCCCGGTACAACCGGGACCACCACCACCGGGACGAGCACCGGAACGACGACCACGGGGGGTACCACCTCCTCATCCACAGCCGCACCGCGACCACGCCTGGTGGGCTACCCCGGACTCACCTTGGCGCATGCGTTTGAGGTGGAGCTCACCGATGGGCGCAATTTTTACACGGAAGAGGTGACCCACCACTTCAGCAGTTGCTCGAATGCACCGACACTGCAACCCTTGCGCGTGCAGTATAGCACCTGGAACGGCACCCTGGCCACCGCTGCCACGCCGGGCACCGCCGCCACGCTGGATACCGATATCAATACACCGGTCTACTTCACACCCACCGGTCCGGGGCCGTGGATGATCATAGCTGAAACCCAGGGCCGGACCCATGACGTGGCGTCTCAGCGGGTTCTCTGGAACGACGCAAGCGGTAACACCCACTGCGTACACGACCACGCGTTTTACAGCGGCGGTGGCGGAAGATTCACATTTGTTGTCGATGAGGCGACCGACATTCGGACGGTATCACCGACCGGGGCGTCCATGACCGAAGTGAAGGCCGGCGACCGTTTTCGCCTGGAGGTCCACGGGCTTTCTCCCACGGCGGGAGGCGCCCCCCAGGACCTCACCCTCAAGACCCTGCGCAACGATTTCTCGGATCTGCCCACCTATACCGGCCCGGGTCTGAATCGATACATCGTGGATCAAGGCATCGGTCTGAGCGTGCGGCATGTCTCCAGTGTCGAAGATGTGCTCCGTTCCCCTGAAACCCTGGCCATTCCGGCCGATCCCCACACCGTCTCCAGCGCGCCCCGAACCCAGACCCTGCTGCCCCACGGCTGGCTCCGGGCCTCGGCCGACGGCATCGGTCTGTATCGTTCCATCGGGGGGCGGGAATTCAACCGGGCCCTCATCGGGTCGGTGGCCTCCACCCTCGAGACCCTGCACGACACATCTCCGCAGGACGGGTACGGGGGAACGGTGCTGGTGCACAACGGAGAGTTCGTGGCGACGGCCATAGATATTACGCTCAAATCACGCGCCGGAGAGCTGACGTTTTCGCGCACCTGGCGCTGCCACACAGAGGGGGAAGGACCTCTGGGGCCGGGATGGTATCCGGAGCATGCGGACTTTCTGGATCTTTCGGATCCCCGCGGGTTCCGGTGGTATGGGAGTAACGGCCGACTGGACGATTTCACCTTTGGTCCGGCCATGCACAGCGAAGAGCCGCCGAAAGGCTATTTCGTAAAGCTCACCAAAAACATCCACGTGACCGCGGATCAGAGTCCCGTGGAGATCATGGACCCCCATCGCAACGAGATCCACTTCAACCTCGATGGCTCGCTGCGTTTCCATCGGGACCGGATGGGAAATCGCACCGCTTTCCGCTACGACGAAAAGGGACGCCTCGCCGGTATCGCGGATGCCCATGGCCGCGTGATGACCCTGAGGTATGGGGCCAACGATCGTCTGAGCTCATTTGAAGCGGTAGATGGACGCAAGGTCACCTACGAATACTATCCGGCGGGCCATCCGTATGCCAACTGGCTCAAGACGGTCCGGCTTCCCAAAGCGGAAACCGTGACAACCCCCGGCGCTGCGGTCCAGACGGATTACGAGCGTACCGCAACCTACGAGTACCAGAACCGGCGCATGCACAAGATTCTCGACAGCCGCGGCACGGTGCGTCTGGAGAATACCTATGACACCACCGGAAGAGTGCGTCAGCAGAAGGTGGACAACGATACCTATGATTTCGATTACGCCACCGCGTTGGAAACCAAGGTCACGAATCGTGAACGACAGGAGATGCGGTACATCTGGACCGAATACCCCCTGGCGGACGGGGCGGCCCCGGTAGCCTTTGTTGATAGGATGCGCCGGCGGTACACTCTGGAACACAATTTGGACGGACACCTGGTTCACCTGCAGGACCCGGCGGGCGAAGAACAACAATTTGTTTACGATGATCAATCCCAGTGGCGCCGACGGCGCGGCAACCTGCTGGCAATCCGTAAGAAAAACGGTTCAGAGGAGCGCACCTGGACCTTTACTTACAACGGCCGGTACAACTTTGTGCAAACCAGGATCTCTCCCCGCGGCAACGTGGACGACGCCACCACCGCGCTCTACGAAACCCGTTATCTCTATGACTATCAGGTTCGACCGGGCATGGATCCCGATCTCCAGCAGGGGAACAAGGGCAACCTGGTACGGGTTTCAGCCCCCAGGGCCATGCACCTGTTCGGCAGCGTGAACACAGCGGGCAATCCCAAGGAATTCTGGATAGAGGACAACGCTAAGGACACCTACCGGCACAGTGGGTTCAGCCAGTTGATCTGGCACAAGGATCCCCATGGCGTCGTGACCGAGTACAAGTACTATCCTGACGCCAATCCAGTGGCGGGTGCGGCCTCGTCGGGGGGCGGCGGCTTTCTGGCGGAGTCCTCTCGCGATACCACGGCCAATGCATACCGCGACAATTACTATCTGCGAGGTGTACCGCTGCAGCCCCGGACCACCAAATTCAGGTACGATGCCAAGGGGCACTTACAAGAGCTCGAAGATCCGGGGCAGAATGTCTTTCGCGTGGTTACCAGCGACCTGGGTGAAGTGCTCAAGGTCTCGAGGCCATCGGGGGCAGCGGGCAACTCCCAGCCCACGGTCATCGAAACGGAATTCGATTACAACCCGGACGGCTTGATGGTGGAGACCCGTCATCTGCAGCCCGGTCAACCGGCCGAATCGGGGGGGGCTCAGCGCATCGAGCGTCTTGCCGTGGACGGTATGGGAAATGTGACCGGGGCCTCTGCCAGCCTGCGCCAGGGCACTTTGGTTGAAGAGCGCATGGAACTCAACCGCAATGGAGAAATGAAAGGGTATTTCCCACCGGACACGGTTACCGGCCCCTACCCCGATGCCGGCGTGCGCATGAACCTGGATGGCCAGGGGCTGCCCCAGGACATCCGGGAGGGTACGTCCCAGACAGGCACGGGCAGTTTGCATACGCATGGGGTGAACTGGACGCGCCGGAGAACACTGCGTGCTTTTACCCAGGCGGGAGCAGGTCAGTATACACTCGATCACGACGGGTTTGGAGAACCCGTGGCTTCGGTGGATTCTATGGGGAACGTCCACCGGGTCGTCCGGGAAGGTGACGGGACCGTGCGTGCCGTAATGGTGCAGCATGGCGAGAGCGGGCCCAATGTCACCAACCGTTCCCCATCGCCGTCGCCGGCCGAGGCCCCCGTTACGGCCTTTACGGAGGTCTTCGTGGATGAAATGGGACGGCGCACCCGACATCACGCCGGCCGATTCAGGCCCGGCGCACAGGGTGCCGCCAGCACAAGTCCGCCGGTCACCAACGAAGGGTTTCCGGCCACACCGGGCTGGCCACCCGATACCGGCCCCGTGCTGGCGGACGGGCCGTGGGGCGCGGGAGACGGACGCACAACCGTGGATCGGCAATTCGATGCCCTGGGCTATCCATCCCGAATTGTCGAAGATGGACTGGGCTTCACGCTCATCCGCCGCGACGCGCATAGCGCCCCTCTGCAGATCAGCCGCTGGGCCGGAACCAGCGTGTCCGGCTCCAGCCTGATGACATTTGAAACGCTGACCCATGATGCCATGGGCAACCCCATCGAGAAGCAAAGGCGCGTTTACCCGACCGGGACTGGGGGCTATAAGACCTGGCCCGAGAAGCAGGATTTCGACGCACTTGGGCGCCAGGTGCGTGTGGTGGACGGGGAAGGCAACGCGGTCTCGCGGGAGCTGGACGAAGCGGGCCATGTGTACGCTGTTTATGATGCTGTGGCGCCGGATGCCAATGAGACGTTCAATGGAAAACCAATCAATCAGCCCGGCAACAAAACCGCATTCGTCCGGGACGGGCGCGGGAATATCATAAAAAAAGAGACTACGATGACCGTGGGCGGGGTGGGCGGCGCGGCGCCGGATTCGGGCAATCCGTTCAACTCCCAGGCCATCTCCGGGTTTGAGCGGCGCTACTCGCCCCAGGGAAGGCTGTGGGCCCACAAAGATAGAGACCAGAACGAAACCGAATGGCGGTATGACAACTACGGCCGCCTGGAATCCGTGCAGTACGCGAGTGCGTCCAGCCTGGGCGGCACCACCGCCTCAAGCCTGGAGTACGATCCATCCAACGGCAGGCTGCAATACGAGCGCATGCCCAATGGTTCTGTCAAAGCGTATTTCTACGACAACGCTGGCAAAACCACCGAGATACGCACGACCGACGCCTCTGGAAATACCGGGGGATACACCTTTCGCTACGAGGGTGCGGCCACCATCATGACAGATACGAACAGCAGGCGCGTTTTAACGATGCATCAGGATTCATCGGGCAACATTTTAGAAGAGATTCAAGGCGGGGTCCGTGTGACGAGTGAATTCGACGGTGTGGGCCGCCGCACGGCCCTCTACTATCCCGCGACCGGACCCCAGGTGGATTTCGAGCGGGATACAGGTGGGAGGCTCAGGCGGGTTCGCAGTCAGGGGCGGTCCGTGGTGAGTTTCGACTACCTCGGCACGGACGCAATCACCCAGCGGACCCAGGGCGGTGTGGGCATCTCCTATCGGTACAGCGATGCCTCGGCGCGATTGGACGGCATCTCTATAAACGGGCTTTCCGCTTCCGTCTCCTACGATCTGAAACGGGATCGTATGAACAGATTGAAACGGAGTACCCGCCTGGTGGGGAGCCTATCGGACGAGAAGCATTGGGAGTACGACTCGGCCGGTCGTGTCGTGCAGGAGCGCCGCACCGGAGCCCTGGGGGCCGCCACCACGGATCGTTTGTTCGATGGTGACGGAGTGCTGCGCCGGGAGACGCGCGGTACCGCGCGCTACGACCAGCAAAGAGAGGAGCGGGGCCGGATTCGGTCACGCAACAACACGACCTTTGGATACGATGCCAACGGTAACCTGACCGATGACGGCAACCGAACATTCGAATGGGACGCGTGGGACCGCCTTGTGCGTGTCAAGGACGGAATCCGCACGTTGGCCACCTTTGAGTACGACCCCCTCCACCGGCTCACCAGGAAAGCCATGACGCTGAGCAGCGAGGAATACGTGTGGGATACCTGGCGTCTCATCGAAGTGCGGGATGGCGGGGGTGTCGTAAAAGAGCGCTACATCTATAGTGATGACCTGGACGATGTGGTATCCATCGAGACCGGGGGCGCAACATATTTTCCGGTCTACGGTCCCGAAGGCCACGTTGACATGCTGGTAGACGCCTCCCAGAACATCGTCGAGCGGTATGAATACGATCTGCACGGCCGGGTGATCGTGCTGGATGCGATGGGAACCCAGATTCCCAACGCGGTCCCGAAATGCCGATTCTTATTTCAACGCAGGTGGTACGACGCCGACGTGGGGCTCTACCTGTTTCGACGGCGCTGGTATCACCCGGACGTGGGGACCTTTCTCTCCCCGGATCCTCTCGGATTTGAAACCGGCTCCAATCTATACGGCCTGTGTCATGGGGATCCCATTAATTTTTCAGATCCCTTTGGCCTGGATGATGAAGAAGATTCCTTTTGGACCTGGGGCAAGATTGCGGGCATTGCCGCTGCCGTAGTGATCGGAACGGTGGTTACTGTCGCGACGGCCGGCCTGGCGGGCCCGGTGGTGGGTGCCACGGCCGCGGCCATCATCGGTGGTATGGTGGGGGGCGCGGTGGGCGGTGCCGTGGGTGCAATTACCGAGGGCTTGGTGGATCATGGCGAGGTGGACTGGGGGGAGGTGGGGTGGAGCGCCCTTATAGGCGGAGCCCTGGGTGGCGTGTTCTCTTTTGCCGGTGTGGGTATCGCAGCCTTTTTCACGCGAACCGCGACGGGCGTAGCACTCTCCCAGGGAGCTGCGCGATTGGGGACGCAATTGGGCGGAAGACTGGCTACCTCTGCGGCCGGTGAGTTCCTAAGGAATGCCGGGACAAACGTAGTTGTCCGGGGAGCCGGGCGGATGCTGGCTGCGCCCGTGCGGGGCGCCGGCAGGGCCCTGCGCGGTATTCACAATCGATCCGAATCCCTGGGTATAAGACTCTTACCGAGAAATCAAAGGGTGCCCCTGCTCGGAGACGTATACAATGACATGGCCCAGAAGGCGATGGTGGCGGAGGCCTCCCTTCTGGATGAGCGGGCTGTGGCCGAACTCGCCAATGCCGGCCGCAATGCCATGAGAGACAATGCTGATAACTTTCTGTTCCAGAGCGTGATTACGGTGGATGATTTGGGTAAAGGGGCCATGCGGGTCAACCGGCGTATCTTTGCACCCAATGGAACCACGGACGAGATGTTCTCTACAGTCATACCCACATCTCGGGCGCCCTGGTTGCTGGAATGGTCCAACATGGCACGTCGCGCCTGGAAGGTTCCCAACCTGGGAGGTGGCCATAACACCTGGCCCGATCTCGTGCCCTGGGGAGACGTCTTCTGGGGGTCCATCCTTGCCGGTATCCCGGGTGCGCCCGCCGGTGCCGCTGTAGAAGTCAACGCAGAGGAATGATCATCTAAAACAAAGGGGTCAGACCAGGAAGACCCCGAGATCAGAAGTCGGTAGTCAGAGATCAGAAAACAAAGGGGGCAGACCTACAAGAGAACACTGGTACAGGCGCAGCCAGCTGGCCTGGAATTGAGGGCTGTCTGCCAACTTGACGCCGTTATCGAAAAAGGTGGCTTGCAGCCTAACGGTAATTACCTTAAGCTTATTACAGTTGCGAGTGAGGCAATTTTTTCGATGAATCCGATCTTTTTCGAGCGACAAGCCGGGGGGGCACCATGGATAAAAAATTGAGGATCATGAGTGAAAAGCCTTTGAACGCGGAGACACCGGTAGCGAGTTTACAGTCCTGGATTACCCAGAATGCGGTTTTCTTTAAACGCAACCAGGGGCAGATCATGTCCGCTCCTGTTTCCCTTGACAGTTGGCGGCTCACGATTCAAGGATTGGTGAAGCAGCCTCTCGTGTTGGACTTTAACGAGATTCTATCCCTTCCCAAGGTTGAGGTCGCCAATACCCTCGAGTGTTCCGGCAACAGTCGCTCGCTGCTCGCTAAAAAGGCATCCGGCAATCCCTGGACCATCGGTGGTGTCGGCAATGCTATTTGGGGCGGTGTTCGACTGGCTGACGTAATCGAGAAATCCGGGGCAGCTTCCGATGCCCGGCATGTCAGTTTTGAGGGGCTGGATAAACCGCTAGGCAAGGCCGGGATCAAATTCATTCGCAGCATTCCTATTGAAAAGGCTATGGAGTCGACCCTTCTGGCCTATGAAATGAACGGGGAGCCGCTGCCCCTTGAGCACGGATTTCCCCTCCGGGCCCTCGCCCTGGGGTGGACGGGTGCCAACTGCGTCAAGTGGCTGAGCACGATCACGCTCCTGGACAAGCCCCAGGCCGGCTTTTTCATGGACAAGGTGTACCGTGTTTTTCAAAAGGATGAGGATCGGGAATCCGGTAGGGTAGTGACGGCCATCAGCCTCAAATCCATCATTACCGCGCCGGACAATGGTGCCACCCTCTCGCCGGGCATCGTGGCGGTAAGGGGTGCTGCCTACGCCGGTGAAGTCGATATCGAGCTTGTGGAAATCAGTGTGGACGGGGGCGCCAACTGGGAAGTGGCCAAATTTATTGGCCCGCACGAGACCTATGCCTGGCGGCGTTGGGAATTTCAATGGTCTGTGACCACCCCCGGGGAATATGTGATCATGGCGCGTGCTACGGACACCCAGGGCAGGGTCCAGCCGGAATCGGCAAAATGGAATGTCCTCGGCTACGGCAACAATGGCATCCGGGAGCATGCGGTATCCGTGACTATCCAATAAAACAACAAAAGGGTCAGACCAGTAAGACCCCGAGATCCCGTCTTCCGTCTTCGCAGAGAGCTACGCCGCACAGGTCGCGAAAAGCTTCCAACTTCGCTCAAAGAACTTCGCAGTACAAGACGCCCGGCAGGCAGGCGCCGGTAGTCGGAGACCAGAAAAACAAAGGGGGGTAACCCCCTTGTTTTTCTTTGTATAATTGCCGGCTGCAAGCTGAATGTGTTCTAATCACAAATCGGGGTTTACCCCCGTTTTCTCGCTCTTGATTTAAACGATAATTAAGCTTATGAGTTTTCATGCTTAAAGCTAAAAGACCAGACACCGAGAGTTGGCAGCGGACATGCATGCGCGCTTGTAGTCCTCAGGGGCTCTTGCAGGCCAGGGCATGCAATCCTATATTACAGAAACGACAGGGAATTGTTGAGGGCTGCTAACATGTCCAACTTAAAATCACGCATTCGCAATGTCGGCTTCATTTCCACACGCCTGGCCGGTACGGACGGGGTTTCTCTAGAGGCGGAAAAATGGACCCAGGTGCTGGAGGCCGAAGGATTTCGCTGCTATTATTTTGCCGGTGAGCTGGATCGCGATCCGGACCGTTCCTATTTAGAGCCGCTGGCCCATTTCAGCCATCCGGAGATCCTTGAGATCCATAATGTCTGTTTCGGGAAAAGAAAGCGCCGTCGGTCCGTAACGCGAAAGATACAGGACATCAAGCACGTCCTCAAGAATGAGCTTTACCGGTTTATCAAAAAGTTTGATATCGGCCTGTTGGTCATCGAAAATGCGCTGACCATTCCCGTCAATGTTCCTTTGGGGGTGGCGCTGACAGAACTGATTGCAGAGACCGATATGCCCACCGTGGCCCACCATCACGACTTTTACTGGGAACGCGATCGGTTTGCCCATAATGCGATTTCAGATTATCTGAACATGGCCTTTCCCCCCGTGTTGCCATCCATTCGCCACGTCGTGATTAACTCGTTTGCCGATGAACAGCTCAGCTTACGCACCGGCATTTCAGCACGCATCATTCCCAACGTGATGGATTTTGAACATCCGCCACCGCCAGTGGATGAATACGCCGCCGACGTCCGCCAAGACTTGGGTGTGGCGGACGATGAACTGCTTATTTTACAACCCACGCGCGTGGTTCAACGCAAGGGCATCGAACATGCCATTGAACTGATTCATCGGTTGAAGATGAAAGCCAAACTGGTCATTTCACATGCCTCTGGTGATGGGGCTATGACTATGAAGCACGGTTGCGGGAATATTCAGATCTGATGAATGTGGACACCTTGTTTGTGGCGGACATTATCAGCGAAAAACGCGGTAAAACGGCCGACGGCCGTAAAATCTACACCCTGACGGATATTTACCCCCATGCCGATTTGATTACCTATCCATCGACTTTTGAGGGCTTTGGCAACGCCTTTCTGGAAGCGCTCTATTTCAGCAAGCCGATCCTGGTCAATGCCTACTCTATCTACATAAAGGATATCAAGCCCATGGGCTTTTCCGTTTTGGAGATCGGAGGATATGTCAATAGCGAGGTCGTGGAAAAAACAAGAAAGGCCCTGCAGGATGAAGCTTTTCGTCAAAAAATGGTCGAGCGCAACTATGCCCTGGGGTTGAAGTATTTCTCATATGATGTGCTGCGCCGGCTCTTGCGCAGTTTTATCCTCGAATACCCGCAATTGTTTAACCCGCCAAGGGTGTAACCTCAAGAGATCTGATATCAGAGGTCTGATGTCGGAAGGGGCTTAACTTCCAGAAGTCAGACACCAGGTATCCGAGATTAGACGTCCGTTCAAGTGGTCTCCTGGCTTCAGACTTCCGACGTCCGACCTCATGCTCTTAAGGTCTTTCTCGCGAAGCGATCGAATTAATTTATGATTTTAGATTGCGGATTTTAGAATTCTGATTGGCCTTTTCGCTGCGCTCAATTTTTCGGATTTTTATAATAGCCAGAGCGTAGCGAGACATTAAATCTAAAATCCGAATTCCAAAATCTAAAATAGAATCAGTGTCGGGCCGTGCCAAGTATTTGGCAATTCGTAAAAAACCTGAAGAAAAAAACAAACGTAGATTTATGATGTTAAAAGTGAAAGGCTATCGTTCCCTATTTCTTAAAACCAGAAAAGGCAACAGATGAACAATCCCGCAAGGCTGAAAGTGTTCGATAAGGTGGTCAAGAATAAGTTTGATGTCTACAACAGCTTGTTTTTGAACCTGCCTTTCCGCAAAGTCAGCAACGTTGGCATGCTCATTCCGTTGTTGCACCATGTGTGTAAACAGGGCCTTGAATCGGAACAGGACCCGCTCGCGATCCTGGATTCTTTTTTCAACGTCCACACCAACATGAAAACGGAAAAAGAGAAAATTGATTTTATGTTTCATGTCATCCAGTATGTTGAACGGCAGGTCGTGCTTTACGACAGTGCGGAAGATGCCGCCTTCGAACAACTGGTGCAGTTAGAGGATCACCTCTCGCTTAAGGACATCATCACCCTGCTGAACAAAAATGAAAAGACCTGCAGCCTGACTGACGACTTGTCCTGTTTCAGTGCCCGCCTCGTATTTGCGGCGCATCCCACCCAGTTTTACTCGCCTTCGGTCCTGAATATCATCGGCAGACTGAAAGCGATGATAGCACGCAACGATATCAATGAAATCGACTTGACCTTGCAGCAACTGGGATTGACCTCCCTGATCAATGCCCGCAAGCCGACGCCTTTTGACGAAGCCCAAAACATTATCTACCTTCTGCGATATGTATATTATGATGCCGTGGGGGAGCTGTATGCGAGTGTTAAAATAACCCTCCGCGACAGCTGTTTCGATTGCCCCGCTCTGGTTGAGCTTGGATTCTGGCCCGGCGGCGACCGGGACGGCAATCCTTTTGTCACCGCCGCTACGACCAATGCTGTGGCCGATGAACTGCGCATGAACCTGATGAAGTGTTACTACCGCGATGTCACGCGACTGGCCCAAAAACTGACCTTCAGGGGGGTGGAAGATATCCTCTCGAATTTGAAAGACAGGCTTTATGTGACCATGTATGACCCGGCCCAAACGATCCGCTATGAAGAGATTATCAATCCACTTTTCGAAATAAAAGCCGCCCTGATCGAGAACTACAACAGCCTCCATCTCGACGAGCTGGAAAACCTTGTGGATAAGGTCCATATATTCAAAACGCATTTCGCCGCTCTCGATATCAGGCAAAACCATGACGTCCACCGGGAAGCCGTGCAGGCCATTCTAACAAAAGAGAACCTGATTGCACAAAGCCTGGATGAGCTGGAAGATGCCGAATTGATACCCCTTCTTCTGCGCGAAGACATCTCGGTACACCCCGATCAGTTTGAAGACGCGCTTATCAAAGATACGCTTCAGACGATTATCCAGATGAAGCACATCCAGCACAAAAACGGGAGCGAGGGGTGCAACCGGCATATCATCAGTCACGCCGAGGATATTTTTGCGGTGCTGTATGTGTTCAGTCTTTTACGGTGGTGTGGGTGGGGAGAAGGTGATGTGCCGGTCGATATCATCCCGTTGTTCGAGTCGATGGAAGGCATGCACAACGCCGGATCCATCATGCAGGCCCTCTTTGATATCCCCCAATACAGGGCACATATCGCTCAACGCCGGAATAGGCAAACCATCATGCTGGGGTTTTCGGACGGGACCAAAGACGGCGGGTTTCTGCAGGCCAATTGGTCGATCTATACAACCAAAGAGACCCTGTCGGCGGTTTGTGCGGATTCCGGCATCCAGGCCATATTCTTTGACGGCCGGGGCGGTCCGCCCGCGCGCGGGGGCGGCAAGACCCATCGCTTCTATGCGTCCCATGGAAAAAACATTGCCAATCATGCCATTCAATTCACCATTCAAGGCCAGACGATTACCAGCATGTATGGTACCAAAGCGCATTTTAAGCATAATTGCGAACAGCTGCTTACCGCCGGGATGTCCACGCGTTTGTTTGAAAAAGAAAATACGATTTCCAAGAAGGACAGACAAGTTATCGAGAAGCTGGGGCAGTTGAGCTTCGAGAAGTACGCGGCCCTGAAAAACCATCCTATGTTCGTGCCCTACCTGGAAAACAAGAGTACGCTCAAATACTATGGCAAAACCAATATCGGCAGCCGGCCAATCAAAAGGGGCGATAAGGAAAAACTGGACTTTGATGATTTGAGAGCGATCCCTTTCGTGGGGGCCTGGAGCCAGTTGAAGCAAAATGTTCCGGGGTACTACGGCATCGGAACGGCCATCCAGATTCTGGTCGCTGAAGGCAAGACCGATCAATTGAAACACTTGTTCAATGATGTGCCATTTTTCAAGGCTCTGATCCTCAACAGCATGATGGCGTTATCCAAAAGTTATTTTGAACTGACCGCCTATATCGCCAAGGATGAGGCCTACACTGAATTTTGGCACATGCTGTTCGACGAATACCGGCTGTCAAAAGAAATGGTCTTGCTGATTTCCGGATACCAGGAGTTGATGGAAGAGGAGCCGGTGTCGAAAAAATCGATCGCGATTCGGGAACGCATCGTTCTGCCATTACTGGTCATTCAGCAATATGCGTTACAGAAAATTGAGATGGGTTCCACGCATAAACCGCTTTACGAGAAGATCGTTCAGCGATCCCTGTACGGTAATATCAACGCCAGCAGAAATTCGGCCTAGGCCGCATGGGGGCGGGGAGACACCCCGCATATTGCAGAGGGCATTGGGTTAAAGACGAAAACCCAGAAACATCAATTAACCGCAGACATAAAATCATAGAAGTCAGAGACCAGAGGCCCGATGTCGGAAAGGGCATAGCCCCCAGAGCTTCGATGCCCGACGTCAGTTCTCCGACCTCATGGTTTTCCCTGACTTCAGACTTCCGATGTCCGAACTCATGCTCTTTAGGTCTTTCTCGCGAAGCGATGGCTACCCATGCCCGGGCAAGTCGGCCGGGCATTGTCTGCGTGTGTCGAGTGAGCAAAGCGAACGGGCGGTTAAAATCCTATAATTTCTCAGAAAAACAAAGATCTCAGGTCTTCGTTCGTCCCCGTAAGGAACATTACTCTTTTATTTAGTCCTTAGAGTAACCGGCCGATCCGACTGGTCCCTCTCAGCGACCCGCTGTCGCTTTGCGTAATTTGCGACGATTGATCGGCCTTATCATCTATTTTTAGTTCGCCGTCCGGGTCCAAACTGTATTTCCCGGAAACCAAACCATTTTTGATTTTCCTTACGACCTTTTCGCCTAGCTTATAAGCTGAAAATAGACCGGTTTGCTCTAAAATTACAGCATCGTCATATCCGTTCACCGCTAAATTTCGAATCATCTGGCTTCTCGATAAGCCCAGGCGTTCAGCCATTCGATCCACTTTTTCCACAAACTCAGCGTCTAACTGTATCGTTACTTGCATTTTTGCCTTTTTAGCCATTGCGCTTTTCTTTTACAGGTTTTGGTAGAAACTATATGGTTTCGATGCAAGTTTAAACAATGTGCTTTCACATTATTGCAACTGGATAGTTCTGTCAATAATTTTATTGGGTGGGCTTTTTTGTATTGCCGCACGCCCGAGGCGAATCCAGCCATATTCGCCTTGGGCGAATACATTCGAAGGGGTGTAGTTGGAAAAGGAAACGGTTTGCCTAAGTGAGGGGTATAGGCCGGAGTATTTTTAGTCTTGGTGGCATATTTCAACACAGAAACCAATGTGGATTTACATCATAGCAATGTGTTCAAGGGCTCGGTAATATTGAGCATGAAAATCGAATGGGTATCTTGAGGACGGCCGCGGTCCATCAGATCTGACAAAATTGAATATATCACAGGTTTTTGGTACAGGTGATATATCGGTATCACGGCAAATAGCCACAACTTCAAAAGTGCCTCATAAGAATTCTTTTAGTTGTTAGGTTGCGGCACCACAATAACGTAAATGGCGGATGCGCTCCGGCGCAAAGACAACCTAGCCTCCCTCGCTGCAAAACTAAGCATTAGCGTTTATAACGAAATGTCATTTAATCTAAAACCAAATACACGTAGCCTCTTTTTATACGGGTTGGCGCTACCAATTCTGGTCGAGGTGATAGCGGTATTCGCCGTAATCGTTACCGACTCTGGAGCCTCTGCAGAAGGCTTCGCCGGAATTCTTGTCGTCATCATGTTAATCATCGCCATGCCCATCACGCTTGTCGGGAATTTTTTACTTTTACCGAGAAAGATGACGGATAAGTCGTCCTATATCATTAAAAGCATGGCTCTCCCTGCCTGCTTTATAGTTGCCATTGTTATCTATTACACTGGCATTTGGGATCACACAATCAGATCCCATTTCCCAAAGCCGGTAGAAAAAATTCAAGTGGCTGGGAGTGGACCGGTCGGTGACGGTAAATTCGAATTCATATTCTTAGTAAACGGCTATACAGGATCAATTGAGGAGCAGGCGGAAATAGAGAACTATGCAAGGAAAACTTATACAAGAAAGACTTGGGAAAACAGCAAATATGTAACATTCGATGTTAAGTATTAGGTAGCGTCAATAATCTTTCGCACTTTTGATTCGGTGGCCACTCAGTTAAGCTGCGAGTTCTTCTTTTTTTAATTCCGTTAACAAGTTCATATTCAAGTAACGACGTGTTCCCCAGCGGGT
>Ga0126326_1000113_pt1 | contig 43695 bp, 38 predicted proteins | sample InaspJWI67metaG_FD_94485 | JGI IMG/M metagenome (GOLD analysis project Ga0126326, IMG submission 94485) | Marine gutless worms symbiont microbial communities from Oahu, Hawaii - Inanidrilus sp. 1 OAHU.JWI-67 metaG | ecosystem: Host-associated > Annelida > Digestive system > Unclassified | place... | reverse complement strand
TATCCTGGTTCATGGGTGGTGTATCCTTTCCTTTTTAGTGTGGCCGGTTGACTGCTGCTAACAATCTACCGGTGGATACACCGCCTTTTCCTTTAAACACAACTTTTAAATATAACTCCCGCCTTTTCCTTTAAACACAACTTTTAAATATAACTCATTCGAGCCCCAGCCAGTCTTACAATCCCGCGACTGTAGAAACCTTCACAGAAGTTTGCGTCTCCCTCGATATGGATACCATCGCCGACCACAGCTTCTTTAGGCTCCAAAAATTTCGCATTCTTGCAAGACAGCGACTGTCCAATAGACATTCTTATAAGCTCAACCATACTTCCTGCAACAAATTCATCATCCAGAAAAACATCTTCAGCAACTTGGGTGCCATTAGCCTGCAAACATGGGCTTGCATTACCCTTGCCAAGAAAGTGCCCTCTATGACATCTAAGACTTCTTCCGATTTTCGCACTGTTGAGGATCACTTTCCCCGTCGCTACGAACCTCCCGTTAAGGTACAGATCGCCACCGATGGCGCTTTTGCTGGCGTCAATTGAAACTTTTTCTTCGTTTTCAAGGGAGGCATTTCTGAAGACAAGATTTCCTCCAATGTTGGCATCCTGGAGCCGCAACTCTCCCTCAGCGATGAGCCCAGGGTGATTATCTGAGGGGTTCTCATGACCAAAGACTGCTCCCCCACCAATTTGTGCACGATATGCGTTCATGCAGAGATCCTGGGGATTGCGGAAGAACCCACCGGTGCACCGCAGCTCACCATCAACCTGCGTGCCAATCAACTTCGTGGCACCATTCGCATGAAACTTGTTATCTAAAAACACATTCCCTTCAATTCGGGCACCTGAAAAATCCAATGCATCCTGTTTCGCATTGAGAAATTTCCCTCCTCCACAAGCCAGATCACCAGAAATCCTGGCACCGAGCATTCGAACCTCACCTTCAGACTGAAAACCATTATTGAGAAAGATGCTCCCACGTATCTCAATTCGATCGGCCACAAGACCATTGACATTAGAACCAGTCAACTCCACAGTAGAGGTTCGCGCATCGGTGAGAATGACCTCACCTTGAGACTGAAAACCATTATCGAGAAAGAGGTTCCCACGTATCTCAATCCGTTCGGCTACAAGACCATTGACAATAGAACCAGTAAAACTCAAAGTCGAGGTTTGCGCATCGGTGAGGGTAACCACTCCGTTGACTTTACAATTTTCAAGTACGATTGCAAACGATATGGAGGTTGAAGTCAGATCCAGATCTCCCTCAAGACTTGCCGACCGCATATGAATACCACGAACGTTGATACGTGAAACAATGGGTGGGGTTAGGCAAATCCACCTCAAGACTTCCGAACGTATATTGTGATTCTTGGACCAATCGCTGGCATATTCAGGATTCCACTTCTTCTCGTCGTCACCTCCAAAATCTAAAACCATCTCGTCATTGAGATGATCGAGTAGGCTTATTTCCGCAGGTTTTAATGAGCCAAATCGGTCTTCCGCCATGGTGTATAAGGTGTTCACTGCAGTACTCATAACGTACCCTCGCTCCATTGTCTGAATATTCGCCCATAATCACACCCTCCAAGACTCAAGGTATAGAGGGTCAAATCTTTGCAAGTTACAGAACAAGTAGGTCAGTAAATTATTAGCCTGTTTTATTCTTATAAAATTGCGCCTTGTTAGTTCTAAAGAACTGGTTCCCATTCACTCTGTGCAATAATTGCCACTCTCATGGTAAATGTTTAAATATTTAGAATGTCCGCAACCTTCTTCACATTACACTACGACCTAAGGGTTCACGATGAAATAAATTCACAATTTTAGGCGTTGAGGTGCCTGTCGGGCAAGGCGCGAAAACGCAGGAATATCGCGATATTCCGAGTTTTCGCAACGCAGCCAGACGGGATGCATCGACGCATTAAATGTGAAGTTATTTTTGAGTGAGCCCTAAGCTTTGATCAGCTTGACTCTCCGCGTGCCGCCTTTACCGCCTCCAATCCGGACGTGGATGAAACCTTGTTGAATTTAATCTTCAGCGGTTGGCTCATCAGATTCTTTGTTCCGAGCAGCACAGTGAATAAGTCGGAGCGTAAGTAATTGTCAAAATCCGGCTGTGTTTTCCATTCTTCAATCAGACAGAAGGTGTTTTTGTTTTCGATATCATGCCATAAGGAGCAACTCACGCAGCCCTTTTCCTTACGTATCTGCTGAATCAATGCGCTAAAAGTTTGCATTACTTCTTTACGCTTTGCAGGAAGGGCGGTCATCTCTAAGATAGCAAGGATCATACTGGATCATCCTCTCTTTGATCTGGGCGTGTCAGCCGGTGAACACTACAGAACACTATCTTTCCAGATAACGAATTTTGCTATGTTAATGGTCGATTTTCTCGCCGCCGCACGAAGATGTGGTCCCTGCATTGAGATTTCTCTTTGTCCATAACCATTAACTGACAGTTTAAATGGATCAATTTCCGTGCCAAAGGCGATTTATCCACATAGATTTGATATAAGCTATTGAATTAATGAAAATAGGAATGATTAGGAGACTGGGTCTTGGGAGCTTTATTGTTGCTGATAGCCGTCTTATATGGCAGATCCGTCAAATACGACGGGAAAGGTGATCGATCTGAAATTGGGGTTTTGTGGCCGAAATTGGTAATTAAGCAAATCTCAATACTAAGGCTTTCGAATTCCGAGTTTTCGCATTCGTCCGCGCAGGGTGCTGGGATTAAGTTTCAGGATCCGGGCTGCGCCATCTCTTCCTTCAATTTTCCATTGGCGTTCCTCGAGAATCCGCACAATATAATCCCGCTCAACATCTTCAAGACTCGCTTTATGACTTTTTGCCAGATCTTCAGCCAGCGGTGTCATAAGCTTTTCCGCCAGTTGCAGCCTGTGGTTCCGGGTGTTGATCACCGCGCGTTCGATCACATTTTCCAGTTCGCGGACATTGCCGGGCCAGGGATGCTTTTGTAAATTTTTCATAACTTGCTGCGGGATGATTTCAATTTTTTTTCTCAATTTCCTGGCAAATTTTTGGACTAAATAATCGACCAGCAACGGGATGTCATCGGTACGCTCCCTAAGGGGTTGAATCGTGATGGGAAAAATATTTAATCGATACCAGAGGTCTTTGCGAAAATGGCCCCTTTGGACCTCCTTTTCCAGATCCTGATTGGTCGCTGCGATAACCCGCACATCCACCTTTTTTGTACGCGAGCTGCCCAGCCGTTCGAATTCGCCGTCCTGAAGCACCCTGAGCAGCCTGGATTGCAGTTCCAAAGGCAGTTCACCTATTTCATCCAGAAAAATGGTGGCCCCGTCCGCAAGCTCGAAACGGCCCTCGTGCCTGGCCTGGGCGCTGGTGAACGCGCCTTTCTCATGGCCGAACAATTCGCTTTCGATCAGGTTGGCGGGCAGGGTCGCACAACTTACTTTCACCAGGGGCCTATTTCGGCGTGCGCTTTGACTATGAATAGCGCGGGCAATCAACTCTTTGCCCGTGCCGGTTTCGCCGAGGATAAGTACGGTGGTGTCCGTGGCGGCTATCTGCCCAACTTTGAAAAGTACGTATTTGAGCGCCGCACTCTGACCAATAATCTCGTCATAGTTATGCCCAAACTTGATCTCTTCCTGCAGGTAGGCGCATTCGGCCTGAAGCCTGTCTTTGAGTTGCTTGACCTCTTCAAAAAGCTGGGCGTTTTTAATGGCGATGGCTGCATGGCTGGCGAAACCGGCCACGCGATCGAATTCCTCTTGAGACATCACACGACGGCAAAACATCACCAGGACGCCCAATTGCTCGCCGCGAAAGACCAGCGGGTGACCGACATAGGATTTAAATCCGTTGTCATTAATCCAGCGTTTATCCCGAAACCTCCCGTCCTTAAACAAATCATTTGTAAATAGCGGCTCCTCGCTGTGAATAATTCGACCGATGATTGGCTCACCGTAAGGAAAGCGGCGATATTCACCATTGAGGTTTTCGTAAATTCCGGCACTGGTCTTAAGGTGTAAACAGATCTCACGCTTAACGCACTGGTCTGCCTTATGGCATTCGCCGCACAGATCTCCATTGCCGAGAAGCCAGATGCGGGCAAACGAGGCATCCAGTTCGTCTACAAGACCATGGGTGATGGTTTCAAGAACTTCCTGAAGATTGAGGCTGGACGTCATTTCGAGCGCTATGCGCTCAAGGCTAACGGGTATGGGCTTTGATGTCACGATTATCTTTCGCGTATCAAATTAATGTTGATCAGGCAATTTGAATTTTTGGTGAAGACATCCTACACGGGCGATCAATCTATGCCGTTATGAGAGTTTATGTCAATAAGAAAAACTTCCTCGGTTACATCGTGCAGAAAGTGATTTACATAGAAAGTAATGAATTTCCTGCGTGATCGTCCCGGTCCATGAGCGCAATTTCCTCCCGGCCCTCTTTGTGCCGGCCCGATACGCAAGGTAGCACTTCGCAAAATACTCTCCCAGCGAATTCCAATACCTTCAATTTGTAGATCCCGCTTTTTGGTAAACGCCGGTAACAGCAATTCAATAGTATCATTTGTAATTTATACGTAAATATTTACTTGATTAATGTACATTTGTATATTATTAAATTTGACGTGCCCATTACCAGGAAAAACTACGCTAATTTATTTTGGCACTGAAGCGGGCTTGTCACCATTTAATAAGCATGATGAAGGACAAAAAGGTCGTTCTTCAATCCTTATGAGATGTTTGGCGATGTTGCCAAAACGGTGGATACACAATTTCTAAAAATAATATCCAACAATTACCAGCAGGAGGAATCCAATGAGATCTCTAATTTTTATGCCGCAGGCGATTGTGTCACATGCCGCTCGGAGCCGTCTTATTTACATGCTTCTGATTCTTTCAATCTCGTATAGTGTCAGTACCATGGCCTGGGCCGGTCCCATATACGGCGGCACACTGCGCCTTCTTGGTGAGGTCGATGCCATGGGATTCGACGCCATCAAAGCTCGATCCGCCCTTGGCGGTGGAAGGGCGGTGGGAAGCCTGGTGATGGAAAAATTGTTTGCGCGAGACAATAACGACGAAATCATTTCGGTCCTGGGAATCTCCGCCAAGCCTTCCGAAGATGGTAAAGCATGGACCATTGAACTTCGCCGGGGTGTCCGTTTTCATGATGGCATGCCGTTTAACGCCGATGCTGTAATCCATCATTGGCAGCGCCTTCTGGATCCAAAGAACCGCTACCGCCAGCGAATACTGTTTCGGCCGATCATCGGAATCGAAAAAACCGGCGAATATGAAGTGCGGTTTCTTCTGCGACATGCGTGGGTGCCGTTCATGGCAGTCCTGACCGACCCATCCGGATTCACATCGTTGATTCCATCTCCCAAAGCGGTCAAAGAGGAGGTTCAAAACCGGACACCTGTCGGCACAGGCCCATTTGTGTTTCCAGGCATTTCTGGATTCCTCCGGCCGGGAAATGCACGCAGATCCGGCAGGCACACGCAAGCGTTTCGAATCGATTTATGCGGATCTTCATCCTCTATTGCCGGAGTCGGAAGGCAATACGAGCCAACGCGTCGAAAAAGATGGCAGCAAGCTCATTCAGCACCACATTCGGGATTTTGAGACTGACAATTTGACCCTCATAAAAAAGGATCTCATGCAACTCGATCTTCCGCCTGCGACGGTTATCCGTTGCATGAATGTCTTTATCTATTTCGACCCCCAAAGAAGAGAAAAGATGCTCTTGCAGGCCGGTGACCTTCTCGATGATGAGGGCATTTTGATTGTAGGAACCAACGGTTACGGCATACAGGCACGTTATGCGGTTTATCGAAAAAAAGGGGGTGGACTGTTTCCGAGCGAGTTCGCATTCGGTGTGGACAACCTCGGGCATATTGTATTTATGCCCTGGTTCACGCTGCATGCGAACGATCCCGAGGCGATGCTGCTGGCCATTTTGGCAAGAACCATCCGACGGGACCGGCTTTTCTGGTCATCCTTGAGTGGGCGCCTGGACGAATTGTTGAAACGTCACGGTATCTGTTCCCGTGGACCGGATGGTTATTTACACCAGCTGACGGAAGACATGCCACCGCTCGAGTATATAAAAAGAAATGCCGAGATCTGGAGGCAGATTGAAGACGAAGGATATCCTGATCACACGGTGGAAGTACTTGGGCGAGCCGGGCATAAAGCATGGATTAATAGGGTCGGCGATATTGCCATCGAACCGCCACCGAGCACACTTCCCATGGGCTGATTGTCAGCCAGAAAAATCCTTTAAATTCTTCGTTCTCAATTGTTGCGGATGACCCATGCGGTTTATTTGGAAAAAAGTTTTAAGGCTTATCCTCATCGCTCTGGCAACTACGGTGATAACGTTTTTGATGGTAGAAATCCTACCGGGCGATATCGCTTACATCATCGGCGGACAGGGTACCACCCAGGAAGACATCCAGGCCATCCGCAAAGACCTAGGCCATGACCGCAATGTCTTGGTCCGCTATTTCATCTGGCTGGGAAATTTGCTCCGGGGGGACTTCGGCATTTCCTACCTGACGCAAGAGCCGGTGCTGAACACCATTCTTGAACGTCTGCCGGTCACCCTGGAGCTGCTTGTCATATCTCAGTTCATGGCCCTGTTGCTGGCATTGCCTTGCGGCATCATCAGCGCGTACTGCAACGGCACATCTCTGGACCGTATCATCAGCATCGGCGGTTTTGCCACCTTGTCGATACCCGGTTTTGTCATGGCGCTGGTGACCATTTACCTTTTTGCCATCCAACTCAAGTGGCTGCCGGCGACCGGTTACACGCCGATTTCCTATGGAATCTGGTCATGCGTGAAATCCTTTATCCTGCCGGCGCTCAGCATTGCCCTGATAGAATGGGTGGTTCTCATGCGGGTGCTGCGAAGCGATATGATCAACACCCTACAACAGAACTTCATCCTCATGGCCAGGGCCAAGGGCCTGCCACCGTGGAAAGTTCTGCTGCATCACGCCTTCAGACCATCGTCATTTACACTGGTTACATTGCTCGGCCTTCAGATTGGGCGATTAATAGGCGGTGCGGTCATCATCGAAACCATTTTCGCCCTTCCGGGGATCGGCCGCCTGCTGGTATCTTCTATTTATTCGCGTGATGTAATGGTCATTCAGGGCTGCATTCTCGCGGTAACCGTAGGGTATGTCCTCATTAATTCAATCGTCGACATCATTTACCACATACTGGATCCCCGAATCCGCACGGAGCCTTCCAATGCCGGCTGATACTGCTAAAAACCGCACGGGGTTGACATTCTGGCTGCCCGTGGCCTGGATTGCTTTTGTTCTTTTCGCGGCAGCCACCGCCGGCTGGTGGAATGTGCCGTCTTTCGATCGGATGGACTGGGACAACCTGAGCGCACTGCCCGGTACACGCAACACGAATACTGTCTTCCAGAACGCGGGTGAATCGGAAAAAAACAGGTATGTTTACTGGCTCGGGACCGATACCATGGGACGGGACATAATATCCCGCTTGATCTATGGCGCCCGCATCTCCCTGTCGGTAGGATTTTTTTCACCTTTGATCGGGTTTATTCTGGGTGGCATCCTTGGTTGTCTGGCTGGATATATTCGGGGTCGTCTGGAATCGTTCATCGTCGCCGCTATGGATGTAATTCTCGCTTTTCCAGGACTGGTACTGCTTTTGGCGATTACCTTTTACTTGGGCTCGAATCTTCGGAATCTGATTTTTTCCTTGGGCTTCTTGACGATCCCGGCTTTTTGCCGTGTCGCACGGGCTAAAACGCTGACCTTGAGGGAATTGGAATTCGTGCAGGCCGCCCGCCTGAGCGGTGCCGGGCCCATCATGATTTTAATACGTGAAATCGTACCCAACGTAATTGCTCCTATGGCGGCTTACGGGCTGCTGGTGGTGTCCTTTATGATCATGACCGAGGGTGCTTTGAGCTTTTTAGGGCTTGGCGTACCGGCACCCACCCCGAGTTGGGGCGGGATGGTCGCCGAAGGACGGGAAGTTCTCGAAGAAGCGCCCCATGTGAGCATGATCCCTGCCGGCGTCATGTTTCTGACCATTCTTTCCTTCAACCTGATTGGCGACAGTTTTCGGCGCCTGACCGAAAAAAGGACGAGTCAATTATGAAGGAAAATGGACCCGTAAAACTGCTTCTGGAGGTTGAGAACCTGTCTGTAATTCTGCCAACGGCCCGGGGCGATGTACATGCGGTTAACAACGTTTCTTTCGTCCTTGCGCCCGGCAAGACCCTGGGACTGGTGGGTGAATCCGGCTGCGGCAAAACCATGACGGCCTATTCTCTCATGGACCTCTTACCCCGCAATGCCAGGGTTTCAGAGATGACCGCCATTCGATTCCGGGGACAAAACCTGGTAGAATTGCCGGGCGTTAAGCTGCGGCAGCTGCTCGGCCAAGATATCGCTATGATATTTCAGGATCCCATGACGTCGTTGAATCCCGTAATAACCATCGGTCGCCAGATTACCGAGGTATTGTGTCACCATTTGAAAATGGACAAACGATCAGCCCGTGATCGTGCCGTTGCGCTTTTGAAACGGGTCGGTGTCCCCCTGGCCGAACACCGCTTCGGCCAGTATCCACACCAGCTTTCCGGAGGACTGCGCCAGAGGGTGGCCATTGCAATCGCTCTGGCGTGTGAACCCCACCTGCTGATTGCCGATGAACCCACAACAGCCCTGGATGTAACTGTCCAGGCTGAGATCCTTGATTTGATAGCCCAGCTGCAGGAAGAAAATCAGATGGCCATGATTCTCATTTCCCATGATCTGGATGTCGTGGCCGGTCGAACGCATGAAACCGCCGTCATGTATGCCGGCAGGATCGTCGAGCAAGCAGCGACGCATGAACTTTATGACAACATTTACATGCCTTATACCCGGGCCTTGATGGATGCCATCCCACGCATGGCGGATCCGCCCCACACCAGGCTTCAGACAATCGGCGGGCACCCTCCCGACCTGATCGATCTACCGCCAGGATGTCGGTTCGCTCCACGCTGTCCCAGAGCAGCCCAGCGTTGTCGGCATCAGGAGCCGACTTTAAAAGATATCAATGGGCAAAGCCACCGGGTGGCATGCTGGTATCCGTTGAACAAACGATGAAAGAATTTCACGCAAAAAGCCGGGATCTGTTGACTGTCAGCAATCTGGTGGTCGAATTTGTCATCGGCAGACGATTGAAAATTCAGGCCGTATCGGACGTAAGCTTCAAGATTGAAAGCGGAGAGACGCTGGGTCTGGTAGGTGAATCCGGGTGCGGGAAATCCACGATTGCCCGTACAATTGTACAACTTCAAAAACCGACTTCAGGAAGGATTTGGCTCAATGGGCAGGAGATAACAAGCTGCAATAACAAGCAGCTGCGAGAGCTCAGAGCCCGCCTGCAGATGATCTTCCAGGATGCCGCTGCATCCTTGAATCCCGGCCGCAAGGTGGGCCGGACGATTTCCGAACCGCTGCGATTCATCGGAAAAGCAACGCGCCAGGAGCGCGCCCGGATGGCGCGTGCGCTCATGGAAGAAGTCGGACTCGATCCGCATCAGGTATATGACCGACGTCCTTTTGAATTATCCATCGGCCAATGTCAGAGAATCAGCATCGCCCGGGCCCTGATAACAAATCCGAGGCTTTTAATTTGCGATGAGCCGGTCAGTTCCCTGGATGTGTCGGTCCAGGCTCAGATTCTCAACCTGCTGGAAAATATGAAAGCGTGCCATGAACTGACCATGCTTTTTATATCCCATAATCTGGCCGTTATCAAAAACATAGGCGACCGGGTGGCTGTCATGTATCTTGGAAAAATGTGTGAGATAGCCGATTCAGAAAGTCTGTATCGAGCACCCCGCCATCCGTACACCGCGGCCCTGATGGACGCCATTCCTGAATTTAACCGCACGCGACGCTCGAATAAGATCAGCCTGCGGGGAGGTGAAATTCCTTCACCGGCATCTCCCCCTTCCGGCTGTCGCTTCAGGACAAGATGTCCCCGGGCACAACACCGTTGTTCAGTCAACGAGCTTGTCTTGACAGAGGAGCAACCCGGGCGGTGGGTGGCCTGCCACTATCAATTATAGTGGTTGCCAAAATAATGTTCCGTTATTCAGGATGGGTCTGTCAGCTAAGATATAAGAGACGCTTGATATCAGATTCAGGATACCACCAGATACAGGATCTTGGTATCGCTAATTATTCGATTATACATTGAGGTAGACACTACTTGGGCAAGTTTTCAAAGTTGGCAAATCGATAATCTCTATTAGTACCGGGTGAGATCCTCGTCGTTGTTTTATCCTTCCTCTGGAAAGTATCTTCTTTTACTGCCAGTTCCGATAACCACACTATTTTCATCCAATGCCTTTACGGTAATTTTATAGCGGCCCGGCACATCAGGCGGACATGGACCTTGAAGTTCCTCCAAGACACCCATTTTAATAATACCCGATCCATCATATGCAATGGTTACTTCGCCATGATCGTGGAGATAAACGCTGTCGTACATACTGACCACTATAGTTATTGTGTTCTCAGGAAAACCTCCAATACTAATCTCCGGATTTCCCCAGGAACAGGGCGTCATACCTTGCCATGAGAAATCGACTTCGAGTTTAACGGCATCCGGGCTAGCATCTGAACATCCAAAAATAAATAAACTAAAACCGATTACCAATAGACAAAATGTGTTTTTCATCTCAAAAATCCTTATCTAAGCCATCAAATTGGCGGGATATGTATATTTGGACATTAATATTAAACAAATGTGCTAAAATCAAGTACATTTAATTTTAATGTCGGAAAAAATAATCATGTTATGAAAAGCAAGGAAGTGCTGCGGGAAGAGAACTTGGCAATTCTGGTGCTGATGTTGCGCGATAATTTATCTTTGAGAAATCAGGATAGCATACAAACTTAATTAAATCAGATGGTTATAGTGCTTTCTTTTACTTGCGGCCAATCAAAATCTTATATCATCTGACGTTTAAATTGCGGATAGGTCGTTGTTAAAATTTTGCCAGCCAAAACAAATTTCACCCGACAAAGAAAACTTCCATTAAAAATTTGCTCAAATCCATGCCCAACGACCTGATACTACTTGACCGGGGATATCCAGCATGGTGGCTTTTCAACCCGATCCTCTCGATGAATGCCAATTTATGTTCCCGAATATCATGCACCAAATGGAAAGCGATACGAAAATTCTTCCCGGCCTATAAACCCATCGATTAAGTAAACAGCATTGCCTTTGGAATCTAAAAAATTTTTCTGAGATTTCACAGGATTAACAATCCGATTGCGACGAATGTGAAATATTCTTCGTACTGGGCATAATACTTCATAATTATATGAAAAATTTTACCCAATGCCAATGGAGCATGGATCGGAATAGTGTGATAACATTCTTAAATTATATTGAATTTAGTGTCCAATTTTGGTTGGTGCGGTATTTGCATAAGGGGAGGTCGGTGCCGAAGCATGTGGGGGTCATCTTCGACCTGGTTATAGACCTTCCGGTCAGACAAACCGCTTTGGAAAAGTTAGGCCAACTACATAGGCAGTTGCTCATCCCTGTCCTTCTTACGGCTATCGCGGACCCGGATCAAGAGATTCGTGCCGTCGCCCTGGAAATATTGGAAGGCATCGATGAGATCAAGGGAGACTCAAAATGTCAATCTCTAAATGCGGCTGGATAGCCGCGATAGTCACCGCACTGATGGTTTCTGCAAGTACGTTATCAGCAGAACAGATCTTTGTCAGCACCAGCTCAAGCGGCACGGTCGACGGTATTACTTTTTCCGACGAGGATATTATACTCTATGACACGGAGACGGATACCTGGTCAAGGTACTTTGACGGCTCGGACGTGGGTCTCAGCTCCGCGGATATCGATGCTATTCATCTGCCGGACGACGGCAGCATTTTGATGAGCTTCACTGATCCTGTGAATATCGCGGGAATCGGTTGGGTGGATGACTCGGACATCGTGAGGTTCGTCCCCACCTCGACAGGCGTTAACACGAGTGGCAGCTTCGAATTCTTTTTCGACGGCTCTGATGTTGGGCTAAGTGAGAATTGGGAGGATGTTGACGCGATTGGATTTATTCCGGACGGTCGTTTAGTGGTCAGTGTTATAGGAGATTTCAGTGCGGGCGGTGTTTCCCGCCGGGATGAAGATCTTGTGGTTTTCAATGACACAAGCTTAGGTGATATTACGCGAGGATCCTGGGCAGTTTATTTTGACGGCTCGGACGTGGGGCTGGGTAGCTCGGCGGACGAGGATGTCAAAGGCACCTGGATCGACAGCGTTAGCGGAAGAATTTACCTGAACACCCTAGGCAACTTTTCTGTAAGCGGTGTCTCCGGTGCCGGCGGCGACATTTTCCGCTTCGCTCCCACCTCTCTGGGGATCGATACGCTTGGCAGTTACGTTCAATTTTGGATCGGTTCGCAGCACGGTCTTCTTCAAATGGTTGACGCGATTTCTATAAGGTTTCCATTGGGCCCAGAAGCAAATGACGACACGGCGAGCACCCCTGAAGACACGCTGGTGAACATTGATGTGCTGTTCAATGACACGGATCCCAGCGGAGGTACTCTCAGCGTGGACGAGGTGTCGCAAGGCGCTAACGGGACGGTCACGACCGACGGGACCAGCGTGACCTATACGCCAAATGCGGATTTTAACGGCGCCGACAACTTCGACTATACCATCAACGACGGCAACGGCCGCAGCGACACGGCCACAGTGAACGTGACGGTCGATCCGGTCAACGATCCGCCGGTGGCGGTTAACGACAGCGCCAGTACGGCTGAAGGTAGGGCGGTCACCATCGATGTGGTTGACAATGACAGCGATATCGACGGAGACGGTGTCACGATCGAAAGCGTCAGCCAGGGCAGCAACGGCACGGTGAGCTTTGATGCGGCGGCCGGTACGGTGACCTATACGCCCGACGCGGATTTCTCCGGCCAGGATAGTTTTACCTACACCATAACCGACACCGCCGCCTGGTATTCCGACGCCCAGTATCTGCAGCGCAAGCGTCTTCGTCTCGACGGCTCTCGGATCATGGGAACCCTGACCGATTTTCCGGTACTGGTTTCCTTCACCGACGCTGAGCTCGCTGCGGCACAAGCCAACGGCTACGACCTCATCTTCACCGACGAAGACGGAACCACCAAGCTCGACTACGAGCGCGAGGATTGGGACCCGTCCACCGGAGCCATCGTGGCCTGGGTTCGCTTTCCCATCCTCACCGCCGGTGTCGACAAGGTCTTCTACGTCTACTTCGACAAGGACAGCGAGCTCGTGGACCAGCAGAACCCGGCCGCTGTTTGGGACGCGAGCTACCGGGGCGTCTGGCACTTGAACGAGACTGTCACCGACGAGCAGACCTCCGGAACGCATACCGACTCGGCCGGGAGCTTCGATGGGTCCCAAGATGGAAACGCCGGTGCGGTCGGCAAGATTGCCGGCGGGCAGGATTTTGACGGAGCGAACGATTTCATCGATTTGGGTACCACGACGATTATTGACGGGCGCAGCGCGTTTACCATTTCTGCGTGGGTAAGGTTGGATACGCTTCCCGGAACAAACACCCGATACGGTGTTTACGCCAGAAGGAATATGGGATCCGTGGAGCCGCTCGGAAGCGACGGGTCTTTTGCCTTTGGCATCGGAGACTACGTCCCATCTGACTCGTTCAACGTGGTGATGACACATGATGGTACGTGGCACGACCATTTTGCAGATAGCCAGACTGGTATCGGATCGTGGCAGCACATCGCGGCGACTTATGACGGAGTCGGAACCGTAAGCTACTTCCTCAACGGGAATCCTGATGGCTCGGATTCCTATATACAGCCGAGTGCATTAGCTAACCTTCCTCAGTGGATTGGTGTGGCATCAAAAGATTCAACGGGAGGACACCACTTCAATGGGATCATGGACGAGGTTCGTGTCTCCACAACAGACCGCTCTGCCGCGTGGATCGAGACCTCCCATAACAACCAGAATGAGCCGCTGTTGTTCGTCAGCTCAGTGGGACCGACGCCATCCTCGGATACGGCGACGGTAACGGTAACGGTGTTGCCGCCCCCCGGGGCCAACGACGACACCGCTTCCACCTTGGAGGACGTTGCGGTGGATATTCCGGCCGCCAACCTGCTGGCAAACGACTCCTTGGCTGACGTCGATGCCCTCGCCATCAGCAGCGTCGGGCCGGCCTCGAATGGCACGGTCTCTTATAATGCCGTTACGGATATCGTGACGTTCACACCCAACCCCAATTTCGTTGGCCAGGCGAGTTTTACCTACGCCATAACCGACGCCGTCGCCTGGTACCCTGACGCCCAGTATCTGCAGCGCAAGCGTCTTCGCCTCGACGGCTCTCGGATCATGGGGACGCTCACCGATTTCCCCGTCCTCGTCTCGTTCACCGATGGGGAGCTCACAGCGGCACAGGCTAACGGCTATGACCTAGTCTTCACCGACGAAGACGGAACCACCAAGCTCGACTACGAGCGCGAGGACTGGGACCCGTCCACCGGCGCCATCGTGGCCTGGGTTCGCTTTCCCATCCTCACGGCCGGTGTCGACAAGGACTTCTACATCTACTTCGACAAGGACAGCGAGCTCGTGGACCAGCAGAACGCGGCCGGTGTTTGGAACGCGAGCTACCGGGGCATCTGGCACCTGAACGAAGCCGTGGCCGATGAAGCGGTCGGGGGAACGCATGTGGATTCGGCTTTGAGCTTCGATGGAACGCAAAACGGAAACGCCGCTGCAGCCGGCCGGATTGCCGGCGGGCAGGATTTTGACGGCTCGGACGATTTCATCGATTTGGGAACCACGACGATTGTCGATGGAATCGGTGCGTTCACCGTTTCTGCGTGGGTAAGGTTAGATGCGCTCCCCGGAGCCAACACCCGATACGGCGTTTATGCCAGAAGGAACATGAACACAGTGGAGCCGCTCGGTAACGACGGGTCTTTTGGCTTTGCCATAGGAGACTATGTCCCATCTGACACGTTCAACGTCGTGATCAGTCATAATGGTACGTGGCACGACCATTTTGCAGAAAGCCAGACGGCTGTTGGAGCTTGGCAACACATCGCGGCGACTTACGATGGTGTTGGAACCGTGAGATACTTCCTCAAAGGGAAACCTGACGGCTCGGATCCCTATACACAGCCGAGTGCCTTAGCTAACGTTCCTCAGTGGCTTGGCGTGGCATCAAAAGATTCAACTGGAGGACACTTCTTCAATGGGATCATGGACGAGGTGCGCGTCTCTACAACGGATCGCTCCGCCGCGTGGATCGAGACCTCCTACAACAACCAGAATGAGCCGCTGTTGTTCCTGAACTCCGTTGGACCGGCAAAGTCCTTCAACTTGGATACGGCGACGGTGATGGTAACGGTGACGAACGTCAACGATGCGCCTATGGTCAGTGCCATTGAGGATCAGAGCATTGCCGAAGGCGCCAGCTTTGCTACGATCAATTTGGATGATTATGTCAGTGATCCGGACAACACGGATGCGGAGATGACGTGGACATTCAGCGGCAACACCGATCTTGCGGTGAGCATCGATGTCAACCGGGTGGCGACGATCAATGTTCCCGATGCGGATTGGAACGGCACCGAGTCGATCACCTTCCGGGCCACGGATCCGGCGCCGGGCTTACTGTTTGCCGAAACCTCGGCCAGCTTCACGGTCAGCGCGGTCAACGATGCGCCGGTGGTCAGTGCCATTGCTGATCAGAACATTGCCGAAGGCGCCGGCTTTGCGACCATCAATTTGGATGATTATGTCAGCGATCCGGACAACACCGATGCGCAGATGACCTGGACATACAGCGGCAACACCGATCTTGCGGTGAGCATCGATATCAACCGGGTGGCCACGATCAGTGTGCCGGATGAGGATTGGAACGGCTCCGAGACGATCACCTTCCGGGCCACGGATCCGGCACCGGGCTTGCTGTTTGACGAAACGGCCGCCAGCTTCACGGTCAGCGCGGTCAACGATCTGCCGACGGCGGCCAACAATACGGTGGTCACCGACGAGGATACGGCCTACAGCTTCCAGGCCGCCGATTTTAACTTTAGCGATGTGGATGGCGACACGCTGTCGCAAGTGCAGATCACGACCCTGGAGGGTGTGGGCGCCTTGCAGCTCAACGGCGCGGATGTGACCCTGAATCAGGAGATCCCGGTCGCGCAGATCGTCAACTTGAGTTTTGTGCCGGCGGCCGGTGGCAACGGCAGCGGCTATGACAGCTTCGGGTTTAAGGTGCATGACGGCACGGCCTATAGTGCGGCGTCCTACACCATGACCGTGGATGTGACGGATGCGCCGCCGTTGCTGACATCGGTACTGCCTCCCAACGACGCTCCGGCCGTGAGTACCGGAACTTTCTTATTGGCGACCTTCAGCGAAGCAATGGACGCGGCGACTATCAACAGCACGACCTTCGAGCTGCGGGATGCTCTGGACTCACTGGTGCCGGCCGGAGTCAGTTACAATCCGGTAAAGAACAGGGCCATCTTGACCCCGGCCAATCCTCTCGCAGCTTCTGCCTATTATAATGCCGTAGTAAAGGGCGGTGCCGGCGGCGTGAAAGATGCGGCCGGTAATCCGATGGCATCCGATTTCAGCTGGGCATTTACCACCAGCGCCTCATCGGCTGATGAAGCCGGGTCCGGCGGACCGATTCTAATCATCGCCTCTGAATCCGATCCGTTTACCCGCTACACCGCCGAGATTCTGTTGGCGGAGGGGCTCAACGCTTTTGCCGTTCGTGACATATCATCGGTAACGGCAACAGAGCTGGACCAATATGATGTGGCCGTCCTGGGGCAGATGCCGCTGACAGCGGCCCAGGTAAACATGTTCAGCGCTTGGGTCAACGCCGGCGGAAACCTGGTTGCCATGCGGCCGGACAAACAGCTTGCCGGTCTGCTTGGGCTGGTCGATATCGGAATGACCCTGGCGGAAGGTTACCTGCTGGTCGACACCTCCTCCGGTCCGGGCATGGGCATCGTCGGGCAGACGATCCAGTTTCACGGTACGGCCGACCGCTACGCCCTCGGAAGCGCTGCCGCGTTGGCGACTCTCTATGTTGATGCGACAACCGCGACTTCAAGCCCGGCGGTCACCCTGCGCAGCGTGGGATCGAACGGCGGACAGGCGGCGGCCTTCACTTTTGACCTGGCGCGCTCCGTCGTGTACACCCGCCAAGGCAACCCGGCCTGGGCCGGCCAGGAGCGTGATGGAATATCGCCGATCCGTTCCAATGACCTTTTTTACGGCGATGCGGCCGGCGATCCCCAGCCGGACTGGATCGATCTGAACAAGATAGCCATTCCCCAGGCAGACGAACAGCAGCGGCTGTTGGCCAACCTGATCATCCGGATGAACATCGACCGAAAACCATTGCCGCGATTCTGGTACTTTCCCGGCGAACATGAAGCAGTGCTCGTTATGACCGGCGACGATCACGGTGGTGATGGGACGGTTGGAAGATTCGAGGCCGAGATCGCAGCAAGTCCTTCCGGCTGTTCAGTGGACGACTGGGAATGCATCCGAAGCTCCTCCTACCTTTACCCTGATCCGGTAGGGCTATTATCGGATGCGCTGGCATCGGCTTATGATGCCGGCGGCTTCGAAATCGGTATTCACATCAACAGCGGTTGCTCCGACTACACGGCCGAATCTCTCGAACTGTTTTTCAGCGATCAGATGGCGGACTGGTTTGCACAGTTTCCAAGTCTGCCGCCGCCGGTCAGTCACCGAATACACTGCATCTCCTGGAGCGGCTACACAACCCTGCCGGAAGAAGAAGCAAACTATGGTATTCGTTTCGACGTGAACTACTATTATTGGCCGAGTAGTTGGGTTGCGAACCGGCCGGGTTTCTTTACCGGCTCTGGCATGCCCATGCGGTTTGCCGCTGAAGACGGCACTCTCATCGATGTTTACCAGGCCGCCACCCAGATGACCGATGAATCCGGGCAGGCTTATCCTTACACGGTCGACACCCTGCTGGACCAGGCGATCGGACCCGAAAAGTACTACGGTGTTTTCACCGCTAATATGCACACGGACTATGCAACTTTCAGTGACTATGATGCGCTCATCGCATCGGCCCTGGAACGCGGGGTTCCAATTGTTTCCGCTCGCCAGATGTTGACTTGGCTCGACGGTCGCAATGGGTCGTCCTTCAGTTCCCTGGCCTGGAACGGTGCAGACTTGGCTTTTACCGTTTCGGCCGCCCCGGGCGCAAACGGCCTGCAAGTGATGGTGCCAAAGCCGCGCGGACTCGATGTCACGTATGTTAACGGCAATGGAAACCCCGTCGGTTACACCGTGCGCATCATCAAAGGTTTGGAGTATGTTATCTTTTATGCTGCCGGCGGGGACTACGAGGTTGGGTTTATAGTCGATGCAGCGCCCCCGACGATCTTGGTGAACTTACCTCTGGACGGAGCCGTAGATGTGAACATCTCAAAAGTCTCGGTCACCTTCAACGAAGCAATGGATCCGGCAACGATCGACACGACCACCTTCGAACTGCGCGACGAAGGAAACAACCTGGTGCCGGCGGCTGTTGCGTATGAAAGCTCAACCAACACGGCCTCGCTAACCCCGCTGGCCCCGTTGGCCGAGTCGACGACCTACACGGCCACGGTGTTGGGCGGTGCGGCCGGAGTGACCGATATCGCCGGCAACCCGCTGGCCGCCGACTACAGCTGGTTGTTTACCACCGCGGAGGCGGGTCCTGCGATCCTTTACAGCTTGTGGGATGACACCGTTGTTCCGACGATTCTGTCGTCGGAGGACACCAATGCGGTGGAACTGGGGGTGAAATTCCAGAGCAGTGTCGACGGCTATATCACGGGGTTGAGGTTTTATAAGGCTGCGGACAATACCGGCACCCACGTGGGCAACCTGTGGACGGCCGGCGGCACATTGCTGGCCAGCGTGACCTTCACCAACGAGAGCGCTTCCGGCTGGCAGGGATGGCACTGCTGGCGCCGGTGGCGATTACGGCCGACACGACCTACGTAGCTTCCTATCACACCGAGGTGGGGCGCTACTCGGTCGATTTGGGCTACTCCAGCGGTTCCGGATACGAAAATGCGCCCCTGCGGGCACCGGCCGACGGTGAGAGCGGCGGCAACGGGGTTTACCGCTACGGGGCGAGCGCGTTTCCCGACCAGACCTTTTCTGGCAACCATTACTGGGTCGATGTGGTATTTCAGCAATGATCATGGTTAGTATTGGGGATATCCTTCATATTTTCAGTTTCGATGGCATTGTTAGCCAAATATGAAATACTAAAGGATGTCCTGGTGGTTTCAGACGATGTTCTTACTCGGGTTCAGGCAAAAGACGCTCCGTTGAATCCGCGTTTTCTGGAATCGCAGGAGTTGCGGCCTCCCGGATTTCTCTGACTCCAGAGCGGGTTAACGATGACCCGCTGTCTTTGGTGAAACCGTGAATTAAACGGGCCAGTTCAACGACCGTGTTTTTGAGTCTTTCCGCTTGCTCTTGAAGCGTTTCGGATGCGAGTGCTGCTTCCTGGGCGCTGACCGCCGTCCACTGGGTGGTCTTGTCCATCTCGGCAGCCACCTCGCCGAGTTGTTCGATCCCCTGAAGCTGTACCTGGGAGGCAGAGGTAATCTCCGTGACCAAGGTGGCTGTCTGGGCGCTCTTGTCATTGGCCTTCTTGAAGGCTTCGAGGGTACGGGTCACTAGATCCGTCGCTTGGGCTATGATCTGCACCGTGCTTTCAATCTGCCCGGCAGTATCATGGGAGGCTTCTGCCGCCCGCATTGCCAGGTTTCTAACCTCTTCAGCCACCACCGCAAAACCAAGCCCCTCTTCGCCCGCCCGTGCAGCCTCGACCGCCGCATTCAGCGCCAGTAGATTCGTTTGAAAAGCGATTTCATCGATCGTCTTGACGATCTTCTGGGTATCATCGCTTTTTTCAGAAATCTGATCCATGGAACGCTTCAGCTCAGCCATGATGGTGTCAACCTCGGCAAGGACACCGCCGGTTTCCTTCATCAGGTCTTCCGCCTGGCCGGCATGGGCCGTGTTGTTACGGGTCTGGGAAGATATCTCCTCCAGCGATGCTGCCGTTTCCTCCAGGGCGGCGCTCTGCTGGGAGGCCGCGTCCGCCAGTTGGTGACTGGTGTTGAAGAATTTCAGTGAACTGGCACTCCCCTTCTCGGCTTCGGTGGTCAATTCTTCGATGGCCCGGCGAATGGGCCGGGTAACATTTCTCGTAATCCCCAAGGAAAGAAATATCCCCAGGATAATGCCGCTGAACACCAACACCAGTACCATTTGAAATATCTGCTGGTGAACATCGGAGGCTTCCACCATCTCCCGTTGTTTGGCAGGGTTGATGATCTTGTTCATTGCATCGGAAAAGACCTTGACGAGTTCTTTGTTCGACATTTGCATCGCGACCGCGACCTCGAACGTGTTGCTCAATTGGAGATTGTCAAACATCTCCTGGAACCGGCGGGTCGCCGTCTCGAGGTCGGCAAGGTGTTTGAGTGCCAGAGTCGCCGTTTTTTCAATCTCAGTTTTGCTCTCAAACCGGCGCTGCCATGTGTGAATGTTTTTCCGGATCTTTTCCTGGGAAAGTATCAAGGCGTCGAAACGATCCCTGGTGGGAGAGTCCGTGTAGGTCGCAATTTCGTACTTCAGGCTTGCGACAGGTGCGCTGATTGTACTGTGCATAACGGTATCGATCTCCACCCAGGCGGAGAATGCGTCGAGTTGCCGATACAGTTTATCGATGCCAAACCAACCCAATCCGCCGACCGCTGCCGTCAGCAGCACAATTACACCAAAGCCAAATCCGATTTTGAAACTCAAGCCAGTTTTTCCAAGCATGCCATCACCTGAGTACCTTGGCGGTATAAATGAAATGCCTCCAACCGATACTGAAATGACCCGACAGGAGATTGTCGTTCTGTCAATATGGCAAGTGATTCAATACTGAACCAATTTGCTAGGAGAAAGGATAATTTTATCACAAAAACGCTAATTCATACAATTATAATATACATTTTCCGGTTCTGTATTGTACGCCAGGCGAAATTGGAGACGTCCATAGACCCATCTGTGGAGGTCCTTTGAAAACTTGAGCAGAAATTCTCGTTTATGACAGCAGAGGGTTAGGAGCCAGATATGGGTGGGTTCCAACATTCCACTATTCCATCATTCCATGTGGCTTACCAACGCAGGCGACCACAAAAAACACTATATTTCGAACAAGTTGTAGAAATTCCGAGATGTTTAATCAACGAAACGGATCGAAGCGATTTAATTGATCGACTGGCTGCTCTAATAGAATAAGGCGCAGCGGTAAAAGAACTCGGTTATTCTGGTGCTGACGTTGCCCGATATTTAGGCGTGACCAACTCCTGTTTCTCACGGTTTGTGGCATCCGGTGAAAAGCCTGATGTTGACGATCTAATTAAAAAGTTATGAACGCCCTGCACGAAGGTTACCACTCTCGTGTCTCAATTCTCCACTCTTAGCAAAGGTTCCCAAGCATACACTTATATGATCTTGGCTTGACCGGTAACCGTTTCGAGACCGCTGTCATTTACAGTCCAGAGTGAGACGCTATCTCCTTCCCGGCACCCTTCTATTTTAAAGGTTTGGAAATCAAATATCGGGCCTTTGATACGAAACGAATATTCCAACACCCTGGTGTCAGGCATATTCTTTCTTATCAGTTCGACTAGAAGAGTCGCAATGAGCGGCCCGTGGACAACCAATCCCGGAAAACCGAAATTGTTTTTACAAAAGTCGCGATCATAGTGAATACGATGGCCATTGAATGTAAGTGCTGAATATTTAAAAAGCAGAACCGGATTTGGTATAATGGTTTCCGACCACTGTGGCGTCCTGGTTGGCTTACTTAATGATGCGTTTACTTTCACAACCGTCGTCTCTGATTCTGGTGCCTGTTTATAGACAATATCATGTTCTTCAGACAGGATGTGACGGTTATCCTGATAATACTCATGCCTTACAAGTACAAACCCCAATTTGCCGCTGCGGCCTTCCTTTTCGATCACGCTGACTACCCTGGATTTTTTCTGGGCATATTTTGAAGCATACAGTTCATTGTGGAACCAGAAACGGCTGCCTGCCCACATACGACGGTCAAGGCCTTCGATATTCGGAATGAATCCTCCTGTTTTAGGATGGCCGTCCGTCCCCTCTTCGGAAGCTTTGACACGTGGCAAAAAATACAGCCAATGCCAGAGTTTTGGCACGATATCGCCTGTATCAAAAGTCAAATCGTAATCAAGGGTCAGGCTCATTCGATTCAGCACGTCTATTGCGATGAAATCTGTTTGCGATATTTCTTCCTTGTTATCCATCATCCGCTCCATATATTTCGGATTCTGCCTGGTGGATAAATATAGTGGCTGTCAAAATCATTTTCCGTTAATCAGGGTTGGTCTATCCAATAAGATTTTATTTGTTAGATGCTTGATGCCAGTTTCAAGATGCCAGATACCAGATCACGGTATCGCTTCGCTCTTACTTTTTATATAAAAGCAAATATCATAATTAGTAACTTGAAACCTGAATCTTTCGTTTGCCTCAAATGGAAAGTAATTTTTAGAATCGCTATATAAAATTCTTTTATTGCATTGGTGTCGATGCTCAATATAAGTGGCAGGCAACCCAGTGGCCTTGCTTGATTTCGATTAAGCCCGGCTGGTTCGAAGTGCACACTTCCATGCTTTTCGGACAGCGTGGATGGAATGTACAGCCACTGGGGGGTGTAATCTGGCTGGGAACTTCACCCTGAAGGCGGATGCGTTTACTCTGCCCGATGGATTTTGTAGTCGGTACGGCGGATAGTAAAGCCTGGGTATACGGGTGAAGCGGGTGGCAGAACAGGTCGGTGGTATCGGCCAATTCCACTATCCGGCCGGTATACATGACAGCCACACGATCACAAATATGCCGCACAACACTCAGGTCATGCGAGATGAACAAATAGGTCAGGGAAAATTGATTTTGAAGCTCCACCAGGAGGTTTAGAATCTGCGCCTGAATGGATACATCCAGTGCTGAAACCGGTTCATCGGCGACAATGAGCTTGGGATTTAGTGCCAGCGACCGGGCAATACAGATTCGCTGGCGTTGGCCCCCGGAGAATTCGTGGGGATAGCGGTCGATTTGCTCTGGTCGTATCCCCACCAGATTTGCCAATTCATTGACACGCTCCCGACTTTCTTTTTTGGAAAGCGTTTTGTGGACCGAAAAACCTTCGCCGATGATTCGACGAACTTTCTTACGTGGATTCAATGACGAATAAGGATCCTGGAAAATAACCTGCATATTTTTCCGTGCCACCTGAAGCTGGTGTCGATCATACGCCAAAATATCCTGGTCTTCAAAATAGATTCGACCCGCGGTGGGATCTTCAAGGCGTAGAATGCACCGCCCAAGGGTGGTTTTACCACAGCCGGATTCTCCTACCAGTCCGAAGGTCTCACCTTCTTTGACGGTGATGTCAACGCCGGCAACGGCTTTCAGAAATACGGGTTTGCCGCGTAAAAATCCGCCCCCGATAGTAAAATATTTCTTTAATCCCTGGACAGTAAGCAGCTCTTGGTTATTCATGCAGCCAACACCTCACCAGATGACCGGAGCCTTTATCGAGAAGAACCGGTTCTTCCCGGCGACAGCGATCGAAAACACGGTTGCAGCGGTCCTGAAAGGAGCAGCCGTCCGGCAGCTCGAATAAATTAGGTACCATACCGGGGATGGTTTTGAGTATTTTATTTGCGGGCACGGGTTTATCGATTTGAGGTATCGATTCCATCAGACCGATGGTATAAGGATGCAGCGGATGGCCGAAAAGATCAGCGACCGAAGCATATTCAACGACTTGGCCGGCATACATGACGGCCACCCATTGCGCCATTTCAAAGACCACCCCCAGATCGTGGGTGATCAGCAGGTTTGATGTTTCAGGCTCGGCGGTAAGCGCATTCATCAGGTCCAGGATTTGGGCCTGGATGGTGACATCCAAGGCTGTCGTGGGTTCATCCGCGATAACCATCTTGGGATGGCTTGAAAGCGCCATGGCAATCAAAACGCGCTGGCGCATGCCGCCGCTGATCTGATGCGGATATTCCCTCAGCCGCTGTTTTGGATCGGGGAGGCCGACTTTAGACAGCATATCCAGAGCCCGGTTCAAGGCTTCTTTGCGGCCGACGTTTTGATGCAATTGGATGACTTCCGCCATCTGAGCTCCGATCCGATAAACGGGATTCAGAGCGGTCATAGGTTCCTGGAAAACCATGGAAACCGTATTGCCGCGGATACGACGCATTTCCGGTTCAGACAGCTGGAGTAGGTTGCGTCCCTCGAAAATTATTTCACCGCCCACAATTTTACCCGGCGGATCCGGCACCAGGCGCATAATCGAAAGCGCCGTTACGCTTTTGCCGCAACCGGATTCTCCCACCAAACCCAGCGTTTGCCCTCTGGGTACCTTCAGATCCACGCCGTTGACAGCTCTGGCAATACCCTCGTCGGTTTTGAAGTAGGTGTGCAGATTGTGAATTTCCAGTAGCGCGTTTTGCATAGCGTACCATTAATTATTTTAGCCTGAGTTTGGGATTGATGACCTCGCGAATGCCGTCTCCGATCAGTGTGAATCCGGTAACTCCCAGCATGATGAACAAACCGGGGAAAACAGTCATCCACCACTCACCGCTAATGATGTATTGACGACCTTCGGCGATCATCAGGCCCCACTCCGGAATGGGAAGCTTGGCGCCGAGCCCGATAAAGCTCAGGCTCGCCACCCAAAGGATCCCGTAGCCGGTGTAAATGGTTGCCTGCACGATCAAAGGGGTCATCGAATTGGGGAGAACATCCGTTAAAATAATCCGCATTCGAGATGACCCCAGAGCAATTGCGGATTGAATATAGTCCATGTTTTTTACGCTGATTGCACGACTGCGAGCCATTCTGGCGAAAATGGGAATATAGGAGATACCGATGGCAACGGCCGCGTTGAGCAATGACGGCCCTAAACCGGATACGATCGCCATGGCAAGAATCAATGGCGGAAAGGCCAGCAGAATATCTACAAAGCGCATGATGATCAGGTCCACCTTGCGTCCAAAATAGCCGGATATGACGCCCAACGGTGCCCCTAAAATCAAACCAATGACCACGGAGACGACTGCCGCCAGCAGGGTGTAACGGGCACCGGTAAAGATGCGGCTCATGACATCCCGGCCGTAGTTGTCGGTACCTAGAAAATGATCCGCAGACGGCGCTTGCAGCTTGACGGAAAAGTCAACGTTAAACGGATCGTATCCGGATAAAGCCGGGCCAAAAAATACAAGAACAAAAATGAAAATGAGAATGATCAGTCCGACCAGAGCCAGCTTATTTTTTATAAACAGCTTGAATTTGTAGCGCCAGGAATTTGTATCAACGTTAGCCATGATTAATTTTTCTGGCTCCTCTTTGAAATGTGTGCATGAGTATACGATGCGGTATATCCAGTGTAAGGTTTCGCTCAACAAATGCCTAAAATTCAAAATGCCTAAAATTGTGGTACGTGCTTTCAGCACGATCGATTCAATCTTAAATGGGCAATCGTAAACTTTTTCTCTAACTATTCTGTAAGCCTGAAAGTTTATTCGTTCATATTACTAAAGGTTTATTCCTGTCTCCCTTAAACGTTAATAGTAGCGGGGGAATCCAACTAAAATAGACAGAATTCCTTAATTTTAGGCACTTTAGGCATTTTAGTGCATTTTAGGCAATTAAAAGGTTGACGATAAAATTCGATTCCCGTGTTAGATAACTTGCACCCTTTTGTGTGAAGAACCATTTTTCTTATGTTTTTAGTCCAGTCTAACTCTCGGATCTATCCAGCGATAAGATATATCAACGATAAGGTTCACCATCGCGAAAATAATGACATAAAAAATTATAAATCCCTGTAGTCCGGCGTAATCCAGGTACTGAATGGATTCCACCGCATACAGCCCCATACCCGGCCACGAAAAAACCACTTCGGTCAGCACGGCACCGCCCAGCAAAGCCCCGTAAATGGCTCCGATCATGGTAACGGTAGGCAGCAATGCATTTCTAAAGGCATGCCGGATCAACACCCGTTGAATGCCGAAGCCCATGGCCTTGGCGGTGCGGATATAGTCCTCTTCCAGAGTTTCGATCATGTCGGCTTTTAACGTGCGCACAATGATCGCCAGATTGAAAAATGCCAGTGTAATCCCGGGTAGAATAAGCTGTTGCAGCGCGCCGAAAAAGGCTTTGAAATCGCCGGCGATTAAAGCGTCAACCAGCAGAAGACCGGTAACCTCGGGAGGAAAACTGAATATCGGCGACAGACGACCCATGGGCGGCGGTGCAATTCCCAGTTTATAAAAAAAGAAATAGATCAGCAGCAGACCCAGCCAGAATGTGGGCATCGACACGCCCATAACCGTAAATACGCTGATGAGGTGGTCCGGGGTTTTATTGCGGAAATAGCCGGAAATCAATCCCAGCGGTAGACTGATGGCGACCATCAAAAAAAAAGCGAAAGTGGTCAGCTCGAAAGTGGCCGGGAATCTTGTCAACAGTTCATGGCTGACAGGGTTGCCGGTATGATAAGAAAACCCAAGATCTCCATTGAGGAGTTGTTTCAGGTAGATTAGGAACTGAACAGGTACGGAGTGATCCAGCCCCATCAACGCCCGCATGGTTTCGATGTTTTCCGGGGAGGAATGAGCCGGACCCAGAATCATCATAACAGGATCTCCTGGTAAAATTCGGGTGACGATGAACATGATGATCAGGGCGCCTAAAACCGTGGGGATTGTATATAGAATACGTCTGAGTATATAACGCCAAAGATCCATGGAATATCGAATCGGTCGAATATAGTGGTGAAGAACCAAGGAATTCGGAATTCGGAATGTGGAATGCGGATGGCAGATTAGTATATCAAACATATCGAGCATTCAGAATCCGCAATCCGCAATCCGAATTCCTCATTCCGAACGGGCTGTTGAACTTTTTCAAGCTGAGATCAAACTTATTTTTTGTTGACCGTTCTGACGTGGAACTGGTCGTCGGGATTCAGACAAAAACCCTGAACATTTTTGTTCATGGCGGTGTCTGCAATCGGCTGGAACATATAAATCCATAGGTCCTTTTCGCCTACATATTTTTGAACCTTCTGTGCAAGGGCATACCGGTCCTGCTTGCCCACCATAGGCGTGGCTTCCTTTATCCAGGCATCGAGCTGCGAGTCGTTGATAGCGGCATAATTGCAGAAACTCTTTGAGCCCAACAGGAACATGAACTGATACCAGGGATCCGTTACAAAGGAGGTCCAGGCCACCATAAAGATAGGGACCTGTTTGGATTTGAGTTTTTCCAGAAAGGCTGCCTGAGGCAGGACTTGAATATCCATGTTGACACCTATTTTTTTCAACTCAGCCTGCCAGGTCACTGCCACTTCTTTGTTGTTGGCGATTCGGCCCTCCCCCAGCAAAAAAGTAAATGTTAGCCCGTCCTGGTGTCCGGCTTCTTTTAACAGCTGTTTGGCTTTATCCAGGTCCTGTTCATAGTGGAAGTATGCATCGGTGTGACCTGGGCTGCCCTTGGATGCCGGACTGGTCATCTGCACCGCCCGTCCATACAGCACATCATTGATTACCGGCCCATAGGGAAAGGAATAGGCCAGGGCTTGCCGGACCTTCGTGTTGTCGAACGGCGGCATATTACGGTTCATGTCGATGTAATTTACCTTGGTGGTGGGGCGACCGATGACCTTGAGATGTTTTTTGCCTTTGAGCATGGCATAGTCCTTGGAAGCGATCCACCACATGATATCGATATTTTCTCTATCCAACAGCATGGCCCGGGTGGACTCCTCAGGGATGATCTTATATATGACCTTTTTGAGCTTGGGCTTGGGACCCCAGTAATCTTCGTTGCGTTCAAACACCAGTTCCACGCCGGGTTTCCAGGAGATCAGCTTGAAAGGGCCGGAGCCCACATCGTTTTTGGCAACCCACTCATTGGGTTTGCCGGCCTCCACACCGCCATGGGCCTCGATGGCATCAGGGTCTTGAATGCCCAAGCTTAGCATCTGAAGGTAGTCGAGTAAAAGTGGGTTGGGGCCTTCCAGTTTAAATTTAATGGTATAATCATCGATGACTTCCATTCCTTTATCGGTAACCTTTGCAAGCCATAGTACCGTATTTGCGGCTGATTTCACCGTGCGATAACGGGCAAAGGTATACTTGATCGCCTGGGCATTGACCGGTCGACCACTGTGGAACCTAGCGTCTTTTCTGAGATGGAAGATCCACTCGGACATGTCGGCATTATGTTCCCAGCGTTCAGCCAGCATCGGTACCACTTTGGTGGTGTCGACGCTGATGGTTCCATCCGCGTTCGGAACCCGGGCATATTGAACTAAAAAGTCGTAAATGGCACCGATCGACGCATACCCGGTGTAATCGCGGGTTACGGTGGCCGGGTCAAGGGTTCGAGCATCCGTCGTAAATGCCACCCACAAAGTATCGGTGGATTTGGCGGATGCGCTCCCCAAACCCAGAACAAAAGTCATTAAAATCGCACACACCAATACACTGAAATGTCTTTTATGCTTCATAGCTATACTCCTTTTTGTTTAAACCCTCCCCTCGGTTCAATTTCACGCAAGCAGTCGCGTTAATAGCCGGGAGCACCGAGTTCTTGGCATTTTTGGACGATGCTGTCCATCCGGTAAATCCCTTCCTTTTCCAATTCAACCCCGTCCAGGATAATCGTAGGATTTAGGACAACACCATCTGTATGTCCTGCCGCTTTCCAGGTTTTGCCCCTGATCTGGGGACCCTGGCTCCCGATTCCCATTTCGACACAGCCGAAGACGCGCTCGTCTTCGACGATTCTACCCGCGGGTTTGGTAACACCGGGATTAAACCCAAGAGAATAATGGGCAAGCCGATACATATTCGGGTCGTTGAAACCGGCCAGCCAGCGTTCGAAAATTTTGGCTTCAGCCGCGCCATTGACTTCGGTCACGACCCCGTCTTTTAGTGTCAGCTCCACGGCCCCGTTGAGTTTACCAAGTTCGGTCGGGGGATATAAAGCGCCATCAAAAACCAATTTGCCATTGATGGTTTCTTCCATGGGACACCATGAGACCTGGCCCCCAAGCATAATAGCCTCGCCTTTGGTATCGGCCAGCTTACCGGATTGACGCGCCAGTCTGCCCTGGTTATAAGCTACCAATTCGGTTCCACCCGGGCTGTAAATCTCCACTTTATCCGCCGCCTGTACAGTATCGCGAAGAAGATTTCCAAGTTCCAGCAACTTATCGTAGCGAACTCGCTGGATGCAATTTACCAGCATCGTGACATCCATGCCTGTCAGGCAAATATACCGGACGCCGTTTTCGATTGCTTTCTTCCAGGCTTCGGATAAAAAAACCATACCCACGGCATATTCAATCCAGATATCTGCATTCTGGATGGCACCTGCCACCGGCGGCGGCGGTTCCTGGTAGCCTTCCAACTGGGTTGAATGCATTACCGTTGAAGGTACGGCACCGGCGGCATAAGCAGCTTTGGCCGTAGCCTTCACGACCCGCATGTCGCTGGAAGTGTCGGCTGTGATGACCACGCTCTCTCCCGTCTGGGTGAGCATGATATCTTCAATCAATTTGCGGGCTCCGGCAGCAACTTCCCAGCTTAAGTACTCATCTCTTATTTCTGTTCCAATTTCTATTTCCATTTACCCTCCTTTCTAATTCTCTTTTATCGGCAATGGTGTCATGTAAGATTTTTTACTCTGGGATATCCCTAAACCGATCAGCATTTCGGCATGTTTTAATGTAACCACACCCGGTTCCACAACCGGGATGCCGTATGCTGCCTGGATCTGTTCTTTGACCCCCAATAGAGAGCCGCAACCCAGTATCATTGCTTCTATACCTTCCTGCTCCACCATATGGCGGGCGACTTCCAAAGCTCTCCGGGCGACTTTTTCTTGTTGATCATATTCAAGAACCGGAATTCCGAGGGGATGTATCGACTGAAATCGTCTGGAGAAACCACGAACCCATATTTTTCTTCGAATCCGGGGCACGGATTGTTCCAGGGTGGTAATAATTCCACAGCAGTCTGCCAATCCCATGGTGAAAAGCTGTGAGGATTCACCAATTCCCAAAACCGGGATCGTCGATATTTCTCTGGCTCCGGATAGACCCGGATCTGAAAAACAGTAGATGATGATTGCGCCATAGGATTCCGGCAGGGTTTTGGAAACTTCCTCAAGGACGTGGGTAGCGGCTTTGGCTTCGTCGTATTCGGATTGAATGGCCTCCGGCCCTTTATGAAAGTGAACGATCTCGATAGTAGTGTCAGGCTGCTTATTTTGCTCGTAATCAGTTTTAACAATGGTATCCCATTTGTCTGTGCTAACCGGAATGATCACTTTAATCTTCATGGCGGTAGACCTGTTTCTTTAGATTCAATAAGTGGCATGGTGGGGGGGCGAATATCCCTCACTGCCACTTGGATTAGAAAAACTAAGACTGGCGGCATAGGGGTAAAAAACTCCTCGACCCTTTAGTTAGTGCCCATCCGGAAATTAAACTGAGCACGAATTAGTTTTCAATCTGGTCCGCCGCAGGCGGATTTCGTTGAGTCCGCCTTGGGCGGACTCAATGGTTTACGACGAGGCGATATCGCAGAGCGCATGGAGCAATGGGCAAAGCGTCAATGCACTCTCTACACTGTCTTTTCCATTAACGCTATGCCCTATGCGATACGCGCTATGCTTTAGGCCCGCGGAGAAAGCAGCTCATAGGAATCCGCCTGAGGCGGACCGGATGGAAAATAGTTAACTGTTACCGTATGACTTCAACAGTGCCACCATGAAATCCCATACCCGGCTGAGGGCCGGAATGAAAAGCCGCTCGGCCGGCGAATGGGGATTTTCGATGTCGGGGCCGAATGAAATCATATCCATATCGGCAAATTTTGCACCAATAACGGCGCACTCCAGGCCTGCGTGGATTGCCTTGATCTTAGCTTTACGGCCGAATAGCTGTTCATATATCGTGTTGCACCCTTTGAGGAGGGCCGAGTTCATTTCCGGTGTCCAGGGTGGATATTCACTGTCGGATCGAGCCTCGGCGCCGGCCAGCGCAGCAACCGCCCGGATGCGGTTTGTTGCTTCATCCAGCCGCGATAAGACCGAACTGCGCTGGCTGGTCAAAATTTTAAGGTGAGTGTCCGATATCTCCACTTTAGCCAGATTGTTGGATGTCTCCACGAGGCCCTCGAAATCGGCTGACATCCCTAAAACCCCATGGGGGAGGGCCAGCAAAAGGTTGATCACCGCAGCGGTTTGTACGGCGTTCAGGGCCATTTTTGCCTGTGATTCGGATTCCATCACGGTCAGGGCCATGGCGAGTGCCGGTTCACCGGTTCTATATTCGGCTTTTATCGTCTGTTCAAATTCGGAAATAATATTATCTATAACCGATTTATCACTCGACCTGCAGGCAAACACAGCGAAGGCGTCTCTGGGAATTGCATTGTGAGCGGTGCCGCCATCGATTGTTACCAGCCGAAGGTCACAGGATGCAGACACGCGATTCAGCGTACGCGCCAGAATAAGGTTGGCATTGGCGCGCTGCTTATGGATGTCGATACCTGAATGACCGCCTTTAAGACCCTGGACGGATAGTTTGAAGGTTGTTTCGGCATCCAAATTCTTTGAAAAATTCAGTGGCAGTGTCACTAGGGTATGCCGACCGCCGGCACAGCCTACGGTGAACTCGCCTTCAGTTTCCGAATCGATGTTTAAAAGCACTCGGCCTTGGAGCAGGTCGGGTTCAATTTTTTTGGCGCCATTGAGTCCGGTTTCCTCATTCACCGTAAACAGAAGTTCCAGTGGTGGATGGACTACAGCCGGATCGGTTACCAATGCCATGCCAAGAGCCAGGGCAATGCCGTTGTCTGCACCCAGGGTGGTATTGTCCGCGTGCAGCCAGTCGCCATCAGTGATATGGCGGATGGGATCCCTGTCGAAATCATGGGTTGAGTCGGGTAATTTTTCACAGACCATATCCATATGGCCCTGGATCACGATGACCGGGGCTTTTTCTAAACCAGCATTTGCCGGAACGCATATGAGGAGGTTGCCGGCCGGATCTTTTTTTACCGCAAAACCATTGGTTTCTCCCCATCGTTCTAGCCAGAGGCCGATTTCTTTTTCATTTTTAGAACAGCGGGGTATGGCATTGATCTGTTGGAAAAAGTCCAGAATTCTTTTTGTGGGTTCGCTCATAGATCTTCTCCTGACAGTTTAGAATTTTGAATGAAAGAACTATTTTTTTTTGAAACGATAACTCATCATTAAAGAAGATATGTCAATTTTCGGCAAACATCACAAATATAACTATTTTGCGAAAAGGGCAGGGGAAAAGAAGTTGCTTTATGGTAGGAAATGTATGGCGAATGGGTGGTTGTTTGTCAATAAGAAAACACCGCTGAATGTTGCCTAGGCCCAACGGGATTTGGACCGCATTCAAAAACGGCAGACGATCAAACTAAAAAATTGACTGGTGGGCGCCAAAACTGTAAAAAATAATAATTTCAGTGCCACGTTGAATTTTTTTGGAGGCAGAGATGCTGCATCAACGGTTTCGTTTGCCTATAATCATCCTGATCTTCTGGGTTCAGGCAAGTGTGAGTGTTTGGGCACAAACAGAAAAAGTTGCAGCTTTTGTTAATGTCACTCTCGTGCCGATGACGGCGGAAAAAATTATCCCTGACCACACGGTCCTTGTTAAAGGGACGCGAATAATCGAAATCGGACCCTCAAGCCGTATAGACATTCCTCACAATTCAAATATCATTAATGGCTCAAATGCATATCTTCTGCCCGGTCTCGCAGACATGCACATGCATACAATCCCAAACTGGTTGGGCGGTGATTGGCCGGTATCACCATTTAAGCTGTATCTTGCCAATGGTGTTACAACGATCCGGTGTTTTGGACCAAAGGGCAGATCACCGGATAATGTTCTTTATTGGCGCAAGGCTATCGAGAGAGGGGATCTCATCGGTCCGCAGATTTACACCTGCGGTGAGCAACTCAGAGGGCATCTGAGCAATCCTGAAGAAAAGGTTCGCAAGCAAAAGGCTGCGGGCTTTGACTTTATTAAGCTATATTCATTTTTGTCGAAAGAAGAGTATCACAGGGCAATGACGGCTGCCAAGAATGTCGGCATGTACACCGCCGGGCATATACCCTTTCAGGTCGGGTTGGATGGTATTATGGCAGAAGGCATGGATGAAATTGCCCATGTCGAGGAATTATTCTGGGAATTTGTCGATTTTGAAAGAAATCAGTATTTCGACAATGAGGATGACTGGATGACGTTTATCATTCGGACGACTTTCAAACAGTTTGAACCATACATGCATAACCATAAGTGGGAACTTGATGAGAAGCTCTCACGCTCTATGTTGTCGGTTGCTGAAAAAGTAAAATCTGGAAACCAAACTGTCTGCACAACGCTGTATTTGGATGAGCTGATCGTACAGAAACTTTTTGAACCTGAAAGATTCTTGTCCAAATCGGAGAATATGTATTTACCTCAAAAATATATTGATGCGTTCAGGCTGGGGCGCGAGAAACACCAGGTTCAATTCCGAGGCGGCGAGGTTTTTGCACCGTTCAAACGCAAAGCTGACCGGATGCTGCTTCACCATTTAAAGGAAGTTGGCGCTTCGCTTATTTTGGGCACTGACGCTGGTACCGGATGGATGGGTCTTGTGCCCGGTTATACGGTTCACGATGAACTGCAGCTTCTGATTCAGAATGGCTTCACCCCCTATGAGGCAATCAAAACTGCAACCGTCAATGCGGCCAATGTGGTCGAAAGCATGAACGGTAAAGGGGATTTTGGAACAATCGAAGTCGGTAGAAGAGCTGACCTTATCCTGATTGAAGGGAACCCGTTTGATGATATTGAAAATCTTTCAAATCTCCAAGGCGTTATGGCACGCGGTAGATGGTATGATAAGGTTGCGCTGCAGAAAATGGTTACACCCGGTATCCCTGTTACGGGGGCCATCCATCATGTCCACGAACCCGACAAAAGCCATGCCACTTATATAGATATCATAATCGGAAGTACTTTTTCCGTGAATCTCCCCGGAGACATAAACACCATCACCATAACCGGGCCCCGGGGAAAATTGCCGATTCGTAAAGATGATTTTACTTACATCCCTCAGCTGAGAGATTATTTCATTAGAATACCCGGACCCCCGGAAATAGGGATGTATACGTTTGAAGTAACCAGCGGTAAAAAAAATGGGATGACTGCAGATTATCAGTATGTGATCAAAACTATCAACACACCTGATACCACAACATTGTCACCTAACAATGGTGCCACTTTAGGTTCGAATGATCTAACTTTCTCCTGGCATGCTGTAAAAGCAGATATGCCGGTATATTATCGATTTGAAATTTATAAACGGCATGGAGGCAGAGTTTACTTAACCCGATATCATAAGGACATGATATCCCACACTGTCCCTATTGATGTTTTGAAAACGGGAAAGACATACCGGTGGCGGGTGCGAATAAGCGACAGCGACGATTGGGTGAATATTCAGAATCGCTCGAACAGTGGTTGGCAGGTTTTTCACCTAAGATGAGTTGTATTATAGTGCTAAATTATCTTGACCGCTAATTCTACTATGTGGCATTAGGGAAACAACCCTTTATCACTTTGACTGGAATAATTCTTTCTTCTTGGATCTTTTTTCTATCCTGAAGCGGCCTTTTTCGCTGAAATTGAAGCCGGTTTCCCTTAAATATTCATTTAATAACTTAAAAAAAATTTACCCATACTGGAAGCACGTGCAGCATGACGCCAATCCCGGAAAGGAGGCAGCGACATGACAGAATCAAATTTGATACAGAAAGCTTATACCGCTGTAGTAAAGCACTTCATAAGGACCGGACGTGCGCCGCACTACACCGAACTGGCCGAAACACTGCGACTCCAACCTGATGAGGCCCGGGATGTGCAACGTGTAACAGCACAGGCAGCTGTTGCTTGCTGGTTAGTTCAGGACACCGATTACATCGAATCATGGGCACCGTTCTCCAACGTCCCCACCCATTATCTGGTGACGGTGGCAGGTGAACAGAAGTGGTACGGCCAGTGAGGACTGGAAGTGCTGGCCGTGCGCTGGCTCTTCCCCGGCACGGAGATCCGCATTGACGCGCGCTGTTTGGATTGCGGCAAGCCAATCCTGGTCCGCATGCGCGACGAGGAAATTCTGGAAGTAAGTCCGCCGACGATTGTCGGCCATATGAATGTTCCAGTCGCCAAGTGGGGGGAGACCTCCTGGGGATTTAGATGAAGCCGCATGAATCTCTTCCGGTCGGAAGAGCACGCCAAAAACTGGTCGCTTTATGATCCTGTCTCGGAAGACGCTATTATGTTGCTTGCCGACTGGGCTTTGGCCTTCAGCGGACCGTTTGTACGCAAACGGCTGGAACCGGATTATCTTTCCAGGGTCCAGGAGTACAGATCAAAGTTATTCCTTACGTTGAAGGAGCTGGGCAGGACAGGCCCGTTCTGGCAGCCAAGGTAGTGCTAAGCCGCAGCTGAGACGGTACCCGCGGCTCTGTAATTCTGTTACAGCCTTTTGTTGTAGAGCAGATTGGAGAAAGACATATGAGCGAAAAGAAGAAATCTATCGTTCTTACAGGTGGAAGTCGAGGTATCGGCCACGCCACTGCAGTGCGATTTTGGAAATCGGGATGGCGAGTTATCACGTGTGCTCGCCAGGCCTTTCCCAAAGACCATCCGGGATATGTAGCGCCTGAAAATCATGTTCAGATCGACCTGGGTGACAAAGAGGCGTTTGCGGATGGAATTGAAGAAATTCGAGAACGCCTGGCTGGTTCCGCATTGAATGCCCTGGTGAACAATGCCGCAACTTCACCCAAAGGAGATTCCGGCCAACGCCTGGGATCAATCGAGACGGACATTGATCTGTGGCACCATGTATTCCAAGTCAATTTCTTTTCCCCTGTTTTACTGGCCCGGGGACTTATAAAAGAGTTAGAGAAGGGACGGGGAAGCATCGTAAATATCACCTCCATCGCCGGAAGCCGGGTTCACCCCTTTGCCGGATCAGCTTATGCGACCTCCAAGGCCGCACTCTCGGCGCTAACCAGAGAGATGGCTGCTGATTTTGGGAAGTATGGCATACGGGTGAATGCCATAGCGCCCGGAGAGATCGATACGTCGATTTTGTCTCCCGGTACCGAAGAATTAGTTAAGCACATCCCTCTGTCCCGAATCGGAGAGCCGGAAGAGGTTGCCGATATGATTTATTATTTATGTTCCGAGAAATCGAGCTATGTCACCGGGGCTGAAATTCATGTAAACGGCGGACAGCACGTGTAGTGCAATCCTTCTAAGTATACTAAAATTTTGATAGGTTTTCTGTTCAATAGATTGGTCCTAATTTGCGGTCTTACAGGCAATGAACCACACGTGTAACAATTACGAGGAATCCAGTTAGATTGTCGGGGGGAGAAATGCTGGCTGTTGTCAAAAACCCGTCCAAAGTAGGAGTGAAATTAGAAGATGTGCCGCTCCCAGAATTCAGCCCCTGGGAGGTATTAATCAAAGTAAAAGCGGTTGGAATCTGCGGAAGTGATCTGCGGATTTTCAATAAAACGGACCTAAACAGGCGCGAAAATTACGTCCTGGGACATGAGGTGTCCGGTGAAATTGTCGATATGGGCGAAAAGGTTCACGGATTCCAGAAAGGAGACCGGATTGCGACAGAGATATGCATTGGCTGTGCGATCTGTCGATATTGCCGAAAAGGGCTCGTCAATCTTTGTGAAAACTTGAATGAAATCGGTGTCACCATGAATGGGGGAATGGCGGAGTATTTTGCCGCACCGGCCAGAAATGTCCACCGGATACCGGACAACCTTTCTTTTGAGGAAGCCACCTTTGCCGATCCATTGGCCTGCAGCATCCGGGGGCTGGAACTTGCGCGCATCGAGCCCGGAAGCTGGGTGGCAATCCTGGGACCCGGCGCTATCGGTTTGTTAGGCACCCAGGTTGCCAAGGATATTCGCAGGGCCAAGGTCATTGTGACCGGCACCAATGATAACCGTCTGGGGCTGGCCAAAGCATTCGGCGCCGAACATACGTTCAACATCCGCAAAACAGATCCGATCGAAGAAATCCTCCAGATATCAAACGGCGGGGTGGACTATACCTTCGAGGCTGCCGGAGATCCCAGTGCTCTGCAGCAGGCCATTCATATTACCCGCAAAAATGGGTCCATCGTGATTATGACCGTCCACAAGAAAGTCCGGATCGATATGGAGCCGGTGATCCGCAACGAGCTGACGCTGTATGGTTCCATCTGCTACAACTACAAAGAGTTCGACCTGGCCCTTAGCTTGCTGACAAAAAACAGAGTTGATGTAGAACCCTTAATCGGTCACACATTTCCCCTGAAGGAAGCCCAAAAGGCATTTGAATTCTGTTTTTCCCGAAAAGGCGTGAAGATTATTCTTAAACCCTAATCGAGCCATTCTATAAGGAGGTGTTTATGGTTGCAGGCGTACTCATAAAGACAGACCCGTCCGAGACCAAAACAGCATTTCACGAGCTAAAATCACTGGAGGGCGTGGCGAATATCACAGCCGTATTTGGACGTTTTGATCTGGTGGTGATGATCCGGGCCCTCGATCTGGAGGCGGGATCCAAGCTCGTTAATAAGATCAGAAGTGTGAAAGGTGTTCGCGCCACAGAAACGTTAATTGCGACCACTTTGGAATAAATACGAAGGGCTTCATATGAAGACGGACTCAACCGTGATAACTAGAATCATGGGCAAAGGTAAAATATCAATCATTTTTTTGTGTGATCCATTTCAAGCGCGCTGATACCCAATCAGCCTCTTTATTAAATTGCATTTTCCGATAGAAATCAAGCAGCCTTCGGTAGCGATCCGCTACATCAAACCCGATTCCGGACTGCAGTTTGCGAAGGCACACCGGGCACAGGAACAGCGGCCTGGAATCGCTCTCCTGCAGATGATTGGAGCCGTTCATGACGCATCGAAAGTAAATACAGTGAGTTAATGAAAACATATGCGCGGTTTCATGCACCAGCACCTTGCAGCTGCGGTACAGCAGAAGTTTCCGGTAGTTTTTATCACGTGGTTCACCGTAAAAGGCGGAATCATAACGGGCAAAGCTGAAAACACCGACCCGGTGTCGCAGGGATGCCTGTCCGAATACAAAATTCCATGCTGGATTGGGGTAGAGATCCTCCATGGTAACCGACAATACGCAGAAGGCATCGGCCGGCAGATCTTGTCTCAGCATTCGTAAGATGTAAGCGGTCAGGATCTGTTTTTTTCCGGTATATGGATTGATCCGAGATGTTATGTCGGCCCGGCGGATGGATAACACCGGAAGGACGGTAACATTCACCATAAAATAGGCGGTCGCACAATCCCTAAGCAGGTCCAATGCAGGACTATGATGCACAGCAAACTGTCCCAGGGGCTGGATATAAATTAGGTTGCGCCGGTCATCGGGAGTGTTTCTGCGGGCGCGGTAAAAATCTTCAAAAGTTTGCCCCGACTCTGGATGAACAGCCAACCAATCCCCGGGAGCCGGGATCGGTATTGGTTCAAAATCCGTGGAAGGTTCCAGAGCCCTTTTTAATTGTAATGGAAGTTCCTCCGTCGATCCAATGGCCGACAGGATTTGTGCTTTGGTAGGCGGTTCAAAAGCCATGGTTTCGGTCATGAATATTGAGAAAAGAAAAATAAATGGAATAAGTGTTTTTATCATTATTATTTGATTCAGACACACAGAGTTTGCAGGTTTAACTCGTTGGTGACCTTGGATCTAATGGGCTACTACTATAAACGGGCTAACGGGCTCAATCCCGCAAAGCGGGACTTCACATCGTATTATTTAATGGAAGTGTTCAGCCGGGCAAACCTAAAGGACGAGGCTCGGAACCCCACCAGTGGCGGGATTATCAACCTGCATTTAGAGCTCGCCAATCGGTGTTCACTGCCATTCAGGCGCTTCCCCGGATAGATACGCCCGGCTCGCGATTTGTGCGTCCAGGCTATACTGGGACCGTTCCTGCAACTCGAAATAGCGCGTGAGAATGGCATCATAATCCGCGTCGAAAGCCTGGTTGACAAGAAGCTTGCTCATCCGTGTGCCGACCGAGCAGGCCTTGAGGTATTGGTGCGCCGTTTTATCCAGCTCTTCAAAAAAATCTTCCGATGAGGCGATATGATCGACCAGACCGATTCGCTCTGCCTCTGCACCGCTGATATTTTCACCGCCCAGAATCAGTTTTTTAGCGCGCCCCCACCCGATGTAGCGGGGCAGTCGCCAGGTGCCCAAACCCGGAATCAACGACTCGCGGATGGCCGGCAGACCGATTTGACAATCGGAGGTGCTGACCCGGATGTCACAGGCCAGCGCCAGCTGCAGGCCGCCCCCCAGGCAGTACCCGTGCATTCCGACGATGATCAGTTTTTCCATCGTTTCGAAAATCTGAAGGGCACGCTCCCAGCGTCGATGAAACGTCATATCGATGATGCCTTGCGCCAGTTCCTTCAAATCAATCCCGGTACAAAATGCGCGTCCGTCACCCCGGATGACGGCAACGCGGATGCCCGGCTCTTCACGCAGTGCCATTGCAATTCGATTAATTTGAAAGGTGGCATCATTGTTTACGGCATTTAATACATCTGTGCGCGTAAAAGTGATCCAGCCTAATTTGCCCTCTTTCTCCAGCCGCATGTACTCGAGTTCAATCAGTGTTTCCATCATGTTGCTCCTTGTGTCATGAGATGATTGGAAATATGCTCCTAAAGATATATGATTGAATGTGTGAAATGGGGTGCTGAACTAAGATTTTGGTTTCTTTTTCCCGGAGATGTGATTCCCAATTCGACGCATACGATCAAGTTCTTCTTGCGTCATGGGGCCACATTCGATTGCTTGAAAGTTTTCCCGCATCTGGACAAGATTACTCGCTCCCATCATACATACATCGACCGATGGATAGGTGAGTACAAATCGATAGCAATCAACGGCAGTTGCCGGCGGTTCGCCATCAGGCGTTTTGTGCTCATTCAAAAGATGCTTCCAGCGAGCGGCTGTAAACGAGACAATCCCCGGTCTGTCGCAGCCCGTCAGAAATGGGAACGTCTCGCTTTCTGCACCCAGATGAGCCGCGTTGTAGCGAATGTGAAAGATGTCAAAAATTCCTTCTTTGTTAAGCCGGGGAAAAATTTTGCGGTTGTGGCTGGTAAGGCCCAGAAATCTCACAAGTTCTTTTTTCGGAAAACTGCATTTTTCTGCCCGCTATCTGTGGTCAGTCAAGGACAGGTACATTTCATGCCATTGCAAACTACCGTGCTTGAACTTTGACTGACCGCGATCTATAAATCCGTATTGCCTGTAGTACGGGATCAACTCCGATTTGCATAGAAGCAATATGCAGTCTTTGTTCAGTGCCCTGGATGTGTCGATGAATCCGTGCATCAATTTTTTTGAGATGCCGCGATTCTGAAACTGCGGGCTCACCGCCAGCGAGAAGATGACGATGTTGTCGCCGGTTGGATCGTGACCGATCATATCCTTTAACGCTTCATCGCTGATGTCTTCTTTATGGGTGGAGCCGCTGTTGACAAATCCGACCACCTGCCGATTCTTTTCCGCCACCAGAAATCCCCGGGGATATAGTTCGATCCGTTTTTTGATTTTTACCCGTGTCGCTCCCTCCGGGCCGTAGCAGGCCGATTCAAGCGCGAAGCAGCGGTCAAGATCGCCCGTGGTTACCTGTCGAATCAGAATTTCCGACATTTGCTGTATCCACTGTTAGCCTGCTCTAATCAGGTCCAGAATTTCGGCCAATCCTCTTTTCAGATCATTGAAAGATTCAACCCTGCAGGCGGCAAGCAATGTACCCTCAACATAGGGTTGATAACTGATGGAGTCGTGCCGCAGCGCAAGCCTTTCACCGGGCCGGCTGAATATCACCTCGGATGAGGAGTAAAAGCCGGCAACGCGCACCGAATGAATCTGAGATCCATTTATCGCAGCGGACCGGCTGCAAACAGAAAGGTTTATTTTGTGGCCGGGAGCGGGTCGACCGGCTTGATTGCTATTTTCTTGCGCAGTTGTGAGATGATATTCAGACCGACAGCGAGCGGGAAACCATCTTCGGAATATTCGGGACGACAGGTTATTCCATCAATCGATCCGTTGGCCACCAAAAATTCGATGATCGCTTCGGGATCAAAAAAAACAAACAAATCATTTTGCAGCATGGCACTCATTGCCGCAAGAACACCGTAAACACCCCAGTTGGACACGGCCGCTATTACCAGTTCGTCACAGGTTGTCACCGAAGGTGCGATGGGCAGATGTGTCAGCTCTTTGCGAATGTTGCCCATGCCGATTTCGTTGCCGCCATCGCCAAAAGCCAGGGTTGGACAGCTGCACAGTTGAAAAAATACGTCATACTTTGCCGCGTAATCGGTTATGTCCTGCATACGCATGTTGTAATAGCGGCCGTTTTCCGTTACTCCCGGCCGCTCAACGGAGATAACAAGTGTCGGCTCTAATTCTTCTAGCGCAGCTTGTGCCAATGGAAGACTCTTCTCCCAGGATACTATTGGCATTTCACGGGTATGGTATTTTTTGCCTAATATCCTTGATATCGGTGGTGCGCAGACGAACAGTGGTTTGTATCCGAGCCGCTCGAGCACTTTGTACAGGCCGATTGCCCCCACCGGGCCGTCGGTTTCAAAAGTGCCTTTTACCGGAAATCCGGTACCGATCAGGATAGTGCCTGGATTATCAAGGATAAGTTTGGCTGCCCGCTGGCAGTAGCCCTCCGGAAGGAAATTCTTAACCGAATCGATTCCGCGATGACTGTTCGAAAGGATGATTTCTTCGATGGGATTCTTTCCAGTGACCATAATCGTTTGATATCGATCGGGTGCGTCTGAGCTTATAACAAAGTTTGGCAACAGCTGCTGAAACAGTGGTCAATCTGTGGTGCCACGCCGTTGAAAATATGTATTCCAAAGCCTTTAGTGCCATAGATAGCGGCTATTCAGTTTTAAATCAAGTGCGCGATTGTTTTCAATCCGATAATTTTGTTCCGGTGGATAATTAGTGGTTGATGGCGTTCTCCCAGTTCTGCATGAATGTTTCATACCACTGCGCGGTAAATTGATTCAAAAAGTTATCTCCTTCCGGACTCAGTGCGGTATAGGTAAAGGCAATTTCAGCTGCCGTCCGATTGTCTTCGGCCAGCGACAACTGTATTTCAAGCTTGCCGACGATATGGCCGGGAGTCACCTTGATCATTTCCAGCTTGTATTTTTTCGGTTCGAAATCCGTGATAACCCAGATCGATTCTTGAGAGGTATCCCGGGTGACGAAAATGCAGTCTTTTTCAGCAACACCGGAATTTGAGAGCACCAATGTCGGATCCCAACCCGGCACCCAATCGACTTCCCGGACCGGGCACAGCAGTGGAAAGACTTTTTCCGGAGGCGCTTCCAGCGATTGGGTGTAGATGTGTTTTACACGATTGAGGATTGAAACTTGAATCAGAATTTCACCTCATCAGTTGTATTGTTAAGGGAATCCACGACAGTCTTGAACAGCAAAAATAGATAACCTGTATCGTCCTCGGTCAGTTCGAGTCCTGCCTTTTCATCGACTTGTTCAAAAAGTGATTCAACCAAGTATTGCATAACATACGGTTGATCTGAAAGCTGAATTGACGCTATTCTTTCGATGAATCTATCATGGGTATGTTCCAAACTGTCGATGAGAGATTCGTTGGATTCATAGCACTCGAATATTGTATCGTTCGAGACCTGTTTAAGCGGTCTGCGGTAAGCCTGTTGAAACATCCTGCAGATATTGAAAAACCAAAAAAGTGCCAGCGCGGATACCTCCTGATCCAGATCTTGGGTGAATTCCACCATAAAAGCAACAAGGTTCGGTTGAATGTTCGCCAGGCTTGTCATCTCTCTGTGGGCGCGTTCGTGGCTGAATTCAGAAATTTCTATCGCTGTTACGGTGACCGAATCCTCTGTAATAATTTCCACTGTATTTATCCTTTTTTTAGGAAATTCTCAGTTGATCTTGTTGGCAAAACCAAGCAAATGATGATTGTCGCTATTGACTGTCCGTTCGTGGCATTGGGCGCTTAATAATATGATGAGAAATTATGTCGTTGGAATATGTGAAAAAGTACAATTATTCCAATAGCTAAAAAGGTGACACCGGTTAGGGCATAAATGAATAATACATTTATGTTGGGTGCTTCACCATAAGAGATTACCTCGACGGCCTTTTTTTGAAGTTCTAAATGCAATATAGAAAGAGAATTAAGAGTGAAATGAGCTAATATACAAGGAAATAATGAACATGTTTTTATGAATAACCAGCCACTGAAT
>Ga0126326_1000111_pt1 | contig 44391 bp, 38 predicted proteins | sample InaspJWI67metaG_FD_94485 | JGI IMG/M metagenome (GOLD analysis project Ga0126326, IMG submission 94485) | Marine gutless worms symbiont microbial communities from Oahu, Hawaii - Inanidrilus sp. 1 OAHU.JWI-67 metaG | ecosystem: Host-associated > Annelida > Digestive system > Unclassified | place... | reverse complement strand
CGCAATTAGGCTTGTTTTGAGAAAAGTATTGGAACCTGTACAAAGCGAAGTGAAAAAATCGACCGAAATTTGCTGTAAATTTCGAACCATGTAAAAAAAATTGGCCTAATAAAATCCCTGCCAAGGCGGGACTTCACATCGTGTTATTAAAAAGGAAGTGTTCAGCCGGCCAACGGGCTCAGCGGGCTCAACCGGCTCAACGGGTTGGATGCAGGCTGCGGAATAAGTGGGTCAACGAGTTCGCTGTATTTTGTATCCCTATGCTTTCAGACCAGGCCCGGTGTATCATTTCCGGGAAAGGATTAATTTGACACCGGACCTGATGGGAATTAAAGGAGGCCAGACCATGCCAGAAGAAAAAGGTTTTGTCATAAAGGACCGCAGGGCCTTTGCTGAAGAAGGCGAAGGTTCAAAAGTATCGGATGATCAAAAGCAGGCGGCGCCGGAGCCGGATTCCGAAACTTCCAAGGCCAAAGCGGCACAGGAAGAGACGGCTGCGGCTGAAAACGGGCAGGCGGAAGCGCCCTTGCCGGAAGTTAACTTTCCGACATTTGTCATATCACTGAACGCATCGGCCCTGGTTCATCTCGGAGCCATCGAAGATCCCGCCAGCGGAAAGAAAGTTAAAAATCTGCCGATGGCCAAACAAACCATCGATATTCTCAGTATGCTGGAGGAAAAGACGCGGGGGAATCTGACGAACGAAGAAGAGAATATATTAAAAAATATCCTCTACGATTTGAGAATTTTATATGTCAAGGCCACGGCATAATCCGCCTGGAGTTCTCAAGAGATGCCCGACTGCCTGCTGTCCCCCCAAAATACCCTGAGGTCCGAAAACCGTTTGCGGATATGATAAAAATCCTTTCTCCGGCCAAAATCAACATGTTTCTACATGTAACCGGCAGAAGACCCGACGGGTATCACAACCTGTTCACGCTGATGTGTCCGGTGGGTCTCTGCGATGAGGTGTCGCTGGAAACCGGACCTGAAACGCTTAGCGTGATTTGCTCGCATCCGGATGTACCCGATGATGAAACCAACCTGGCCTATTGTGCCGCCCGGCACTTCCTACAGCAATTTGCCTCGCAGCATTCGTTGCCGCAACACACCGGGCTGAAGATATCGATCAAAAAGCGTATACCGGTCGCCGCCGGCCTGGGCGGCGGCAGCAGCAATGCCGCTGCCGTGTTGCATGGTCTCAACCATTTTTTTGAAAATCCTTTTTCCGTCCGGGAATTGATGGCCATGGGGCTCGATATTGGCGCCGACGTGCCGTTTTTTATTTTCGGCAAGCCGGCCATTGCCAGCGGAATCGGAGAGACGCTGCAGCCCTTTCCGAATTTGGTCCCTTACTTTGTTTTGTTGATCTACCCGGGTATTGGCGTATCGACGGCGGAAGTGTATAAAAATCTGGATTTAGGATTGACAAACTGCGAAAAAAAACTTAAAGAAGTCCTTTTAAAGCACGAGGCTTATGATGTGATACAGCATTCGTGCAATGATCTGGAATCATTTACATTGTCCAGATATCCGGAGATACGGGCGGCCAAAAAAAGTTTACTGAAACAGGGCGCCGTCGCAGCGCTCATGAGCGGCAGCGGGTCGTCGGTTTTTGGCCTTTTCGACGACCTGAAGACGGCACAAAGTGCCAAGCTTTTCCTTGATGAAAAAAGGAGGTGGAAGCTGTTTCTCACGGAAATGATCGTTCTGGATTCAGGATTAAAGATCGTTGATACCGCGGGCGAGTTTGATAGTGCTTGATTTCCGGATCATTGGTTTTTAACCGTCGGCATCTTTTTTTGTTGGGGCGTCGTCAAGCGGTAAGACACAGGATTTTGGTTCCTGCATTCGGAGGTTCGAATCCTCCCGCCCCAGCCAAATTGACTCAAATATAGAAAACCCGGTCCTTCGGGCCAGGATTCTTTACTTTGTTTCATGTTTCGGTTTACAGGTCGCAGAAATGCAGATCGACACGTGCGCCGGATACAGAGCCGAACGGATCATACAAAGGCAGGCGAAGCATTAATGGATGATTTCATAATTTTTACAGGCAATTCGAATCCTGATTTGGCGGACAAGATCTGTAAATATTTAAACGTTTCGCTGGGTGGCGCCAAAGTAAAAACTTTCAGTGACGGTGAAATTCAAATTGAAATCGATGAGAACGTCCGCCTCAAGGACGTTTTTATTATTCAATCTACCTGCTCCCCGGTCAACGATAACCTGGTCGAGCTTCTGTTGATGATCGATGCCTGTAATCGATCATCCGCCAAGCGTATCACCGCCGTGATACCTTATTATGGATACTCCCGACAGGACAAAAAGGTCGCTCCGCGGGTGCCCATCAGTGCCAAACTGGTTGCCGATCTGCTGACGGTGGCCGGCACTAAAAGAGTCATTACGATGGATTTGCATGCCGGACAAATCCAGGGTTATTTCAATATACCGGTCGACAACCTCTTTGCCGCACCGGTAATCATCGAATACATCAATGACAATTTAATGGAAAATCTCGTCATTGTATCCCCTGATGCAGGCGGGGTCGAACGCGCCAGGGCTTTTGCGAAACGGCTCGATGCAGACCTGGCCATCATCGATAAACGGCGTTCTGCTCCCAACCAGGCCCAGGCAATGGCTGTCGTGGGCGATGTTTATGACAAGGTGGCCGTCATTTTGGATGACATGGTCGACACTGCCGGAACTCTGACCGAAGCGGCCGATGCATTGAAAAATGCCGGGGCAAGGGAAGTCCATGCCAGTTGTGCCCATCCGGTGTTGTCCGGTCCGGCGATCGAACGCATCAACGCCTCGTGTTTGAAAAGCCTGGTTGTCACCGACACGATTCCTTTAAACACGCACATGAAACGCTGCAAAAAACTCAAAGTGCTTACGATTTCAGAGCTTGTGGGTGAAGCGATTATTCGCAGCCACACCGGGGATTCAGTGACTTCGCTTTTCGTTTAAATAAGGAAAATAGAGGAGGGAATTTTTTTGGAACAACTGCAAATAAAAGCCGATATCAGAAAAGAAACCGGAAACGGCCCTGCCCGTGCGTTGCGGCGCGAAGGAAAAATGCCGGCTGTCATTTATGGACCGGACACGGAGCCGATACTTCTGGCCTTGAATATAAATGATCTCGAACAGTGTTTGAAGAATCGGAACCTGAACCAGCTACTTTTCAATCTGGCCATCGAAGACGGCAAAACCAAACCCAGATCCGTGATGATCAAGGAACTGCAGATACATCCGGTTACACGAAATTACCTGCATGTCGATTTTTATGAAATCGATATGAATCGCAAAATTAAAGTGCCCGTGCCGGTGGTACCCAAGGGCAAATCCAAGGGCGTCGAGCTCGGCGGTGTTCTGCAGATTGTTCGCCGCGAGCTCGATGTGCTGTGTTTTCCGCGGGAAATTCCGGCGGCGGTCGAAATCGATATTACCGATTTGGATATCGGCGATTCGGTGCATGTGAACGATATTCCACTTGAAGGTGATATCGAGATACCGGCAGACGTAAATTTTACCGTGTTGACAATCCTCAGCCCGAGAATCGCGGAAATCGAGGAAGAAGAAGTCGAAGAAGAGGTCGAAGAAGCGGCTGAAGAAGAGGGCGAAACCGCTGAAGCTGGTGACGAAGAATAACCTTCTTGCTCGGCCGGCAATCCCGTACCACAAGTGTGAATAGGATGGTGGTCTATGATTGCCGGCCTGTTTTTAAGGTGAGATCTTCGGATTAAATGACCGCGCTGTAAAGATATGATGGCACAAGAGCGAGTGCGCCTAGTTGCCGGACTGGGCAATCCCGGAAAAGCGTATCGTGAAACCCGCCATAACGCCGGTTTCATGGTGCTGGAGAAGGTCGCCGCTTCTTTCTCGATCGGTCTGGACAAGCAAAAGTTCCAGACACAACACGGTCGTGGAAAAATTGAAGGTGTCCAGGTGATTCTGGCACAGCCGCTGGCCTACATGAACAACAGCGGGCCGCCGATCAAACACCTTGCCGGGTATTTCAGAATTTCATGCGAGGATCTGTTGATCATACATGATGACATAGACCTTGCTTATGGGAGAATAAAAATAAAAAAGAAAGGAGGGCATGGCGGACACAATGGTTTAAAATCGTTGATGCATGCCTTTGGCGGGGGAGATTTCGCCAGGATTCGCATCGGAGTTGGGCGCTCATCGGAGCGGATCAGGGTGGCGGATCATGTTCTGGGCCGATATTCCGCAGAAGAATCGAAATATCTGGAACGGGTCATAACCCGTGCCCGGGATGCAGTCGTAACCATCCTTACCAAAGGGATCGCAGTAGGTATGAACCGATACAACGATAAACGAATTTCATTTCCGAGTTAAACTATCAGATTTCATTTGGAGGAAAGAATGGACTACATACCGTTAATTTGTACACTGGTTGGCGCTGCGGGCGTCGTCTTTTCGATTATTCTGGCAGGTAATGTCAAAAGCGCACCGGCCGGCGATGAAAAAATGACCGAGATTGCCGGCGCCATTAAAGAAGGTGCGATTGCCTATCTGAATCGTCAGCTCAAGAGCATGGGTGCGGCCGGCATCATCCTTTTTGTAATTATCGCCTTCGGCCTGGGAATCAAAACCGCCATCGGTTTTGCAGTCGGGGCAGTTGCTTCTTTTTGTGCCGGCTATATCGGCATGCGGGTTTCGGTTATTGCAAATGTGCGCACGGCTGAAGCAGCCAAAGGCGGTCTGGCCAAGGCCCTGTCCATGGCTTTCAAGGGTGGTTCGGTAACCGGCATGATTGTCGCCGGCCTGGCGCTGACCTCTGTTGCCGGATTCTATACCCTGCTGCTGGCCATCGGCACGCCGGTCAGAGAAGCCGTTATCGCCCTGGTGGCCCTGGGATTCGGCGGAAGCCTGATATCGATCTTTGCCCGACTGGGCGGCGGCATCTTCACCAAGGGTGCGGATGTAGGGGCCGACCTGGTGGGTAAAGTCGAGGCCGGTATTCCCGAAGACGATCCCCGCAACCCGGCGGTTATCGCCGACAACGTTGGAGACAACGTCGGTGACTGTGCCGGTATGGCGGCCGACCTATTCGAAACCTATGCCGTAACCGCTGTTGCCGCCATGCTGCTCGGCAACCTTCTTTATCCTCAAGCCGCCATTGCCACGGAATTTCCACTGGTGCTGGGCGCCATCTCCATTGTGGCGTCGATGATTGCGGTTTTCTTTGTGCGTCTCGGAGCCAATGAATACATCATGGGCGCCCTGTACAAGGGCATGTTCGGTTCGGCCATTCTGGCCGCGATTGTATTCGCGATTGCTTGCGCCAAGATGCTGGGCGGCGTACCGGGCATCGCACCCATGAAGGTTTACTTCGCCACGCTCGTCGGCCTTGTCCTGACGGTGCTGATCGTTATCATCACCGAATACTACACCGGTATTCGCCGGCCTGTAAAACAGGTAGCGGAGGCTTCTACCACCGGCCATGGGACCAATATTATCGCTGGTCTGGCCGTCAGCATGGAGTCGACCGCGCTGCCGGTGTTGGCCATCTGCCTCGGCATCGGGCTGGCCTATTCGTTCGCCGGCCTTTACGGCATCGCCATGGCGGCCATGTCGATGCTTTCCATGACCGGCATGGTCATTGCCATTGACGCTTATGGGCCGATTACCGACAACGCCGGCGGAATTGCCGAGATGGCCGAAATGGATGAGAGTGTGCGGGCGGTCACCGATCCGCTGGACGCAGTAGGCAACACCACCAAAGCCGTGACCAAGGGCTATGCCATCGGCTCGGCCGGCCTGGCCGCGCTGGTTCTTTTTGCCGCTTACACCCAGGAGTTCGCCTTGCACGGCGGTGAAGCCGACTTAAATTTTGATCTGAGCAGTGTGCAAGTCATCATCGGTCTGTTTATCGGCGGTCTGCTGCCCTACCTTTTCGGCTCGATTGCCATGAAGGCGGTGGGCAAAGCCGGGGGCGCGGTCGTGGACGAAGTTCGGCGCCAGTTCCGCGAAATCCCTGGCATCATGGAAGGCACCGGCAAGCCCGATTACGGCCGGTGTGTTGATATCGTCACCAAATTCGCGCTGAAAGAAATGCTGATTCCGGCCCTGCTGCCGGTAGTGGCCCCGGTTCTTGTGGGTCTGTTCCTGGGAAAGATCGCCCTGGGCGGGATGCTGATCGGCAGCATCATTACCGGTGTGTTCGTGGCGATCTCCATGACCACCGGCGGAGCGGCATGGGACAATGCCAAAAAATACATCGAAGACGGCAATCTGGGCGGTAAAGGAAGCGACGCCCACAAGGCTGCGGTTACCGGTGACACCGTCGGTGATCCTTACAAGGATACCGCCGGTCCGGCCGTTAATCCGATGATCAAGATCCTGAACGTGGTTGCGCTGCTGCTGGTTCCGTTCCTGCTGTAACCACTTAACCACTTACTGGTAAAATGGTTATTTTCTCAATGGAAAAGGATTGGCATTTCATGCGCCAGTCCTTTTTCATTGATTGTATAATAAAGATGTGATATAGTTTGCGAAATTGTAATTTTGTCTTTTAAAATGCTGTCGATGATCGCGAAAGGATACTTATCCTGACCGAGAAGCATTCGTCGCTTTTGGTAGTAAATATTTCACTCTGAGCGCGGCATATTTTTCGGAAGCTGTTTGGCTTAAAAGGCATGCAAATTTAATCAATAACTGGAATCAATTCCCGCAACAAAATCATAATTCCCTTCAATTGGTGTTGAAATGAGTGGTAAAAAGGTGAGCGACCCGTCCAAAAGCGAATCAAAAAAACAAAAAGGCCTGGAATTTCAGGTCGGCGATCTTGCCGTTTATCCGGCCCACGGGGTCGGTAAGATAGAAGCCATCGAATGTCGCGTCATCAACGGCGAAAAGCATGATTTTTACATCATGAAAGTGCTCGAAAACAATATGTTGATCATGATTCCCATCCGCAACGTTGAATCCGTCGGGTTGCGGGATATTATAGACGAAAAGGAGATTCCCAAAGTCTATGAGGTCATGAAATCAAAAAAGGATGCGCTGAACGACAATCAAACCTGGAACCGGCGCTATCGAGAATACATGGACAAAATCAAGACCGGTTCCCTGTACGATGTTGCCGAGGTTTTCAGAGATCTTTCTTTGTTGAAACTCACAAAGGATTTGTCTTTTGGCGAGCGAAAGCTTTTTGACACTGCCCAAATACTGCTCGTAAAAGAACTTTCAACGGCTAAGAATACGGACGAAAAGACGATCATTTCAGAACTCGAGTCCTTCTTTACTCCCGATGACGCCGAGAGCAACGATAATTGAGCGTTTCGTAATTTCTATACCGGATGAAAGTATGGAATTCGTGGGGTCCTCTAAATTCTCCTGAACAGACTATGTCCTTGCCTGACACGTTTCACTTCGTTGTCAATTCTTCCGAAGGGGGGATACGTCTGGATGTATTCATTGCTTCCCAGCTTGCCGATCTTTCCCGTTCCCATATCGCCCATCTTATCCAGGAAGAAAAAGTAACGGTCAACACATTCGTGAAAAAACCCGGTTATCGCATTCGGACCGGCGATCAGATTAGCGGTACCATACCTGCGGCGGAGACGGTGCGTCTGGAGCCGCAACCGCTCGAGCTGGAAATTATCCATGAAGATGAAGATCTGGTAGTTGTAAACAAGCAGCCCGGACTGGTTGTCCATCCTGCACCCGGCCACGATTCAGGTACGCTGGTTAACGCTTTACTCTACCACTGCCCAGATCTGGGCCCCATCGGGGGGGAATTACGACCCGGGATCGTGCATCGGCTGGACAAAGATACATCCGGCATCATCATCGTTGCCAAAAATTCAGCATCGCTTGCCCATCTTACCGCGCAATTTTCGGCGCGCACCATCCGCAAAACCTATTTGGCCCTTGTGTACGGGCAAATGGAAACCGATTCGGGCAGGATTGACCTGCCGATCGGAAGACACCCGATCGACCGCAAGCGTATGTCAGTCGGCAGTCCCCGATCGCGTGCCGCAAAAACAATCTGGAAGACACGAAAAACCTTCACCGGATTATCACTGCTGGAGCTGAATCTAAAGACCGGCCGTACCCATCAGGCCCGGGTGCACTGCGCAGCCATTGGCCACCCCATTGTCGGAGATCCGGTATACGGAAAGCGCAGACCGGAAAGAGGACTGCCGCACCCGGTCGCCGAAATCGTCCGAAAAATCAGCCGACAAATGCTTCACGCCTGGAAGTTGACTTTTACCCACCCTGCAACCGATGATTCGCTTAGTTTTACTGCGCCGCTGGCCGGCGACATGCATGAACTGATAGAGGAATTAGATTCCATTAATGGTTTTGAAGTATTAAGCTGCCGGGAGGAGTGACAATGCTATCGGAAATATTTCGCTGGATCGCGGACGAGGCGCTGCTGCATCAGCTTGTACAAGGACTTCCCACCATCGCTTTAATTGCCATTATGGCTGTCTGCATCGTGATGCTTTCCAAAGGGGCCGATTGGATGATCGACGGTGTGGTGCATCTGGCCCGGAGGACCGGATTGCCACGAATCGTTATCGGCGCAACGATTGTATCCCTTGGAACCACAATGCCGGAGGCCTTCGTTTCGGTGATGGCCGCCTGGATGGGCAACCCGGGATTGGCGCTGGGAAACGGGGTGGGCTCCATTATTGCCGATACAGGCTTGATATTCGGGTTGGTCTGTATGTTGACCATTGTGCCCGTCAATCGTTTTATATTGAACCGAACCGGTTGGGTCCAGGTGGGGGCAGCCACCCTGCTGGTCGTAATTTCCCTTATTGCTCTGGCCGTTATGGAACAGGGTCCGGTATTGCAGCGCTGGGTTGGGGTATTGTTTCTTATTTTGCTGGGCGGGTATATGTATATTACCTATTACTGGGCCAAGCAGGGAGCAGATATGAGCGATGACCAGGAGGCGCAGGACGATTCCGAAATGATCGCAATGGGAAAATGCTGGCTGTTGATTGTCGGAGGGCTTTTTCTTGTCATTGTGAGCGCCCGGATTCTGGTACCCGCCGCGGCTGAAATCGCTCACCGCTTTGGAGTTCCCGAAGACGTCATTGCCGCAACCATGGTCGCCTTCGGCACCTCGCTGCCGGAACTGATGACGGCCATTGCGGCTGTTCGCAGACGTCACCCTGAAATAATGGTGGGTAACGTGGTTGGGGCAGATGTTCTCAATTGTCTTTTTGTGATCGGCGCAGCGGCGGCTGCCAGGCCGCTGGCGATTCCCCAGAATTTTTTCACTTTCCATTTTCCAGCCATGATTCTCATTCTGTATCCCTTTCGGGTCTTTATCTTTATGAACAAGGACGGACGATTCAAAAGATGGCAGGGCACATGGCTATTCGGTGTCTATCTTATTTATCTCATCCTTCAATATGCTTTTAATATCGGGACGGTTGAAGGCTGAAAACCCGCTTGCAGACGGTGATTTTATAAAAAAGTGTTTGACATTATTCGATTTTCTTGACTATGATTGCGGTGAAAGACGTTAGCACTTCCGAGGTTGCGTTGATTTTGCGAAGAGAGGAGGTGAGAGACGGTTTGCGATAGCTTAGATCGCGAAATAATTCTACACAGCCTTCTGAGACCCTTGCGATTCAGCACGTTATATTACTCCGGGACGGTGTCAACTTAGATGCGCGCAACCTTATTCACCTGCAAATTTATCTCCTGCGTTCTTTGCGAAACGATCAGACGTTAAGCAATGGTCTCAGCGTTATTTCCGAGTTAAATCTGATATTTCCATTTCAAACGCATACTTCATTTCATCGAAAGGAGCGGTTTGCATGAACGAAGAATCCAAGAAACGGGTTACAACGCCGGTATTGCAGAGCGAAGACTGGTGGGCGTGTTTCATAGGCTGGTTTATACTGCTGCTGGCAATTATCGGGGTCCACGAAGTGTCGACCGGTAAATGGGCCGTAAGCCTTTTGCCCCATACGCCCAAACTCGGCAAGTGGGGCGGTGATCTGGCAGCAGCTTTCCCCAAGGGATGGAGCACCCTCGGGACCGCCATCGGAATGATCATATTTACGGGTGTCCTGACAATGATCGCCGGTTATTTCCTGAAATTCGATCTCAAAGGGTATATGCCGGGTTTTCTGGTCATCTATGGACTGACTTTCGTCGCCATGGTGCTGGCCAAGCAAAAGTTTATCGCCTACTGGGGGATTTCCTACGTTCTGTTTGCCCTGGTGTTCGGCCTGATTATCAGTAATCTTTTTAAGGTGCCCAAAATTCTGAAAGCGGCCGGCCAGACCGAGTTTTTCGTTAAAATCGGTCTGGTCTGCATGGGCGCAACGATCATGTTCTCTGTGGTGCTCAAAGCCGGGGTCATCGGTGTCCTCCAGGCCGTGATGGTGGCAACCGCAGTCTGGTTCGGAACTTACTGGATCTGTCGCAAGTTTCAATTATCCGAACGATTCGCCAGTATCATCGCCACGGCCAACTCCATTTGCGGGGTTTCGGCCACCATTGCCGCCGGCGGCGCCATCCAGGGCGATCCCAAAGAGATCAGTTATATGATCGCCTGGGTCCTGGTGTGCGCGGTGGTGCTGATTGTGGTGATGCCGCCCATTGCGGTATGGTTGAATTTGCCCACCCAGTGGGCCGGTGCCTGGCTCGGCGGAGTGATCGACAATACGGGAGCTGTGATTGCCGCCGGGGAGATACTACGCAACGCCCAGGGAGAACCTAGCAAAGCCGCGGTCGAAGCTGCAGCGATGGTCAAAATGGCCCAGAATGTCATGATCGGTATCGTAGCCTTCCTTATGGCCATCTGGGCAACCCTGTCCCTGGATAGAAAAGCTGATCCTACCGCCGAGAAACCTTCTTTTATGGAAGTCTGGTACCGATTTCCCAAATTCGTTATCGGGTTTATGGTGGCTTCTCTGGTAGTATCCTTCATCGTGGAGCCGGCACTGAGCGCGAAAGCAGCCAAAGCGGTTGGGGGGGCCTGCAAAAGCTACCGCAGTTGGTTCTTTGCCATGTGTTTCGTGGCCATCGGTCTGGAGACCAATTTCAAGGAGTTGGTATCGGTTGGCGGCGGCCGGCCAGCGGCTGCCTACTGGATCTCCCAGGCTGCCAATGCCGTTTGGACCCTGTTCATTTCGTGGATACTGTGGTCCGGCACGTTCTTTACGCCTGTTATTCTCCCGGATTAATCCGTACCGGCAACTGCGAAGGCGCCCTCGATACGGGCGCCTTCTTTTTTTGCTCGGATTCCACACCAGGGCGGAGTATTGAAGATTGAAGATTGACGATTGAAGAATTATGGTATCGCATCACTCAGTCTTTTCTATTTATAGCGATCGTTCGACCCTGTCATTCGATCCTGAGGCTCTCGAAGGGAGGCTCTCGACGGGTAACATTCCTGAAATATTCACTCTGGCTATGGCATAAATCATGCGCAAACATGAGGTGATTTCATAAAAAAGGCTCTAAGCTTTTTCCGAGACTGCGCCCGGAAAAAGGATACGAATTTGACAAATCAAGCCGACCGGTGTAAAGGCATTAGCGGGAGGCGAGACGCAAATGGAAAAGTACAGCATGATTCTGGCAGCCGAAGAACAATTCGCCCGTGAAGTTACACTGGGTGTGATTGTCACAAGGCCCCAGACCGTCTGGCACTATTTGATTCCGGGCATGTTTATTATTGATTTTCTGCGCCGGGGTAGTGCTATCAAGCAGTACACGCGATATTTCATGTTTCCGCGCAGACTGGCCATCGATGCAGCCCGGTCTCGGTTCCAGGAGCAGGGCCAATCCTCTGAACGTTCACTGATCGAAGAAGATGTAACCCGCTGGTTGACTGCTCTGAAACTGTTTACAGAGGCTCTGCTCGGGGTCCAGATGAAAGCGATCGACCTGTTGACGGATCACTATCTAAAACTCTTACAGGCGGACGGCAGCAGCTATCCCGCGCTGATCAAAAACGCATACCGAAATCGGGAGAATTTCGAAGACTTTATCAATCAGATAACAAACGCTGAAGATGAAATCGACGAAGCGATTATAGAGAAGGTGGGCGACGACCAAAAACTCAGGGAGAAACTGCTGGCGGAGAAAGAGCAGGTTGGGATACGTCGCCGGAAGTTGATGGAGGAGATCTTCGAAGGTTGAGCCCGTTGAGTCGGTTGAGCCGGTTGAGCCCGTTGAGCCGGTTACCCCGTCTGTTGTATTGAGTACTTGTCAGTTATATTTCCGGCAAAGCGGGATTACGCCACTAAGCGGTGCTTCGTTTCGTTAAGCAAGACTAGTAGATTGGTTCCAAATTGTTGCTTCAGATCCCTGATTTGTAGGTGCGCCTTCGACTCGACTGAGTTCACCGCAGGCTAGGCGCGATACATAGCACACTCGCGGCCAGATGCCGCTCCCAAAGATATTGCAATAGAACTAAGGAAACGATCTACTAACGGATTCAACACGGGCCAACGGACTCAACGGGCCTAACCGGCTCAACGGGCTCAACCGGCCAACGGGTCCAACCTAAACAACTCACAGCAATAAGAAATCACCGGAGAAGAACTTTGCCCGTAAGCCTAAAACGGAAATACGAGCGCATACTAGCCCGGGAGCGCGCGTTGGCCAATACGTTGTCCCGATCGGTGCTCCGCCCGAAGCCGTTCGGCGTTTGGGATATCATGATACCCATGGTATTCATTTTGAACTTTATGAAGAATAAACAGGCCAAAGAGTTATTTATCCAGAATTTCATGTTTACAAAGAAATTGGCGCTGCAGGCTGCGTATGACATGCTTCAAAAAGGACGCAGCCTGGAAGAGGTTCAGGCGCAAATAAAGGAGAAAACCGACGCGGTCCTGGAATCAGAAACCGAAGGGATTTACTCAGACCTTATCCGCCAGGAGCAGATGAAAGAAATCGATCTTCTCATCGACCATTACGGCAGGCTGTTAAAAACGGACGGTAAAGATTATATACTGCTCGTGGTTAACGCGTACCGAAACCGGCAAAATTACACCGCCTTCATCAGGCAGTTGGAAACAGCCGAGAAAAATGTTTCAAAGGCGGCCCGAATCACCCTGGGTGATCAAACCGATACGGCTGCGCTGGCCAGGCTGGAAGACGCGCTGGCTCGAGCAAGATTGGCAGAGGTTGATCATATTTTCAGATCCTGATGCGAAAGAATGCTAAATAGTGAAGAACGCCGCTGGATTTACCGGCAGGCTTATTTGCCGGAACACCTCCCCGATTACGTTTGCGCCGTATCAGGAGCAGAACCTTATCTTCTTGGCAGCTATCTGTGTTTTTTACGCAGTCAGCACCTGATCTTTATCGGTTACCCTTTAGGCGGTACACCCGCTGATATCAGCCGGTCCTACGCAGCTGCTTGCGAACGTTTCCAACCATCGACAGTGGCGATTGTCGCTCCGCAAATTTGGCTGCCGGCTGACTCATATGAGCCCGGACCAACGGATCGTTACTATCGGCTCGATCTGCCCACCGGACCGCTTAAACCGGATGTCACATATATGGTTCGACGAGCAGCCAGGAAGGTTCGGGTCACCGGCGGAAAATTTGACCGCGGCCATCGCAAGCTGGTGGAGCGCTTTCTTGCTGCCCACGAATTCACTTCCGAGCAAATCCATATATATAGACGCTTAAAGCGGTATCACAAAAATTCCGAAAGCGCCTGTCTGCTCGAGGCCCGCATTTCCAATACACTGATCGCCTTTATCATCGTGGACATCGGTGCGGCCGACTACGCCTTCTACATGTTCAGCATTCGTTCACCAGAAAGTGTTCCCGGCACCTCGGATCTTCTTTTCCGCAAAATGGTCGATTTGGCGCAAGCCGAAGGAAAAAAGGCCATCAACCTGGGGCTGGGTATTCACTCCGGGATTCGTCGCTTCAAGGAGAAATGGGGCGGCGTGCCGTTTCTGTCTCATAGTTCGGCCCTGGTTCGTAAAGGGCCCCCGGATTTGGGCAATCTAGCTGCCAAACTCTGACATCGCCTGGCTTTGTATGAACTTGAAGACCGCTATCCCTGCGGAAAGATCCTATCAAATTCTTCCGTCCACACCTGTTTTGAGAATTCTTCGACCTTTTCGAACCACTGACGCCGCTCTTTTTTGCTGCCTTTGCGCATGGTCGATGTTGCGGCGTGGATTACTTCCAACTCGGCTTTACGCAGGCTGGTGTAGAAGGACAGGTATCTTCCGCGCGACGGATATGCAATCATTATCATCTCATCATAGTTGGATTTGCCCGAAGACAGCAGGTTGAGGTAGTGATCGACCAGTATTTCAATTTCAGACAGCTGTTTGCGGCGGATTTTTTCTGTGTAAAACCCTTTTCTTTCTTTGTCCAGCAGGTTTTGCGTTTTGCTTTCTACCGCCCCCATCACCAGTAGGCGGTCCTCTCCCTGTGAGATTTTCGTTGCGGCATCAAAGGCAAGTTTCTTGGTGAACAAGAGATTTTTACGGGTCACATAAAGGTTTTTTCCATACCGCAAACACTCCAGGAGAAATGCGGGCAGCAACAGCAGCCGCCAGTTTATCCCGGGGCGCTGGGATTGCAGGAGGCGGCCGGCGATGGCAACCGCCTTTTTACGATCGTTTTTCCAGATAACTCGGGTATTTGCCATGGGTGATCTTTAACCAACCAGTTGCAGCATGTCAATGGAAAGGGTGCTTCCTGCAGGTTAACGTCAAAGAAACCGTGCAAATCATTGTTTACAAAATTTTATCTCACGCAAAGTCGCAAAGCCGCAAAGTTTTTTTTAACCTTTCTTGGCGTCTTGGCGTGAGAATTTAATAATTAATGTAAATTTATTCTTTCGCGAACCCTAAGTGCTTCGATTCGCAATTACGGTTACGTATGCTTGGATAGAGAATCACTAATATTGCTCACTCAGCAATAAGTCCTGAGTGAATAAATACGGTATCGTATTTATGAATCGATGGACTAAGTCTCCAAGAATAACTTATCCAGGGTGTCCCCTGCTGATCCGAATTCCGAATAGGCGGACACTTGCATTTGCTAATGCAAGTGTATATTGTGAATTTATTTCTTCGTGAATCCTTCGCAAGGGACAAGGTGAGAAAAACCAATGAAGAAAAGACGCTGGCAACTGCTGCAGGTGGAATCGGCCATTGCGTGCAACCTGCGCTGCGTGATGTGTCCCTGGCCGGAATATGCAAAGCGGGCTAAAAACCGCGGTATCATGTCCCCGGATATCTGGAATGCCATCCGGCCGCATCTGCCTCAGGTGCATTCGGTCGACTTCACCGGCGGCGGAGAACCGCTGCTGCAGCCGTACCTTCTGGATTGGATCCGCGAGGCCCACGCGGCCGGATGCGAAACCGGGATTCTAACCAATGGACTCCTGCTGACGGAAAGCAAAGCCGCAAAGATGATCGAAGCCGGTATCGACTGGGTCTGCGTATCCATGGATGGTGCCACTGAAGAATTATACGCACAGATACGGATCGGTTCCAATTTTGGTCGGGTAGTGGAGAATGTGGATAATCTCTCCCGGTTGCGCGTCGGCAAAATTCCCAAACTGATGATTAACTTTGTCCTCATGACGATTAATTTTCATCAGGTTGAGGAAATCGTCCATCTGGCTTCCCGGCTGGGGGTGGATCAGGTTAATTTCAAGCAGTGTGAGGTCATCCGGGGTGAGCGCGGAAAAGGATTTGGATTGTTTGCCGGTCAGGAAACCAGAGAAATCCGCAAGCTGAAGAAATCCCTGGTCAAAGCCAGGCGACTGGCCAGAAAGATGGGAATTCAAACGACGGCTTTTTCCTTTACGCCGGAGCAGCAACCGGTTTGCGATCAGGACCCGCGAAGCTCATTATTTATCGGTTATGACGGGGTGGTAGCCCCCTGCATCAATTTGGCCCTCGGCGGACCGACGATATTTTTGGGGCGGGAGGCCAGCCTGCCGACCGTGCATTACGGGCATCTGCCCGCAGATGATCTGCTCGAGCTGTGGGACTCGGAAACGAGCCGACATTATCGGGAGCGCTTTCAGAATCGGATTCAGGCCCACGACGGAAAGATCATCGACGGCTTAATCGGCACCTCGGCATCCGACCGTCTCAAAGCCCTCAAGCAAGCCAAGGAAGCGATGCCACCGGCACCCAAGGGCTGTGATGTTTGTCATTATTTGTATGATATATAGTCGGTTTAGCCCGTTGAGCCGGTTGAGCCCGTTTGGCCGGTTGAGCCGGTTGAGCCGGTTGGGCCGGTTGAGCCCGTTTAATCCGTTAACCGGTTTGCCGGTTAGCCTGTTATCCCGTTGAACCGGTTTTACCCGTAAGTCGGTTTTCTGTTATTTTTGGCAATGTTCGAAGAATAATCAGGAAGCAATGCTATTCACATTTGCTGTAGGGGTAGAGTTTGGCGAACTCCATTCGGTCTTATTTCGGCTTTTGCTCAGGCCGAAAGTAGCTCATATCGAAGGCAGGGCTGAAGAAGTCGAGCGGCATCTTGCCGCGATGTGTTAAAAAAATTGACCGGTTAAAAGGAAGGATGGAATCCTAATTCCTTTTAACCGGCTCAACGGGCCAAACGGGCTCAACCGGCTCAACCGACTTAAGCCGCATCCGGATCATAGCATAGCCGGCAGCAGGCCAAACAGCGGTGGGATTCAGCCAGTGCATTATCTTCTTTCAGGACCAGGTCGGCCTCTGCAAAAGATTTGATTCGTTCTGCCACCGGGAGCTCCGGCATTTGGGCTCTTTTATTCTTGTTTACGCCGTTCACATGCTCGAAAAGAGATTCGGGGATATGCTTTTTGCGCAGTGATTTGGGGACCGGTTCAATGGCCTGCTCGGTCAGGTAGCGGTGAATGGTCCTGGCGGCGCGCCGGCCGCCGCCAATGGCCTCGACAACCAGCGAGGCGCCCGTAAACGCATCTCCGGCTGTAAAAATATAGGGAACGTTGGATTGCAGGATCTCCGGGTCGGCATCGATCGTGTTCCAGCGGGTAACGGTCAATTCATCGACAGGCTTGCCTTCTTTGATGAAAGAGATATCCGGTCCCTGACCGATGGCCGTGATCAGCATGTCGATTTCCATCAGCGTTTCAGATCCTTCAATCGGGACCGGGCGGCGCCTACCGCTGGCATCCGGTTCTCCGAGTTTCATCTTCTGAAATTCCAGATGGGTGACGTGCCCTTGCTCGTTGCCTACAACCCGTGTGGGGGCCGCTAAAAAGTGAAATTGCACGCCTTCGTGTTCGGCCGCAACGATCTCCACTTCGTTGGCCGGCATTTCTTTGCGGGTACGCCGGTAAACGATGGCCACTTCCTCGGCTCCCAGGCGAACCAGGGTCCGTACACAGTCAATGGCCGTGTTTCCGCCGCCGATGACGGCACATTTCCGACCGATCGGAATTGGATATTCAGGTTCTGGCGCCTGCTGGTCCCGGGCGAACCTGGTCAGGAAATCGATGCCGGTATAACAGCCTTTCAGGTCTTCACCTTCGACTCGCAAACTGTAGTCGCTCCAGGCACCGACACCCAGAAAGATCGCATTGTACCCGGCCGATACGAGAGAAGCGATATTGAAGTCAACGCCCAGTTTGACATTTGTTTTATACTCGATACCCAGATTGAGGATCCCGTCGATTTCCCATTGCAGTACTTCTTTGGGCAGGCGATATTCAGGAATTCCGTAGCGGACCATGCCGCCGAGCTTGGGCATCATATCGTAAATTGTCACGGCATGCCCCAGGCGTCTCAAGAAGAAGGCACAGGTCAGCCCGGCCGGTCCGCCGCCGATGATTGCTACCTTTTTGTCGGTGTCCGGTGCGCAGGAAACCGGCAGCCGTGTCCCCGAATTCATTTCGTAGTCTGCGGCAAATCGTTTGAGCTGGTTAATCGATACCGGCTCATCTTCGATTCCCCTGCGGCAGTAATCTTCACAGGGATGGGGGCAGACCCTGCCGCAGGTCAGCAGCAGCGGGTTGCGTTCGCGGATAGTGTTGACAGCCCCTTCGTAATCGCCCTCCCGAATGTAGGCGATGTACTTGGGGATATCGATTTCGGCCGGGCAAGTCTGTCTGCAAGGCGCCAGCGCATCATCCTCTTCGTTAAAATGCAGCAGTCGCTGAGACATAGTTCTGACCGTTAATATGCTCTTCGGGCACACCTTTTCGCAGGCGCCGCACCCGACGCATTTAAATTCATCGACAACAGGATACCCATCGGATCCCATATGTATTGCGTCAAACTGGCAGGATCGAATACAATCTCCGAGTCCGATGCAGCCGACACGGCACAGACGCTTGCCGCCGTAGATCGCCGACATGGCGCGGCAGGTGTTTATACCTGCATAAATAAACCGGTCCTCGGCCCGATCGCCACCCAGACAAGTGTTTAAGGATTTCAGCGGTTCGGCGCTGCCCGGATCCACCCCCATCACCGTCGCCACTTCGACGGCGGTTTCGAGTCCGGCTACAACGCAGACACTTGGGGGAGCTTTGCCATCCACCACCGCCACGGCGGCGGCCGCACAGCCGGCATATCCGCATCCTCCGCAGTTGGCGCCTGCCAGCAGGCCCTCCACCTCGGAAATTCGCGGATCCTCATACACGTAGAACACTTTGGAAGCGATACTCAAAACGGCGCCGCAGGTTGCCCCAACGCCGAGCATAACCAGCATAGCTTCAATCACGGTTACCTCCAATATATGTATTGAATTCGAAGGCTGCAGAGGCCTTCAAAATATTTATTGTTTAGTAAAGAATCCGAGTCCAGAGATCCAGGATTTTTATGTTTGATTTAGTTTGAGACTATACCCATCCTCTGAAGGCAAAAAAGGTCATTGACAAAATGCCCGCCGTAACCAGGGCGATCGATGTGTCCTGCAAAGGTCGCGGTACTCTGGCCAGCAGAATGCGCTCACGGACACCGGCGAAAAGGATCAGGGCCAGACCGAATCCCACAGCATAGGACAGGGAGGCCACCAGCGCCTCCAGGAAACTGTATTCTTCATTGACGTTAATCAGGCAAACTCCCATGACCGCGCAGTTTGTCGTTATCAGGGGTAAAAAGATTCCGAGCCCGGCATACAGCGCGGGGATGCTTTTCTTTAAAAACATCTCAACGAACTGCACCAGAGAAGCGATGACTAGGATAAAGGCGACGGTTCGCAGGTATTCCAGATTGAATTTTACTAGAACGTAATTGTTGACGACCCAGGTGATCAAACCGGCCATAACCAGGACAAATACTACTGCCATGGACATTCCCACAGCGGTTTCCATTTTTTTGGATGTGCCCAGAAAGGGGCAATTGCCCAGATACTGGGCCAGCAAAATATTGTTGATGAGAATAGAGCTAAATGCCAGGACCAGGTAGTCACCCATCGATTCTCTCCTATTTGTTACCCAACATGTTCATGATACACAGCATCAATCCCAGGCAGACGAATGCCCCCGGTGCTTCAACCATAAACGTAAAAGGTTGAAAAGACGGGCCGAAAACCTGTATCGGTGATGCCCAGAACGTCAACGCGCTGGTTCCGAACAATTCCCGGACCGCACCCAGCGCCGCAAGGGCCAGGGTGAAGCCGATGCCGATTCCCAGTCCGTCGGCTGTGGACGCCAAGAGTCCTTTCTTCGAAGCGAACGCTTCGGCCCGCCCCAGAACGATGCAGTTCACTACGATCAGTGGTATAAATATTCCCAGCGTTTCAAACAGCTTATAGGCATAAGCCTGCATCACCAGTTCAACGATGGTGACAAATGTGGCAATGATTATGATAAAACAGGCAATTCTTACCTTGGGCGGAATGACTTTACGCAGCATGGACACCAGGATATTGGAGCATACCAGCACAAATGTCGTCGCAACTCCCATTCCCCATCCGTTTTCCACAGTCTTGGTAACGGCCAATACGGGACACAGCCCCAGAACCAATCGGAAAGGCGGTATCTCATCCCAGAGCCCTTTTACAAATTCCTGTGCAATCGTTTTCGCCATCTGGATCTCCCGTTCTTAATCCGCCGCCGGCGGACAAGGTTAAAATTCCCCGCCCTTTGGGGCGATGATAAATATTGCGATTGATACTTCGTTGCTTGCAGCGGAGTTGATCATATTATTTGGCATACTCTTTGGCTTTATCGTCCAGCTGTGACTTGAGCCTGTTATAGATCTCCACGGCTTCGGTTACCCCTGTCGCGACCGCGCGGGAAGTGACCGTTGCACCGGAAAGTGCATCCACCTCCCCCCCGTCGGTCTTGACTTTAAATTCGCCTTCCAGGGGCAAGCCTTTAAACTGTACAGCAAGTTCAGGCTCGTCTTTGGCCCTGGAGCCGACACCCGGAGTTTCGCTGTGGGTGGTGACACCGACCCCCACGATTTTGCCGTCCGAAAGGTCGACGCCGACCATCAACCCGACGTCGCCACCGTACCCCTTGCCGGAGGTTTCAAATGCCACTGTATTTGCCTGACCGTCAAAGACACCCACAAAGAAATCGCGTTCGACTTCGCCATCTTTCAGTTTGAATCGATCGACGATCGGATCGTTCGAGGCGCCTTCGAGAATGCTGCGTATGGCAGGTCCTTTAACAAATTTCAACTGCTGGTATGCGATTTGCTCCTTGGTGCCGCTTTCGATGGAAGCCAGCAGAATGCCGGATACACAGCTTAAAATTGTCAGAACAACGACCATTTGAATCATTTCACGCATTTTAGACAACCTTTCCTATCGCTTTGGGTCGGATTTTGTCGAGCAGCGGGTTGATGAGATTGATCACCAGGATGGCATACACCACACCATCAACATAGGCCCCGATACTTCTGATAACGACCGTCAACACGCCGCCGCCGGCACCGTATATAAGCATCGGTATAAAGCTTACCGGTGACGACGAATCTTCCGTGGCCAGGAAAAAGGCGCCGATCAGCGTATATCCGGTCAGCAGGTGAAAAAGCGGGTCGGCGAAGCGGGTGGGATCGATCATGTTGAAAATTGCGGCGGTGGCAAATACACCGACGATGAAAGAAAGCGATATTTCCCAACGAATGAATCCCCTGATGATAAGATAGATACCGCCGCCGATCAATCCCAGGCCAAAGGTGGTTCCGATGCCGCCGATCTGGCGGCCGAGAAACAGATCACGGTATGTAATTTGATCAATGGCCTGCACGCCGAAATGCTTGACCGCCGCCAGCGGATAAACCATCACAAATTCCAGGTCATAATGGACCAGCGCGGCGTCAAAATCAAAAATGTGCTTCCAAGAGATCGACAACATGGCAGCCGATAAAATAACCGGGTTGAAGGCATTGCTGCCGATGCCCCCGAATATTTGTTTGCCGACCACCACGGCCACGAATGTGCCGGTGATAACCATCCACCACGGGGTTGTCGCCGGCAGGAGCATGGCAAAGAGCAATCCAATCAATGCCGCATTGCCGTCTCCGATCGTAATCGGTCTTTTAGATACATAATTGATCGCCAATTCCCATAAAATGGCGCTTGAAATCGATAACGCCACCACCGCCAAAGCAGGCAGGCCGTAGTGATAAATGCCCACCAGAGCGGCCGGCAGCGCCGCGAAAATCGTGTGATAACTGCGCTCGGTGATGCCGCTGCCATAGTGCCAGAAGGGCGCATGGGAAACGATGAACTTTTTTTGGTTATTCATTGGCTGTCTCCGCTATTTTCATCCGTTCCAGTTCATATTTGGCCAATCGAATAAACTGAAAAATGGGTATCTTCGACACGCAGACAAAGCTGCAAAGTCCGCATTCGATGCAAGAATATAGATCATACCGGTCGGCAGCTTCCTCGTATTGACCCGCCTCCAGAAATCGAACCAGCATGTCGATCGGTATGTTCACCGGACAGATGCGGATGCAATCTCCACAATTGATGCACGGGTAATCCGAAACATAGGGGATTTCGGCCTTGTCCTGAATCATGAGGGCACTGGTGTCCGGCATCACCGGATAATCTTCGGAATACACTGCCGAGCCGGTCATCGGACCACCGACAATAATGCGGTCTCTGTCTTCGGCGGTGATGCCTAATTCGTGAAAAATTTGACCGATGGGAGTGCCGATAATCGCAGAAACCAGCTGCCGGTTGCCGGTTTTATTTACAACTGTAATCAGTTTTCTGACCGGATAGCGACGCTTTTCAAAAGCATCGCCGATGGATGCCACCGCCTCGGCCGTCATGAAACACGCACCCAGATCTTCACATGTCTTGCCGGCCGGTACCGTTTGACCCAGGATGTTTTGCATGATCATCTGGGGAAATGCAGCCGGATAAGTTGTATCGACTCTTTTGGCCTCGGCGCCGATATGACCGTAGCCCTGGATGAATTCGCCGGGAACGGCCAAAATGACATTTTCGACACCCGTAATTTCCTTCAACACATCGACACCTTTTTTCAAGGCATCGAAGCGGTTTTTAACGACATACTGATTGGTCGTCACCAGCAGGTCGGTATCACCACCATAAATCACAATGGTGTGAATGGTATATTGCGGATCCCTGAAAGTTTTCAACGCTGGTGCCCCTGGCGTGCAAACCAGATAGTCCAGCGCCGTATCCAGGGAAGGCAGGTCGGATTGGGTGGCGAACTGATCATCTGCTTCACCTTCGGCAGCGGCAACTTCAACGGCGGTGTAGGTTTTGCCGAAGTCGCCGGCATAGGAAGAAATGGCGCCGATGGTACCGCTCACCGGTGCAATAACATAGGCATCACTATCGGCGGAGTGCATCAGCTTCTGACCGAATTTGACCGGATCTCCCTGGGTGTAAAATGTCGCATCCCGCCGGTCAAAAGGCCCCTCAAGTAAAAGTGTTGCGCTTGCGGGCGGCGCTATCATCTTCGGTTCAGGCAGCGAATCGATGATCGATTCATATTGGATAATTGGTTTGACGAGGCCGATAAACGATTTTTTTAGCATGGTTCAACCTTTTCAAGTTTACTGCATAGCGTGATCAGGCATAGAAAAGCCGGAAACAATGATCTTTCCGGCTTACAGTACATGACATTCAGAGCATTCTTCAGGTCCGGCTTCGATGTCCTGGTGGCAGTTTATACACTGGTTATGAAACGCATCGCCTTTTTTAGTGATTTCTGTATCCTCGATGTCCTCTGTCTCGTGGCAATCGAGACACGATTCGAGAACGGCGCCTTCTTCGGCCGGCATCTGGTGACAGTCCCCGCAAGCCCGCATCGACTCTTCATCTTCTTCATAATGATGGTGGCAGTCGAAGCAGGATGCACCGTATCCTGAAGCCGCCGTGTGCATTTTGTGACTGAACAGCACTTTGCCGGCCACACTGTTAAACATGATCCGCACCGGCTCATCCGGTGGCTTGGCGGAAAAGGCCGTATATGCATAGCTTACAACACCCACAACAAACAGCACAATTGCCATGCCATAGGCCAGCCGCAGTTCCCTGTTTGAACTCATAAACGACACATTCCTTTCAGGTTTGAAGGGTTATCCCAAGCGTGGAGCGCAAGAGACTCGGGTATCATAATGCCGATTTGCTTGCAAGTCCTTTTTTTAGCTTGGCTTTGCCTGGCGGCAGACACCACAGGTAGTGCAGGGTACCATGGGGCAGGGTGGGGAGGGTCGGCCTTCGAGCGCCTTTTCATATTCACGGAACAGGAAGGACTTGCCCAGGTGGTGATCGATAAAATCCCAGGGGAGTATTTCATCCACGGCGCGCGGTCGCAGGACATAAAAATCTGAATTGACGGGCGTTTCTTTCAGGGTTTGGGCCCAGTTGCCCCGATTTCGATGGCTCAGCAGTAAAATATCGGCCACGCGGCGATCCCCCCGGGATAAAAGGGCCTGAATGTAGGCCCAGCGGGGTATGTCGGCATGTACGCGGACATTGGCCACCTTTTTCAGATCGTCCTTGACCCTTTTGATCTTTTTTTTCAGGGACAATGGTTCGTCCATGGCGGCCCACTGGAAGGGGGTGAACGGTTTAGGTACAAAACAATTCAAGCTGATCGTTATCGTGCCGATGTGTTTTTTGGCGCGGCTGGCCTGGAGAAAAACGTGCTTGATCTTTTTGCACAGTCGCCCGATAGCCGCGACATCATCCGTGGTTTCCGTGGGCAGCCCGACCATGAAGTAAAGCTTCAGGTTGGGGATGCCGCTGTCAACCAGCAGTTGGGCGGCATCAAGTATTTGTACTTCACTTATCCCTTTGTTGATCACCTGGCGCATTCGCTCGGAACCGGCATCCGGAGCAACAGTGGCGGTTTTGACCTTGCTGCGGCGCAGCACGGCTAAAAAATCCTCATCCAGTGCATCCGCGCGCAAAGAGCTGAAAGACAGGCGCATTTCCGTTTGCAAGGCCTGGCTGCACAGCTTTTTTATTTCGGGCAAGTCCGATACCGCCGCGCCTACCAGACCGATTTTGTCCGTCAGGGTGCTGCCGTGCGCCAGGCTGGTTTTGAGCTGCGTTTCCGACCGAAACCGCGGCGGCCGATAAACGAACCCGGCGCTGCAAAAGCGGCACCCATGGGGACAGCCCCGGCCAACCTCGACTAAATAGGTCTGGTCGAAGGTGGTGTGGGGCGTGAGGATTGTGCTACAGGTCGAAACCCGGGAGAGATCGTCCAGGTAGGTGCGGGTGATTTTCGGCGGAACGTCCGCCTGCGGTTCAAAAGCGGAAATCGTCCCGTCTTTAAGGTAAGAAGGTCGGTAACATGCCGGCACGTATGCCCCCGGGACCTGACGTGCACACGAAACCAGCAGTGTTTCCCTGTCCGCGGTGGCGGGAAAATCGTTGCCGATAAGACATTCGAAAAAGCCCTCCAGCATGGCCTCGGCTTCGCCGATTAAAAAACAATCGATGAATGCAGCCATCGGTTCCGGATTCAAAAAGCAGGCAATTCCCCCTGCAACGATCAGGGGGTGGTGGGGGCTGCGATCTTGCGATAGCAGAGGGATGCCTGCCCGCTCCAGAACCGTTAAAATATGCGGGTAATCATTTTCATAGGAAACCGAAAAGGCGACGATATCAAACTCCGGCAGCGCTGTGCCGGATTCTATGGTTTTTATTCCTCCGGCCGGCAGGGCATCGGATTCGGGTAAAAAAGCTCTCTCGCAAACCGCCGCTTCGATTCGGTTAATTAAATAATAGGTGGCCTGGAAACCGAGATTCGACATGCCGACATGGTATCGGTTGGGATAAACCAGGGCTACCCGGATGCGGTTGCGGCCGCTTTTGCGGATGACACCGATCTCGGCTGCGGCCAATTGTTTCAGTGAATTATCGGAGTGCCTCGCCATTAAGTCCCCGTCCAGTTGTCCGTTGCGATTGATCCATAAAATTGCGCATTTTAGCCGGTGCACCCGGCGCAATCGTCACTGCAGCTCTGCGTTGTCCCTATACACTATAGGCATGTAAAACTTGCATTGCAACGGACGGCGGACGAACGTCTCAATCGGCTTTGCGCCTTATAAAGGCCGGCACTTCCAGGTCATTGTTGTCGAGAACGATTCCTTTATAGCCCCGGTAGACCGCCCTGCCGGACTCGCCGACTGCTTCCTGTTGGCGGATGAAAGTGGGCACGTCCAGATCTTCGGCGTTTTGTAGATCGGAGGCTGTGATATCCCTGACTTTGCCGCGGCGCGGCATCTCATCGCGCGGCTTCGTTTCGACCGGATCGGCCCCGATGCCGGTGGCGATCAGGGTCACGCGCATCTCATCCCCCAGGCTGTCATCCACGACGGTACCCCAGATAATGTCGGCATCCTCGCCGACTTCGTTGTAAATGCGATCCGATGCTTCGGTCATCTCTTCCATGGTCAGATCACTGGCACTGGTGATGTTCATGAGGACACCCTTTGCGCCACCAATCGAGATGTCCTCCAGCAGCGGATGGGATATCGCGCTCTCGGCCGCCAGGACGGCCCGGTTTTCACCTTTGGCGCTGCCGATGCCCATAATGGCCATACCGGCCTTGGACATGGTTGTCTTGACATCGGCAAAATCCAGGTTGACCAGACCCGGCATCATGATCAGGTCCGTGATGCCTTTGACCGAGTGCAGCAAGACTTCATCGGCTTTCCTGAACATTTCGAGCATGGTCGCATTCTTGGATGCAACGCCGCGGAGTCGATCATTGGGAATGGTGATGGCGGTATCGGCCACCCCTTTTAAAGTTTCCAGACCTTCATCCGCCTGGCGCGAGCGTTTTCGCCCTTCAAACGAGAACGGTTTTGTCACAACCGCAACCGTCAGGGCGCCCAGATCCTTGCAGATATCGGCAATGATCGGGGCTGCACCGGTTCCGGTACCACCGCCCAGACCGGCGGTAATAAACACCATATGGCTGTCTTTCAGGGCATCGCGAAGGGCTTCCTCGCTCTCTATGGCCGCCTGACGTCCAACCTCAGGATTGGCACCGGCTCCAAGACCTTCGGTGAGTTTTTGACCCAGCTGAATTTTAATGGGTGCATTGGATGTTTCCAGTGCCTGTGCATCCGTGTTGGCCGTGATGAACTTGACGCCCATCAGCTTGGAGGCAATCATATTATTGATCGCATTACCGCCGGCGCCACCGACACCAATCACTTTGAGTTTTGCCGTCTTTTCATTGTCCACATAGGTAAACATGTTTCACCCCCTGGTTAGGTTAGTTGTAGATTCATTTTGAGTCCGCCTTGGCGGGATTGAGACGGTTGAGCCCGTTGGGCTGGTTTGCCGGTTTGCCCGTTAGCCCGTTAGCCGGTTGAGCCCGTTGAGCTGGTTTGCCAGTTTGCCCGTTAGCCCGTTAGCCGGTTGAGCCCGTTGAGCTGGTTTGCCAGTTTGCCCGTTAGCCCGTTAGCCGGTTAAGTCCCGCCATGGGCGGGATTGAGCCGGTTGCCCGTTAGCCGGTCAGCCCGTTAGCCGGTCAGCCCGTTAAGTCCTGCTTTGTGGGATTGCACCTCTGCCTCCGTTGCGCATATCTGGAGACCAAGAAGGCAACCTCGCCCATCAGTGCATATTCGATTTATACCACCTCCTGAAACCACCGTTTCATCCGAGTCATGATACGGTTGAATATGTTGTTGTCCCTTATTCTGAATTTTTTGGCGGTATGAGTTTTAGCGCCATAAAGTACCAGCCCCACGCCGGTGGCGTACATGGGATTGTTGACCACATCCACCAGTCCGCTGATGCCTCTGGGTTTGCCCAGGCGGGTCGGCAAACCGATGACGGATTCGGCAATTTCGGTGACGCCATCCAGCAAAGAAGAACCGCCGGTGACCACAACCCCTGAAGGAATGCTGCTTTCCATATTTGCCCGGTAAATTTCTCTGTTGATTAATGCAAATATTTCTTCCGTGCGCGGCTCTAAAATTTCCCCCAGAATCTGGCGTGGCAATTTCCGCGGCTCGCGTCCGCCCATGCCCGGCACCTCGATGGTTTCTTCGTTGTTGATATTATGGATAAGACAGGTGCCGTATTTCGTTTTGATTTTTTCGGCTTCGGCGTATGGGGCCCGCAGTCCGATGGCAATATCGTTAGTCAGATTATTGCCGCCCAGGGCCAAAACAAATGTGTGCTTGATGTTTTTACCGGAAAAAATGGCCAGGTCGGTTGTGCCCCCGCCGAGATCGATCAGGGCGGCTCCCAGTTCCATTTCCTCGGGCGTTAAAACGGCTTCACCGGATGCAAGCGATTCCAGCACAATATCACACACATCCAGTCCGGAGCGGTTGGCGCATTTTACGATGTTGTGCGCCGAGGTTACGGCGCCAGTGACGATATGAATCTTGGCCTCCAGTCTGACACCGGCCATTCCGACCGGATTTTGGATGCCCGATTCATCATCGACGATGTACTCCTGCGGCAGGACGTGGATAACCTCACGATCCATCGGGATCGCGACCGCCCGGGCCGCGTCGATGACTCTTTCCACATCGTGATCGGTGATTTCCGTGCCCTTTATCGCGATGATACCCCGGCTGTTAAAACCGGTTATATGCCCGCCGGCAATTCCGGCGTAGACTGCCGAGATTTCACAGCCTGCCATCAGCTCGGCTTCTTCCACCGCCTTTTTGATCGATTCAACCGTTGATTCGATGTTGACCACGACTCCTTTGCGCAGTCCGATGGAAGGATGGGTACCGGTACCGATGATGTTGATATTGTCGCCTGATACTTCGCCGACCACCGCGCAGATCTTCGTCGTTCCGATATCCAGACCCACCACAATATTTTCCTGTCCCTGCATCTTTTAAACCTCCTATTTTCCCCGGAGCAGATTGACGATGATGCGATCGGGGTTGTTCAAATCAATCGAATCGATGTCGTTCAAGTTTAAGGCCCCCCCGTGCTTCAGATTAGCAACAATGGATTTCAGGATGGCATATTTTCGGGCATAATTATCGAAACCCAGCTTGATTGCTTTTGTCTGTTCATAGGCATAAACCGTCAGACCGATTTGCCGGTCAACCTGGATTTTTTTTATTTCCTTATGGGAAACAACCGTTCCGGCCGTATTGCTCAGGCGCAAAACCGCTATGACCGCATCATACAAGGATCCGGCCGCGGATTTGGCGCCCGCGGGTTTGTCTGCGTCTGTCCACGGCATGTTTTGTATCGGACCGGACGCTGCGGCTGTTTGACGGACAATTAAATCCGAATATCGCAGACCGTGTATCACCGGCAAATCGCGTGGATCGGCCGGATCGCACTCTTTGAAGATGTTGCCGTCTTCGTCGATCAAAAACCGGCGCCCGAGATCGACCACCGCCAGTTCACGATGCTCCTTGATTCGAATGTGGATGGTGGATGGGATCTCCCGCTGTATTTGCACGGCCGCAATCCAGGGATGCGCCAGCAAACGCTTGCGTGCGGCGGCCAGGTTAACGGCCATGATATTCATTCCGGGCTTGATCTGCGACTGTTCGTATACCAGATTCTCCGAAAGCCGGTGGATGCCGCTGACGGTAATCTTCTGTGCCTTGAAATAGTTGCACTGGGTGATCAGGTCGTAGCAGAAAATAAATATTAAGCTCACCAAGACCACGGCCAACATCCCTGTGGCGGCTTTCAGACCGGCAGTCAGGATGTATAGACGCTGCTTGGGTCGGCGATGCCGGTAATTGCTTTTTCGAATCAGGCTAGTGCCCAATGATCTTTACCTCCGGTTCGAGTACAACGTCGAACAGCTTGGCAACCTTTTCCTGCGCCAGTTCCATCAATGCCAATATATCGGCGGCCGACGCACCGCCCGTGTTGACGATGAAATTCGCATGCTGGGCGGATACCTGTGCGCCCCCGATTTTGCAGCCTTTCAATCCAGCCCGGTCGATCATTTCACCCGCTGATTTGCCGGTCGCCGGATTTTTAAAAAAACACCCGGCACTGGCTGCTTTCAGCGGCTGACTGCTTTTGCGATTTTGCAACAATTCACGGGCCTCTTTTTCCAGTTTCTGCGGGTCGGATGGGTTAAGGCGAAACCGGCCGTCGATGACAACCGGATGCGCAGCACCGATGTCGTCGACGAAACCATCCCAGTTCAACTTCCGGTACGAAAAATCCAGGCTGTCTCTGTCTATGCGCTGCATTCGGCCATCACAGGCCATGATTTTGACAGACTCCAGGACGCCCTCGATGGCACCGGCCGCCGTACCCGCATTCATCATGATGCCGCCACCGACGGTTCCTGGAATCCCCACCGCAAAGTTCAATCCTTCAAGACCGCTTTTTATAGCAAACCGGCACAGAGCCTGCATTTTGGCACCGGCCATGGCCGTTACGACAACCTGGCGTCCGGATTGTGCCGAGCGATATATTTTTTTCAGGCACCGGGTCAGGACAATCACCATCCCGGCAACACCGCCGTCTTTGACCAGCAGATTGGTGCCGTCGCCGATGACAAAGACCGGAATCTCACTGTCGTTGCACCGTCGGATCAACCGGACCAGATCCTTTCGGCTGTCCGGCGTTATAAAGGCCTCGGCCGGCCCGCCGACCCGCAAATAGGTATGACGCGCCATCGGTTCGTTGAATTTTACGCTTTTACCAAATTGCGTGCTCAGCCAATCCCTTGTTTCGCGGTTCAATGACATGGTTCGCTTCGTTCAATTGAGGAATTATGGAATTCGCGATATTCGATCATTGAATCCTCAATCCCCCAATTCCTAAATTCCTCAATCTCTCATTTCTTCCAGAACCTTCTCCCCCACTCTATAGACATCGCCGGCGCCGAGAGTGAGCAGAATATCACCCGGTTTGAGCAGCTGTTTTAATTCAGCCACGGCCTCGGTGAAGCCCCCCATGCAAAGGACTTCCTTGTGCCCGTGTTGGCGAATCCCATCGCACATGCTGCGGCTGTCCACCCCGATGATTTCCTTTTCCCCGGCCGAGTAGATCGGCAGAACGACCAGAACATCGGATTGATAAAAGGAACGGGTGAATTCATCAAAAAGGGCACGCGTCCGGGTGTAGCGGTGCGGCTGAAACACCACGACCTTGCGCCTGTCCGGCCATGCTTCTTTGGCGGCCTGAAGGGTGGTCTTTATCTCGGTGGGATGGTGGCCATAATCATCGATGACGCTGATACCGCCCATCTCGCCTTTGATTTCGAGTCTGCGCTGGACGCCTTCCAGGGTCTCCAGTGCGGTTTTTATCGTCGAAAAAGGCAGGTCGAGCTCCAATCCCACGGCCACGCTGGCCATTGCATTGTAAACATTGTGGATGCCGGGAAGATTGAGTTGAATATCGCCCAACTCGCGATCCAGCTGATAAACGCTAAACCGGCTTTTTAAACCTTCGAAGGTCACATTTTTGGCCTGAATATCGGCCTGGGTGCTCATCCCGTACGTCGTATACCGTTTTTGAATATCCGGTATCAGGGCCTGGATCGGTTCGTTGTCCAGGCACAAAACCGCCAGACCATAGAAAGGTATTCGATCGATGAAATTCAAGAAGGCGCCCTGAATGTCTTCAAGGTCGCGGTAAAAATCGAGGTGCTCTCGATCGATATTGGTAACAACGGCGATGGCCGGGGACATTTTCAAAAAAGAGCCGTCGCTTTCATCTGCTTCGGCGACGATAAATTCACCGTCACCCAAGCGGGCATTTGTGCCGATGCTTTTCAATTTGCCCCCGATGACAACGGTCGGATCCAGTCCGCCCTTGTCGAGCACGGCCGCAATGATCGATGTGGTTGTCGTTTTACCGTGGGCACCGGCCACCGCGACGCTGTATTTCAGACGCATGAGCTCGGCCAGCATCTCCGCCCTGGGTATCACCGGTATCGACCCCTGCCGGGCAGCCTTTATTTCCGGGTTGTTCTCAGTGACTGCCGATGAGACCACCACCACGTCTGCACCGGCAATATTTTCTTGGGTGTGGTCCCTGAAAATTACACCCCCTAGACGTTTCAGCCGTTCGGTGATATCCGAAGACTTCAAATCGGAGCCGGATACGGTGTAACCCAGATTCAATAAGAGCTCGGCGATGCCGCTCATACCGATGCCGCCAATGCCGACAAAATGTATGTGGTATTTTTTTAAGTACATGTGTTTCGAGTCTCGAGTTTCGTGTTGCGAGTTACGAGTTGCGAGTTTCGGGTTACGGGTTCCGAGTCAATAGCTGTATATCATAGTTGCCTGCCTGGTTTATCCGTCCCCACCAGTGATTATGCATCCTGCATCCAACCGTTGAGCCGGTTGAGCCGGTTGAGCCCGTTGAGCCCGTTAGGTGGTTGACCGGCTGAATTAAGGTTTTCTATCCTGCATCCTGCATCTTGCATCCAACCCGTTGAGCCCGTTTGCCCGTTGGGTGGTTGACCAGCTGAATTAAGGTTTTCTATCCTGCATCCTGCATCCTGAATCTTGCATCCTGAATCCTGTATCCTGAATACGGCATGCTTTCCTGAAACGGCTAATCTCAGGATCATTCAAGCATCCATGCAACATCCATCAAGCATCCATCAACTCACACATATCATCCACGATCACCCGGGCCGCTGCCGGTTTACCGAAGGTTCCAGCCTTGCGCGCCATCTGTGTCAGGGCCTGCCGATCGGTTTGGTAGCGATTGATCCTGCCCGCCAGAATTTCGGGCGTGAGATCTTTTTGCTCGATCATTTCGGCGGCACCGGCCGCTTTTAGGGCGCGGGCATTCAACACCTGGTGGTTATCGGCTGCAAATGGAAAGGGGACAAAAATCACCCCCTTGCCGATGGCGGTTACTTCGGCCACGGTCGTTGCGCCGGCTCGACAGATGATCAGGTCGGCCTGCCGGTAGCGCCGATCCATATCATCGAAAAACGCCCGGATCGTGCCCTGGACGCCGTGGTCCTGATAGGCTTTTTTGACAGCCGCTTCATCGTCGGCGCCGGTCTGGTGCACGATATCAAGTTGCTCTTTTGCATTCAGGTGCGGCAGCGCATCGACCATCGTCATGTTTATAGAATGAGCGCCCTGGCTGCCACCGGTAATCAGAACATTCAGCGGCCGGTGATCCGATGTTTGGTCGTAATCACCGGCGCCGGACGCTGCCGATCGGTCGATAATTTCATGTCGGACCGGATTACCCGTAATGCGAACCTTGTGGGACTCAAAGTTGCCGGCCGTATTCTCGAACGACACATAAATCCGATTTGCGAAGCGGGCCAGGACACGGTTGGTGATACCCGGCAGAATATTCTGCTCGTGCAAAACGATTCTTTTGCGCATCAGCCAGGCCGCCAGAACGACCGGTCCGGCCGCGTAACTGCCGACTCCCACCACCAGTGCCGGTTTAAAGGTCACCAAAATCCAGACGGCCTGCATCACTGCGACGGGTATCAGCAGCAATGATTTCAATTTCTGCCACCTTGAAAGACCCTTGATGCCGGCCACCTTTATCTTGCGCAGGGGAAACCCGGCCCGCGCGAGGGCCGAACGTTCAAAAGGATTGGCCGTGCTGACGAACAGCACACTGTTATTCACGTTACGGGCCATAAATTCCCGGGCAATCGTGATTCCGGGAAACAGGTGTCCCCCGGTACCGCCGCCGGCAATGACGATACGCCGTGCGACGGTATTTGCACTGCCATTGTGCGTGCACAGCAGGCAGGTCAGCAATGTGTGTAAATTAAGGCCGAGCATACTGCGCCTTCTGTCCTGCGCCGGCTTTCATTGCAGGCGCTGCGATATTCATCAATATCCCCATGGAAGCCATGTTTAAAATCAGGGAAGTGCCGCCGTAACTCAAAAAAGGCAGTGTCAGGCCTTTGGTGGGCAGCAGACCCAGGGTGACCCCCATATTGATACAGACCTGCAGGGTGATCGCGATGGTCAACCCCATGGCCATATAGGCACCGAAAGTGTCATCGGCGTTGCGGGCGATAGTGACCCCCCGCCACAATATCCATCCGTAAAGGCCGAGGATAACCAGCACACCGATCAAACCCAGTTCTTCACCGATCACCGAAAAAATGAAATCCGTGTGAGGCTCCGGCAGATAAAACAATTTCTGATAGCCTTGGCCGATGCCCGTGCCCCACAAGCCGCCGGTGCCGAACGCCATCATGGAATGAATAACCTGATAACCTTCATCCGCCGGATATTGCCAGGGATTTAAAAAACTGAGCAGCCGTTTCAGGCGATATTCGGCATTGATCATAACATAATATGCCACCGGCAAGATCAGAATCAGGGTCGACAGTAGATGTCGCAGCCGGACACCACCGACAAAAAGCATGATCCAGGTCATTGCCCCAAAAATGACGACCGATCCGAAATCCGGCTGCATGAATATCAGAACCGTAAATACGGACAGCACCAGCATGTGGGGTAAAAAGCCGATGGAAAATTGCTTCAACAGCTCCTTTTTTTTGTCCATGGAATACGCCAGGTAAATAATCAGGGCCAGTCGCGCGAATTCCGAGGGTTGAAACGCGAAGCTTCCGATCCGCAGCCATCGGGTCGAGCCGCCGGCCGCATACCCCAGCCCGGAGATATGGATGGCTGCCAAAAAAACCATCGACAGGAGCAGGAGCGGATATGTCAAAGAACGATACAGGTTATAAGGCAAATGCCGGCAGACAACCAGGGCCACCGTGCCGATAAGGGCAAACAGCGCCTGTCTTTTTAAAAAGTAGTAGCCGGAACCGAACATATTAAGCGCCACTGCGGAGCTGGCGCTGTAGACCATGACAATACCGATGCCCACCAAAAACAGGACCGGAAACAGGAGCTTTACGTCATAGGCTGCTGTATATTTTTGGTGCTCCGATTCCATTTCTGTAAACGCGTTTCCAGGTTTTTTTATAAGCCAAGATCTTTAAATTCAGGCCAAGCCCGCCCTGTCGCGATGAGTTGGTCATTTGCAGGGACATTGCCTTTCATCGGAACCAAAATCCAGAAACGATTGGCACATCATTTCGGTCTGGGCCAGGGTTTTTATAGCAAACATGGTGCAGTGCTAAAAGATGCTGGATGCCGGTCTCTGGCTTCCGGCTCCGCTTCCAGCCCGTAGGGCCTACAGGCCGGAAGGCAGAGCCTTCGCCTCGGAGAGATGCTGGATTGAAGAGATATTTTTTTGATTTATCCAGAATCTAGCATCCAGTCCCGCCGCATGGCGGGACTCGCCTCAAGCAATCGGATATTCACACCGCTAACCTGTCGTGAGCCTCCCTTCGAGGGCCTCCCTTCGAGGACCTCAGGGTCGAATGACATGGTCAAATGCCAAGGCCGAACGGCTCGTCGTTTTGAGGCGGAGCTAAGCGAGTTTCTGCACCACATGCCGGAAATCGTCTCCGCGGTCGGCATAATCGGTGTACATGTCAAAGCTGGCACAGGCCGGGGACAACAGAACCACCTCGCCCGGGATTGCGGCGCCTTTGCCCTTGTTCACGGCGTCTGCCATCGTTGTGGCGGTTGTTACCGGGACAAGTCGGTCGAACGTTTCGTTGATTTCCCGCCCGGCTTCACCGATGGCGATGATATGTTTTACATGGCGGCGAATTTTCTGTGTCAGGGCTCGGAAATTCCCCCCCTTGTTGCGGCCGCCCAGAATCAGAACGATCGGCTCGCTGAAACATTCCAACGCCCGGTTAACCGCATCCACGTTGGTCGCCTTCGAATCGTTGTAATAGCGGACATCACCGATGGTGGCGACATACTCCAGCCGATGGGCCAAACCCCGAAAGTCGTGTAGCGCTGCCTTGACGCCGTTGGGCGTGCCGCCCCCGGCCAAGGCCGCCAATGCTGCGGCCGCCGCATTCTCGAGGTTGTGTCGGCCTAAAATGCTGATTTCCGAATGGTTGATGGAGATAACCGAATCAGCGTCGCTCGTGCCCGCTGGCCGGTTCCCCGGGCCTGTTTTCAATAGGCTTTTCACCTGCAGTGAAATGCCATCATCGGTAATGCTTGCGCCATCCGTGTCGGCCTGATTCAACGCGTCGGTTTTCTGAAAAAAAAAGAACTTGCGACTACCGACGGTTTCGGTCAATTTTCCGATCAGCGGATCGGATCCATTCAGGATAGCGATATCCGTCGGTCGCTGGTTTTCAAAGAGCCGCGCCTTGGACCGGGCATAGGTAAAAAAGTCCGGGTAACGGTCCAGATGATCTTCGGCGATGTTCAACAAAACCGCGATTCTGGGCCGGAAGGTTGAGATAGTATCGAGCTGAAAGCTGCTGATTTCAGCCACGACCGCCTGCACCCTTTTCCCTTCGGCAACATGGCCGATGAGCGGGGCACCGATATTGCCCCCCACAAAAACTTCCAGGCCGGATTCCTTCAGCATTTCGCCCACCAGGCTGGTGGTTGTCGTTTTGCCGTTGGTCCCGGTTATGGCGATGATCGGCTCCTTTATGAAACGCGAAGCCAGTTCAATCTCTCCCAGTATCGGGACACCGGATTCGCGGGCCGCGGCAACCGGTGCAATGGTATGGGGAACACCGGGGCTGATGATCACCATGTCGGCGGTTTCAAAGCTTTTTCGGAAATGTTCGCCCAATTCCAGTCTGATTTTGCTTGCGCGCATCTTCTGCACGTCGGACCCCAAGTCCTGCTCGCGCGCCGTGTCGGTCACCGTCACATCGGCTCCTCTGGCTTTTAAAAAACCGGCGGTGGCAACACCGGTTGCACCGAGACCGACCACAAGGACTTTTTTATTTTTTAAATGCATTGATTGGTTAGTTTAATTGGTTAATTTAGTTAATTTAGTTAAATTGGTTTCATTGGTTTAATTAGTTTCATTAGTTAGAGTGGCTTAATCCTCACCAACCAATAAAACAAATTGAACGAATTAAACCAATAAAACCAATAATTTATCTCAATTTCAACGTACTCATGGCGATCAACGCCATGGCGATGGCGATGATCCAGAAGCGGACGATGACTTTGGGCTCGGCCCAACCCTTTAACTCGAAATGGTGATGCAGCGGTGCCATTCGAAATATCCGCCGGCCTTTGGTAACTTTAAAAAATCCGACCTGGAAAATCACCGACAAAACCTCGATCACAAAAAGGCCCCCCACGATGACCAGCAGGATTTCCTGTTTGGTGATGACCGCGATGGTACCCAGGGCGCCGCCCAGCGGCAGCGAACCGACGTCCCCCATGAATATCTGGGCCGGGTATGTGTTAAACCACAGAAAACCGAGTCCGGCCCCGGCCAGAGCCCCGCAGAATATCGCCGTTTCACCACTAGCGGCCACATAGTTGATCTGCAGATAGCCGGCGAACTTTACATGCCCGGCCACATAAGCAAAAATCATATAGGTCACCGCTGCTATGACCACCGGACCGATAGCCAGACCGTCCAGGCCGTCGGTCAGGTTAACGGCGTTGGACGTGCCCACGATCACAAAGGTTGCAAAAATGATGTAACCCCAGCCCAGATCCGGTGATATTTTTTTGAAAAACGGAATGGTGACCTGGGTGTTGAAGTCGGGCTGCGAGTAAACCAGGAAGCCGGCGATAAGCGCACAGAGCACCTGCAGTATCAGCTTTCCGCGGGCGGTCAGGCCTTTGTTGCGTTTTTTTACCTGCATCAGATAGTCGTCGGCAAATCCGATCCCGGCATAGCAGACCGTAATCAGAAGCAAAATCCAGACATAGAAATTGGTCAAATTTGCCCACAGCAAGGTGGCGATGACGACGGCCGCCATAATCAATGTACCGCCCATTGTGGGCGTACCTGCTTTTTTGTGGTGGGCCTGGGGACCATCTTCGCGGATATACTGGCCGATCTGCATCATGCTGAGTTTGCGAATAAACCAGGGCCCGAGAACAAAACAGATTAGGAAAGCCGTCAGACTGGCGTAGATCGCCCGGAACGTGATGTAGCGAAATACGTTCAAGGCCGATATGGACGTATGAAGCGGATATAATAGATGGTACAGCATAGCTACTCAATTCGAGCCAATTATTAGAAACAGTTTATATTTCGTTCCTGCAGACGGTATCGTTTCGATAAAAGTGCCTAATGTGAACTAAAGTGTGAAGTGACTAAAGTTATGGCGTCGCTGCGCTCCGTCTTCTAAATAATGATCGATAGTATTCTGCAATTTTAGTCACTTTAGGCACTTCACACTTTTTCGCATTCGGTATTTATTTTCTTCAAGGCACAATTTGATCGCATTGAAAGATTTCGATAGACTTAGCTGTCCGCCCACTCTTTGAGTTTCCAGACGACGTCTTCCATGGCCATCGCCCGGGAGCCTTTTACCAGAATCCAGTCATCCGGCTCGACACGGCTAATCAGTACCTTAAGAATATGCTTTTTGTCGCCGGTAATTATATTTTTCGTTTCCATTCCGGCTTCGGCTGCACCGGCTGCGACCATTGGGGCAAACTCACCGGTAGCATATAGTGCGGCTATCCCCGCGCGGACAGCCAGTGCACCGACATCTTTGTGAAGCCCGGCCGCTTGCTGACCCAGTTCTTTCATGTCGCCGGTGACGAATATTCCGCGCCGGCCCTTGCGCAGCGTCTGCAACGTGTTCAGCGCAGCTTCCATCGAACCGGGATTCGCATTATAGGTGTCGTCGATGATATGTACACCGTGGCGGGTATCGAGCACGTGCATTCTGCCATGGGCCGGCTGAAAATTTTCCAACCCGATTTTGATCCGGTCGGGCGACAGGCCGATTTCAACGCCCACGGCAGCCGCTGCCAGGGCATTGAAGATCATAAATCGTCCCGGGATTTTCAATTCGATGCAGACATCTTCACCCGGCAGGGTCATTGAAAACGTGTGGCCCCGGTCGGTCGGGGTGACATCGAAAGCCCGGATCGCGGCCTTTCCCGAAAATCCGTACAGCAAGACCTTCTGCTTGGTTTTTGCCGCCAGCTGCATGACTCTGGGATCATCGGCGTTTAAAATCGCCGTGCCGTCCGATTTTAATTTTCCCAACAGTTCGCCCTTGGCCTTCATAACACCGTCGAGGGAGCCGACCCCTTCCAGGTGGGCCGGACCGACATTGGTGATGACTCCGATATCCGGCAGGCAAATTTCGGCCAGGCTTGCGATTTCGCCCGGGGCGTTCATTCCCAGTTCGACCACCGCCCACTGATGATCCGCAGCCAGATCAAAAAGGGTCAATGGAAGACCGATGTTATTGTTGAAATTTTTTCGCGACGACAAGGTATTGAAAACCTGTGAGACGACCGCCGCCGTCATCTGACGCGTGGTGGTTTTGCCGTTGGAGCCGGTTATGGCCACCACCGAGGCACTGCTTCGCAGGCGGTGAAAGCGGGCGAGATCACCGAGAGCTTGAATAGTGTCATCCACCGTAATACAGATAACGCCCGCTTTCAGCCATTCCTGCCAGGGAAGATCCGGGATTCGCTCTCGGTCGAGAATCAACCCCCGGACACCGTTTTGTACGACGTCGTCAGCGAAGCCATGCCCGTCATGCACATCCCCTTTGATGGCCACGAACAGATCCGCCCCGGTCGCCTGCCGCGAGTCGATGGAAATACCGGAGAACACCCGGCCGGTATTTTCTCCGATAATCTCCCCGCCGGTTGCTTTGAGGCAATCGGCAATCGTCCATGAGACAGGATCGTGCGATCTGTCTGCCGGGTTATGGTTGGCGATATGCATCATCGTGGGCCTTTTTTAGTTTGAAAAATGGTAATAGTTCAACCACTAAGGCACAAAGACACAAAGGTTAAAAAATTTTTCAGTTGATGCCTTTTTTAATAAGAAATACGTTAAACTTCATATGCTTTTTTTGTGCCTTCGTGTCTTTGTGGTTGAAATTTTACGATAATTTTATCTAGTTTTCGGCCAGTGCCTCTGCTGCCTGCTGCCGGTCGTCAAATGCGATCGTTTTATCCCCCAGAATTTGATAAGTCTCATGTCCTTTACCGGCAATAAGCACCGTATCTTCAGCCCGGGATGCGGCTATCGCCAACCGGATCGCCTGTTCACGATCCGGTTCGACCACAAAACCTTTCCGGTCGAATCCGTTCAGGATTTCAGATGGTTGATACTGTGTTTTGCAGACGTTCCTGACACCGGTCACGATTTGGTCGATAATCACCAGGGGGGGCTCGGACCGGGGATTGTCGGATGTCACAATGGCCAGGTCACAGAGTCGGCCCGCAATTTCTCCCATCTGGGGGCGTTTGGCCCTATCCCTGTCTCCCCCGCATCCGAAGACGCAGATCATTTTTTTTGGTGCGATCGCCGCCAGGGTGGAAATAGCGTTTTCCAGCGCATCGGGTGTGTGGGCATAATCGACATACACAAAACGCCGGCGGGCATTGGCAACCGCTTCCAGCCGGCCGGGAATGCGCGCAACACTTTCGATGCCGGCTTTTATGTGTTGCCGCGAAAGATTCAATGCGATGCCGACACCGGCAGCACAGAGGATATTTTCCCGGTTAAAGGCCCCCACCAGCTTAGATCTAAATTCAAAGCTTCCCCGGGGTGTTGCAATGCGACCTCTGATGCCGTTTGCATCGTGGACGATGCGCTCCGGCCAGAGCATATTATCGGCAGAGGGGCCGACGGTGATCTTTTGCAAACCGTCCAGTCGAATCAACTCTTGGCTTCTCGGATCATGGCAATTGATCACCGCCCGCGTGTGCCCTTTTTTGGGACCTGAACGCAATATTTCGCTAAACAGTTTTTTTTTACAGGCCCAGTAGGCCGCCATATCCTCGTGGTAATCCAAATGATCCTGGGAAAGATTGGTAAAGACACCCACATCCATCCAGCATGCATCCACCCGGTAAAGATCCAGGGCATGGGATGATACTTCCATGACCACATGGGTAATCCCCTCGGCCTTCATCCGCGCCAGTATCCGCTGAAGGTCCGCAGATTCGGGTGTCGTCACCGGGTTGTCGTAAAGCCTGTCGTTAAAACGGTAATTGATCGTGCCGATGACGCCCACCGCCAGACCGGCGGCCCGCAGTATTTGTTCAACCAGATAGGATATCGTCGTTTTTCCGTTGGTGCCGGTAATACCGATAACGGTTAATTTTTCTGACGGATGACCGTAAAACTGCGCCGCAAGAGCCGCCAGGGCGGCGCGCGAATTTTTAACCGTTACCATTGCAGCTTGTGTTTTTTTTGTGGTCGATTTTTCGGAGACGATGGCCGCTGCGCCGCGATCCAGCGCCGTGTCTATGAATTCATGGCCGTCGGCGGAAAAGCCGGATATGGCAACAAACAGTCCACCCGGTTGAACATCCTGAGCGCGACAATGGATCGATCGGATGTCCGGATCCGATCCGCAACGGCCGGCATCGTCACCGAGCCGATCGGCCGGTTGAGCCGGTACGGGGTCCATCCTCAGCGGGTGGATGCCTCTGAGCAGTGTGGATAACTTCAACCGCTGTCCTCATTTGGATTCAAAACCGCCAGTTGGCCGTTGTTGCCGTCCGGCGGTATGTTCAGGTAGTTGAGGGTTTCCTGGGCGATCCTGCGAAATGCCGGCGCGGCCACAATACCCCCATAGTACTCTTCCTGCGGTTCATCGACAATTACCAGCACGGCAATCTCGGGCCTGTCCGCAGGTGTATATGCCACAAAGGAGGCGATGTATTTTCCTTCAGTGTAGTTGCCATCGGCATCTATTTTTTTAGCGGTGCCCGTTTTGCCGCAGACCGAATACCCGTCGAGTGCAGCGCGAGTGCCGGTACCGCCTTCGGTGACGACGGTTATCATAATGTTTGACACCGTTTTGGCCGTACCTTCTGAAATCACACGCCGGATTTTGCGGGGCTCGAACGAATAGATAACAGAGCCGTTTTGATCGATTATGGCATCCACCAGATACGGTTTCATCAGCATGCCCCGGTTGGCAATGGCCGACAGTGCCGTGATGAGCTGAATCGGAGAAGCCGAAATGCCGTGACCGAATGAGATAACACCGGCATCTAGTGGTGACCATCGCTTGTAGTCGGACAAGCTTCCGGTCGTCTCGCCGGGGCAGTCGATGCCGGTCTTGGCGCCGAAACCGAAATTATTCAGCGTATAATGCAGCCGCTCGGGTCCGACCATTTCACTTATTTTAATGGCACCGATGTTGCTCGAAACCTTGATGATTTGCTGCAGGGACAGCCAGCCGTAAGAACCAAGGTCATGGACCACCTTTTTGCCGATGCGGTAGGCGCCATTTTCGCAATAAAAGATCGTGTTCGGGGAAGAACCGCCGGAGTCAATCGCTGCGGTGGCGCTGAATATTTTCATCGTTGAACCCGGCTCAATCGGATCCGTAATCGCGCGGTTGCGCCGGTGCTCACTGCTGAAGCTTCCAAAATTGTTCGGATTGAACAGCGGATAGTGTGCCATGGCCAGAATTGCGCCGGTGCGGGGGATCATAACGATCGCAATGGCGGACTTGGCGCTGAATTTCGTGACCGTTTCTTCCAGCACCTTTTCAGCGATGTACTGGACGTTGCGGTCAATGGTGAGCACGATATTATTGCCGCTGTTATCCGTGATTTTTTCCCTGGCCGAGACAAACCGCTGACCGAGGGCGTCGCGCAGAAACGTAGATTTTGTTTCCGCCCCTTTTAAATAGCTGTCGTAGTAGTATTCGACGCCTTCCAGGCCGTCACCATCGACACCCGTAAACCCGATGACCTGGGCGGCCAGGGTTTTGTTTGGATAAAATCGGTTGTATTCGGGTACAAAACCGATACCTTCAAGTTTAAGGCGCTTAACCCGCTCTACCTCACGCGGTGTGGCCTGACGCTTAATCCACACGAACGACTTTTCCGATGACAGTTTGCGTAAAAGTACTGTTCGACCGGTCTTAAGGGCTTTGGCCACAGCCGCTGCTGTTTGGCGTCGATTGACAACCTTTGAGGGATAGGCGGCAATCGATGTCACCTGGATGCTGACGGCCATTTCCGTTTGGTTTCGGTCAAGAATGCTGCCGCGTTTACCGGAGGTTATCAAGCGTCTTTCATACTGGTCAGCCGCCAGCCCAGAAAGCCATGACCCCTGGTAAATTTGAAGATAAGCGGCCTTAAAGGCGATGACCGCAAAGAATAGACTAAAGACGATAGCCACCAGGGGTGCCTTGAATCGGAGATGTTTTTTGGGAGCCGTAATCATGGCATCACGATCGTCTGTTCGGGTTTTGGAACGATTAAACCCAGATGGTCGCGCGCTATTTTTGTGATCCGTTCGGGTGATTTCAGCCGCGCCAGCTCGATTTTCAAATTATTCTGCAGGGTCATCCGCTGCTGCTGAATTTCAGCGGCCCGGGTAAGTTCGTATCCGACCTGGGTACTTTGCACCCGGCACCAGGTGTAAACCAGGAGCACGGCAATAAAAATTGCCATCAAAGTGCTCCACAGACCTATCGATTTTAGGTTGCGCACCGGTCGTCGTTTGCGTCGCATAGCTTCATCAGCATCGGTAAATAATATTCAATACGATGGCCACTGTGTCTGCTCAGATTTTTTCCAGCGCCCGCAGTCTGGTGCTGCGGGCCATCGGATTGTTTTCTATTTCTTTTGACATCGGACGCACCACTTTGCGGGTTAATACCCGCGCCAACGGCTTGGTCCTGCAAACACATCGAGGAAAATTCGGCGGACAGGTGCATCCCTTGGCCAGCGTCTGGAATCGGCGTTTAACGATTCGATCTTCAAGTGAATGAAATGCCAGAACACACAGGCGCCCGCCCGGATTCAGATAATCGGCGACAAAACCCAGGAATGTCTCCAGGTGTTCAAGCTCCCGGTTCACTGCAATGCGCAGCGCCATAAAAACCCGGGTCGCCGGATGGATTTTTTGCCGCCGCCGGGCGTCTTGCGGCACTGCCGATATAACGATAGCAGCCAGCCGTCCGCTGGTTCGGATCCGGTTTTTTCCTCTCTCAACGATGATTTTGCGGGCAATTCTGCGTGACCAGCGCTCCTCCCCGTAATCTTTAAAGATTTTTGTTAAGGATGTTTCACTCTCATGGTTGACGATATCTGAGGCTGTGAGCTTTGAACTGCTGTTCATCCGCATGTCGAGAGTTTCATCGTTTCTGAAGCTGAATCCGCGTCCGCTGGCCTCGATTTGATGTAAAGAGAGCCCCAGATCGACAAGGATACCGTCCACGGCTGCTATCTCTAATTGGGATAGAATATCCGGAAGTTGCACAAAATTTGCGTGTACGATGTGAACCGTTGCCGGCCTGGTTCCAAATATCCTGTGCGCATGGTTTATTGCATCGAGGTCCTGATCGATTCCGATCAGAACGCCGTTTGGCTGAATTTTTTCAAAAATTCGCAAAGCATGGCCCGATTCGCCGAGGGTGCAGTCCACGTAGGTCTTCCCTGGTCTGCAATTCAGATATTCGACCGTTTCGGTCGGCATTGCAGGGATATGGTGGAAATGCATAACGCTATAATCCTAAGGTGGCGATTTCGTTTCTTACATCCTCCTTTTGCAGATCTTTTTCCATTTCGGCATTTTCCATTTCCCAATTTTCCCTTGACCAGATTTCAAAATGATCCAGGACGCCGACCAGGACAATCTCCTTGTCAAAACCCGCATAGCTTCTTAGTAACGGCGGAATCAGAATCCGATCCTGTCTGTCACAGAAACACTCGGAAGCACCGCCGATAAATACACGCCTGAAGCGGCGCATGGATTCGCTTTTTTCCGCCCGGGAAAGGATCTTGTTTTCTATTTTAATCCATTCCTTCTTCGGGTAGGCGACCAAACTGCTGTCCAGTTTGGAAATCATCACCCCGGGCCGCTCGCCGTCTCTGATAAGCTCGCGGAACCTGGCCGGTACGATGATTCTCCCCTTTCCATCGATCGTATGAAATGAACTTCCCCGGAACATTGAACTCCCAAAATTATCTACTTTAATCCACTTTGTGCCTATTAAAATCGATTTTTCAATAAGTGTCAAGGAAAATAAACAGATTAATGTTATTTTTTATAATAATTCAATAGTGTTAAAACTATAGAGGGAATACAAGATGTTGT